>Ga0207719_100068_pt1 | contig 98583 bp, 89 predicted proteins | sample A23P1SouthBayCA_2_FD_187279 | JGI IMG/M metagenome (GOLD analysis project Ga0207719, IMG submission 187279) | Aerobic enrichment media microbial communities from Eden Landing Ponds, California, USA - A23 P3 (3) (SPAdes) | ecosystem: Environmental > Aquatic > Marine > Unclassified | place...
CTCCCGTACCGATCGTGGTACGCCCAGGGCAGACGCCATCCGGTCGATCTCCGAGAGCGCGAACTGGAGGTTGCGCTCGCCCGCGTCCTTCGTCCGGATGCGCTCTTGCCACTTCCGTAGTCGGTGCATCTGCGAGCGCTTCTCCGAGGAGAGCGAGCGCCCGTAGGCGTCTTTGTCCTTCCAGTCGATCGTCGTCGTCAGCCCCCGGTCGTGCATCGTCTCCGTGATCGGCGCGCCCACGCGGGACTTCGACTGCCGCTCGGAGTGGTTGAACGCCCGCCACTCGGGTCCGCGATCGATCTGTTGTTCGTCCAAAACTAAGCCGCAGTCGTCACACACCAACTCCCCCTGATCGGCGTCCGTGACGATGTCCGACGACTCGCACTCCGGGCAGACGAGTCGTTCGTCGTCTGTCTGTTCGGTCTCCTGCTCTCGCTGGCGCTGACGACGCGAACGTTCCATTATAAGGTTTGTGGTGAACGGTCTATTTAAGCCTTTGTGACAGAATCTCTAGACTACTCTGCGAACGCAACCCCCAAGCGGTATATGCCCCGGCCACTCGATGGCAGGTATGCGCGCTGTAACCCTCGTTGTCCTGCTTCTCGTGGTCGCCTCCGGGTGTCTCGGCGGGACGCCGGGAGCGGATGCTGGGCCGACGGAATCGGCGGCCACCGCCACGCCGGCGACTGGCAGCACGGCCACCGCGACGCCGGTCGAGGGCGACGACGTCAGGGTCACGGAGGTCGTCGACGGCGACACGATAAAAGTCGCGTATCCGAACGGGACGCGCGAGACTGTCCGGTTGCTGGGCGTCGACACGCCCGAGGTGTACGGCGAGAACACCCCTGACGAGTTCGAGGGTATCCCCGAGACGACCGCCGGAGCGGCGTGTCTCGGCCGAGCCGGCGAGGACGCCTCGGCGTACGCGAAAGACCGCCTCGCGGACGAATCCGTGACGCTCGTCTTTGACGATCAGTCGGACCGGCGGGGCTACTATGGGCGGTTGCTCGCGTACGTCTACGTCGACGGCGAGTCGTTCAACTACGCCCTGCTCAGAGAGGGCCACGCCCGCGTGTACGACAGTACCTTTACCGAACGTGAACGCTACGAGGAGATGGAAGTGACGGCGCGCGAGGCCCGCCGTGGGCTGTGGTCCTGTATCGAGGGTGACGTGACGGCGACCGCGAGCGAAACCACCGCGCTCGCCGACGGAGGTGAAGGACCGCTCGCGATCGACACGATTCACGCCGACGCGACGGGCAACGACAACGAGAATCTGAACGACGAGTACGTCGTCTTCCGTAACGCTGGCGAGGAACGTCTCGACCTCTCGGGGTGGACCGTCACCGACGACGCCGACCACACCTACAGCGTCCCCGAAGGCACCACGCTCGATCCCGATGCGACGCTGACGCTCCGGACTGGCTCCGGGACGGACGGTGAATCGACGCTCTACTGGGGCGCCAGCGGCGCGATCTGGAACAACGCTGGGGACGTGGTCACCGTCCGCGATGCGAGCGGATCGACCGTCGTTCGACGCTCGTACTGACGCGCGACTGCAACGCCGCGCGCTCCCCACCAGCCGAATAACTCCCCGTTTTCGAGAAGCATTTTTGTATTATCGGAGGGTATTTCATCGCGATGAGACCGAACTTCGCGCCGCGCAGTCTCGCGAGCGGGAGCCTCCGCAGCGCCTCACGGGAGTGGATCTGATGGCGACGAAGTCGGCACTGGAGACGCAACTGGCGGTTGTCGCGGGCTTCGAGGACCCGCGTGCGGACCTCGAACAGTACCCGACGCCACCGGAGTTGGCTGCCCACGTCGTCCACGTCGCCGACCTGAACGGCGACATCGAGGACCGACTCGTCGTCGACCTCGGCACCGGAACGGGAATGTTAGCGCTCGGTGCCGCGCTCCGCGGTCCCTCCCGGGTCGTCGGCGTCGACGTCGACCGGACGGCGTTGACGACGGCCGCGGCGAACCGGCGACGCGTCGGGACGAAGACCTCGATCGACTGGGTGCTCGCCGACGCGACGCGCGCACCGCTGTGTCCCGCAGAACCGACGACTGTGCTGATGAATCCGCCCTTCGGTGCCCAGCGCGGCAACGAACACGCCGATCGGGCGTTCCTCGAAACCGCCGCTCGGCTCGCAGACGTGTCGTACTCGGTCCACAACGGCGGTTCACAGGAGTTCATCGAGGCGTTCGCCGCCGACCACGGCGGCGAGGTGACCCACGCCTTCCGCGCGACGCTCTCGCTCGACCGGCAGTTCGAGTTCCACGAGTCCGATTCCGAAGACATCGACGCCGAGGTGTACCGGATCGAGTGGTCCAACCACGGCGACGACGAGGAGTAGAGCGTCCCCGCTACTCGTAGGTCTCTTTCGAGAGGAGTTGCAGCCTCGTCTCGTCGTAGGAGACGAACACGCGCGAGCGATTCCGCGTGAACGTCAGGCCGTCGACGGTCACCGACTCGTTCTTCGCGGGGAGACCTGCACTGAGTGAGTTGTTCCCCTCGGTGACGCGAAGATAGTACTGGCTCTCGTTGGGGACGACCGTCACGTTCCGCCCGGCGAGTATCGGCCCGGCAGTGACCGGATCGGACGTGTACACTACCCGCGCTGAGTCGGTGTTGCCGAGCGCGACGCGGTAGGCTGTCCGGTTGCCGAGGACGTTCCAGCCGTCGCGCTGTGCGTAGACGGTCTCGCGCCAGCCGACGCCGCCGAGACGGACGGCGACCTGGCCGTCGAACGCCAACCGGCCTTTCGGGACCGCTGTGCTCCAGATGCCGCGCTGCTCGCTGCGGACGATGACGCCCGAGGTGTTGACGGCCGTCGTCTCGCCGAACGCTTCGATGTCGACCGCCGCGACGAGACCGTTCTCGACGTTCTCCGCGTAGGTCACCTCGTAGTCGCGGACGGTCAGTTCGTCGCCCGGGAGGTCGCCCGAGGTTGCTGTGTACAGATTCGCGGGCACCGCCGGACCGGCGATGGCGGCCGTCGAGAGCAGGAGGACGAAGACGGCGACCTGCCAGTTCCGGACGACGCCGCTGTCGCCGGCGAGTTCCCAGCGAAAGAGCTCGTCGTCGCGGGCGACGACGGCCGAGACGACGACGAGCGCCAGCAGTGCGACCAAGACGACACCCGCAGCCCGATAGAGGACGTACGTCTCACCTCCACGGAACCAGTAGACGGCCCACAGCGACTGTTCGGTGGCGAAGAGGAGCGTCCCGAGCCAGAGTCGCCGGGCGCTGGGGCGATCGGCTCGACGTCGGGCGCGGACGACGACCAGGCCCACGAGGACGCCGATCAGCAATCCCAACGCGTGGCCCTGAATAGCGATGTCGGCCCACCACGGCGAGATGTACGCCGGGCGCGCGCTCCGGGTGAGAATCGGCGTCTGGAGCGCGTTGTACACCAACCGGAGCGCCCCGCCACCGGCGAGCGCGATCACGGTTCCGAGCGGATAGTTGACGAGTGCGGCCCCCGCGAACGCGAAGACGACGCCGGAGAAGCCGATGATCGGCCCGATCGCGAAAAAGGAAGTGAGCAGTCCGACTACGAGGACGACGGCGGGGAAGATCACGAACGCGCGGACGTACGGATTCGTGCGCCACGACGAGAACGACTGCGAGCCGCGGTCGCGGGTGAAGTGTCCCCACGCGTACTCCGCGAGCGGAGCGAGGGTGAGCGTCCCGACGAGATTGCCGACGAGATGGCCCGGGCCGTTGTGTGAGAACGCGGCCGAGAGCATCCCGAGCGGGTAGAAGTACGACCACGCCCGGAATGGGAGCGTCACTGGCGCGTTCCAGCGGGCCCACCCGCCCTGCAAAAACAGGTAGACTGCGAGCACGAAACCGGCCGAGAGGAGCGTTCCCCAGGGGAGACCCAAGACGAAACGCTGTCGCAACTGTGCGCCGAACGCGGAGGGTTGATCGAAGAGGAACGCCGCGGTGAGGGAGAACACGAGGGCGGCTACGACCGCGACGCGCAGGAGGAGATCGACCGGGAGAGCGTCCATCGTACACCCGGAGTAGACGAGCGGTTAAGAAACTACGGCGTTTCGGATCGGCGCGATGGGACGACCGCGGCGACTCCGACGGCGACTAACGGGAGTCGAGTGCCGACTGCAACCGATGAAAGCCGAGTGACGCTGCAGGTGCGAGCGGTGAGTCGCGTCAGCCCGTGATGGACCGCTGTCCGACTCAGAGCTTCCCTTCTGCGTCCTTGGCGAGTTCTTCCATCCGCTTGCCGACCCGTCCGGCGTTCGAGAACTCGTCTTCGCTCATCGCCGTCGCGAGTGCGTTGCCGAGGACGAAGACCGCGTGTTTGTGCTCGCTCTTGGACTTGTGGACGTGCGAGGGGTCGACGTCGAGTTCCTCGTAGGGGTCGAAGATGCTTCCGTCGACGCCCTCGCGTGCGGCGAAGTTGTCTTTGATGATGACCATCTGTTCGTGCAGTTCCAAGAGCTCGTCCTTGTGCATAGACGTGGATACGTGAGAGGCCGTTTTAAGGATTATTGGTGGGAACTGACACGGTCGGACGCCATCCGAAGCCGTCGCTTCGCGTTCGGAGACGGGAGGGCGACCCGGCGACCTGCCGCAGCGTGTGCATCCGAGACACGTCCGATCGCGTGCTGCCGTGCGACCGAGTTGTGAGGAAGACGTGCAGACGCTCCTATCGCGTGAGAGAGCCGCGTTAGAAGACGTACTCGTCTTCGTGACCCATCATCCCGTCGTCTTCGAATCGGTCTTCTTCGTCCATCGGGCCGCTCGTCTTGAACGCGCGAATACCCGTCGAGAGGAGCTCTGCGATGGCTTCCTCGCGGTTGACGAACTCGCCCTGGTCGACGAGCTGCGCGATCTGCATTTCGAGGTGCTCGGGGACGTTGATGTTCACCTTGGGCATTTGAACGTGAGGGGGTTTGAAGGCGGGTTATTTAAACCCTGCGGCGAACTTTCAGGGTATGAGAAAACATCGTTTACCAGATTCAAATATATGTTTTTGTATCAGAGACAATTATTGATGTCGGAGCCACACACTGATTCGTTGACGACAACTCTCGGCGAAAGCCGGCACCGTTAGGTCGTCTCGGGAACCAGTTGCGGTATGGTCGAGGACGTCACGGACCTCTATCGGGAGTTCGGCGACCGGCGACTCCCGCCCGGACAGCACGAGACGGACGGCTTTCCAGTTCTCTCGAAGAGTGGCACCCCGTCGTGGACGCCCGAAACGTGGTCCTTCGACGTGTGGGGTGCCGTCGACGACGATCTCTCCCTCTCGTATGCGGAGTTTCGAGAGCTGCCGTCGACGACGCAACGACAGGACTTCCACTGTGTCACCGGCTGGAGCACCTTCGACTGTGAGTTCACCGGTGTCACGTTCCCGACGATCGGGGACCTGGCTGGCGTTCGCGACGATGCCGTCCACGTGCTGTTTCACGCGATCGATGGCTACACGACGGATCTGGCGCTCTCGGAGTGTCTCCGCGACGAAGTCCTCTTCGTCTACGAACACGACGGCGACCGGCTGGCCGAGGACCACGGCGGTCCGTTACGAGTCGTGACGCCACACAAATACGCCTACAAGGGCGCGAAGTGGGTCGAGGGCGTGGAGTTTCTGACCGAGGCCGAGCGAGGCTACTGGGAACGACGCGGCTACTCTGATACCGCGAATCCGTGGAACGAGGAACGCTACGGGTAGATCAGCGGTATGCGGTCGTCGGTCGATTTTTCGATTTTGGTGGTATAGTCAAATAAAAGAGCGTGGCGTCCTGAAAGCCGGTAATGGAATCGTTGCGGACCGACGCGGCGGGGCATCACCTCGTCAGCCGATCGGTCCCTATCGCAGCGCCGTCGTTTCGGGCCGTGCTCCGCGAAGCCGACGCGCCGCGAACCGTCTGGAGTGCCCCCGGAGAGGCGACGGTGGTCGGAAGCGGTGCGGCGGCGACCCTGACGGCCGACGGATCGAACCGATTCGACGCGATTCGAGAGGCCGCCGAGACGCTGTTCGCCTCCGGCGACGTGCACGCCGGAACGGAAGCCGCGCGACCGCGGTTGTTCGGCGGGTTCGCCTTCCACGGCGACAGTACGTCCGGACCGCCGTGGGAGGACTTCCCCGGCGCGAGATTCGTGTTCCCGCGCGTGCAGGTGACGTGGACCGACGGCGACGACCCCGACGCCGACGCGTGGCTGACGGTCAACGCCGTCGGCGACGACGTCGACTCGGCGGCGGTCGAAGCCCGACTCGCCGACGCACGCGAGCGGATCGAGTCGCTCCCGGACGCCGAACCGCTCGTCGACCCGCCCGGCGTCAGCGGTCGACGGCGGACCACGGCCCGCGCCGACTGGACGGCCGGCGTCGAGGCCGCGGTCGACCGCATCAACTCGGGCGACCTCAAGAAGGTCGTCCTCGCCCAGGCACTCGACGTCGACCTCGAAGACGATCTGTCCCTGCCCGACGTGCTGTCCCGTCTCGGACAGAAGTACCCCGACTGCTATCGCTTCCTGATCGAGCCCGAACCCGCAGACGGGCGGCCGCAGCCGTCGTTCTTCGGGGCGACGCCCGAACGGCTCGTCTCGGTCCGCGGTCGGACGGTCGAAACCGACGCGCTCGCGGGGACGACGGGACGCGGTGAGACACCCGCCGAAGACGAGTGGCTGGCGCAGGAACTCGCCCGCGACGAGAAGAACGCCCACGAACACGACCTAGTCGCCGAAACGATCGAAGAACAGCTCTCGCCGTTCGCGGCGTCCGTCAGCCCGGGCCCTCGGCGGATCAAGCGCCTCGCCACCGTCCAGCACCTCTGGACGCCGATCACGGCGACGCTCGACCGCGACGAGCACGTCCTCTCGCTCGTCGAAGCGTTGCATCCGACGCCTGCAGTCGGCGGTCTCCCGCCGGAGGCGGCCCTCGAAACCATCCGCGAGACGGAGCCGTTCGATCGCGGCTGGTACGCCGCTCCGGTCGGCTGGATCGACGCGGCCGGCTACGGCACCTTCGCCGTCGCGCTCCGCTCGGCCGTGGCCCGCGGAGACGTCGCGACCCTGTTCGCCGGCGTCGGCATCGTCGCCGACTCCGACCCGGACCGCGAGTGGGACGAAGTGCAGTTGAAGTACCGTCCGATCCTCGACGAACTGGAGACTGACGACACGCAATGACTCTCTTTCGACTCGTATCTCGATGACAGACCCGAATCGACGCTCGACAACCGACCCGAACCGAAACACGCTCTGGGCACGCGCGCTCGTCGACGAACTCGCTGCCGCCGGCATCGACGCGGTCTGTATCTCGCCCGGTAGCCGGTCGACGCCGCTGACGGTCGCCTTCGACCGTCACGAGGACATCCACGTGTTCTCGCATCTCGACGAGCGGTCGTCGGCGTACTTCGCGCTCGGTCGCGCGCGACGCACCGGCGACGTGACGCCGCTGGTCTGCACGTCGGGGACGGCGGCCGCGAACTATCACCCGGCGGTGATCGAAGCCTCTCAGTCCCGCGTCCCGATGCTGCTGCTAACGGCGGATCGTCCGCCGGAGATCCGTGATTCCGGCGCGAATCAGACGATCGATCAAGAGAAGCTCTACGGCGACGCCGTCCGCTGGTACCGCGACGTCGCCGAACCGGAAGCGACGCCGCGAAAACTCCGCTCACTCCGGACGACGGCGGCCCGCGCGGTCGCGAAGGCGACGGGCACCCCCGCCGGGCCGGTCCACCTGAACTTCCCCTTCCGCAAGCCGCTGGAGCCGATGCCGGTCGAAGGCGACGTGCCGACAGATCTCCCCGAGAGCGCCACGACGGGGCGTGACGGCGCCTTCGTCGAAACGACGGCGGGCGTTCCCGAACTCGACGACGACGCGTTACGTACACTCGCCGAGAAGTTCTCGGAACCGCGCGGCCTGCTCGTCGTCGGGCCCTCGGACTCGCCCGGCGTCGACCCAGAAGCCGTCGCGGCGTTCGCTCACGCCAGCGGCTTCCCGGTACTCGCGGACCCGCTTTCGGGCGTCCGCTATGGCGGTCTCGTCCGCACGACGCCCGTCGTCGGCGGGTACGACGCCTTCCTCGGCGAGCGCGTCCGTGAGGCGTGGCCCGATCCCGACGTCGTCGTCCGCGTGGGTGCGTCGCCCACGTCGAAACCACTACGTAAGTATCTCGCAGCTGTCGACGCCGATCAGTACGTCGTCGACCCTGCCGCTGGCTGGCGCGAGGCGGAGTTCACCGCGACCGATCTGGTCGTCGCCGACCCCTCGCGATTGCTCGGTCGACTGTCCAGACTCCTCGCCGGTCCCGGGAGCCGCACGTGGCAGGCGCGCTGGACCGGCGCGGATGCGGCACACGAGGCCGTGCTCGACGAGTACGACGAATTTTGTGAGGGGCGCGTGCTCGAAGACGTCGTCGACCTCGCACCCGATCCCTCGACGATTTTCGTCTCGAACTCGATGCCGGTCCGCGATCTCGATCGCTTCGGAACGCCCACGACGAAGACGTATACCGCGCTCGGCAACCGCGGCGCATCGGGCATCGACGGCATCGTCTCGACGGCGCTCGGGACCGGGTCGGCGACGACAGACGATCTGACGCTCGTCACCGGCGATCTGGCGTACTACCACGATATGAACGGCCTCTTGGCACTCGGGCGGTCCGACGTCGAGGCGACGATCGTCCTCGTCAACAACGACGGCGGCGGCATCTTCCATATGCTCCCGATCGAGGCGTACGATCCGCCGTTCAGTTCGCAGTTCGTGACCCCCCACGGACTCGATTTCGAACCGACCGAGGACCTGTACGACCTCTCGTTCGCGCGCGTCGAGGGCGGCGACCGCGACGCCTTCTGCGACGCGTACGCCGAGGCGACGACCAGCGAGGGTTCGCACGTCATCGAAGTCGACACTGACGCGGGAGCGAGTCACCGCGTCCGCGATGACCTCCACGAGCAGACGGTCGATCGAGTGCTCGAAGAGACGACGTAACTATCGAACGAATCGAGCGAACGCGGAGTGAACGACCACCCGAACGCGACTGCGACGCGAAACGAATCTTTTTGCAGATTCCCGCCGGTCTCTCGGTATGGTCTCGGAACTCTTCGACGCGACGCGCTGGGAGCAGGTCGACGGCGCCAACGCGTTCGACGACATCACTTATCACCGCGCGAGTGACGTCCCCGTCGTCCGTATCGCCTTCGACCGCCCCGAAAAACGCAACGCGTTCCGCCCGGGCACGGTCGACGAACTCTACGCCGCGCTGGATCACGCCCGCAAGCAGGCCGACGTCGGGTGCGTCCTCCTGACCGGCAACGGGCCATCGCCGAAGGACGGCGGGTGGGCGTTCTGCGCCGGCGGCGACCAGTCGGTCCGCGGGGAGTCGGGCTACGAGTACCGCGAGGGCGACGAAGCCGACGAGGGCGACGACCCGCTCGTCAAGGAGGCGAAGGCGGGCCGACTCCACATCCTCGAGGTCCAGCGCCTCATCCGATTTATGCCCAAGCCCGTCGTCGCCGTCGTGCCCGGGTGGGCTGTCGGCGGCGGCCACTCGCTGCACGTCGTCTGCGACCTGACGCTCGCTTCCGAGGAGCACGCGAAGTTCCTCCAGACCGATCCCGACGTCGCCTCCTTCGACGGCGGGTTCGGTTCGGCGTACCTCGCCAAGCAGGTCGGTCAGAAGAAGGCCCGAGAGGTGTTCTTCCGCGGGAAAACGTACTCCGCGGAGGAAGCCGTCGAGATGGGAATGGCGAACGAAGCGATCCCGCACGAGGACCTTGAGGACGTCGCCCTCGAGTGGGCCGCGGAGATGACCAATAAATCACCGACTGCGATACGAATGCTCAAATACGCCTTCAATATGACCGACGACGGTCTCGTCGGTCAGCAGGTGTTCGCCGGCGAGGCGACGCGACTCGCCTATATGACCGCGGAGGCGCAGGAGGGACGCGACGCATTCTTGGAGAAACGCGATCCGGACTTCAGTCAGTACCCCTGGCACTACTAACCCACCTTTTTCCACGGTGGGTTTCCTCGCGGCGCGTCGCGCCGCTGCGGGAACCCACCGCGCAAAAACCTGGAGGGAAAAAGCCGCTCGCTCGGCCTACGGCCTCGCTCGCGGTACATTGAGTCGACAACGGATCAGGACCCAGCCGACAGCTACACCGACTCTCGCTAGTCGACGCAGCTATACTATGAGGGAGTCATAGAAGACTTCCCACAGTTATACAGGACCGCTCAAGACAGGGAAATTACTCTACGATGATATACACGCGGTATGTTTCGTTTTGGTATTCCATATATTCAGTCTCATCCCAGATACTGTAGTCTACGGTTTCCGGTATTGGAGCGAGCCCATTTTCCGAATTCACCGCTGATCTAAATACAGACTGTTGATCCCCAGACAGGTTCCCGTACTGTATGATTCTTTTGTTAGTCGTATTATTGATCTCAGAGGAATGAACTTCAAGCGCACGGGCAGTACCATCTAACTGATCGTAGAGTAAAGCGGCACCAATAGCTGTAGACGCAAGGAGAACAATCACTACGACTCCGACCCAAAATTTCCTCACTCCCATACCCCTGCTTCACCACTTTGATGGTGAATGTTTTCTGCTCGTCAATTCTTAGGCCACTATTTTGCGAACAAGAACTGATATCAATACAGACAGCGGATCTCCCTATTGATTCCTAAAGTACATTTCTGTGATTTTAATTAACTATTCTACTGATTTGTATCTCGTCGTCTTCGATTCTGATTGTCAAATGTAATGCGCCCCCCTCACCGGGATTCCAAAGATCATCATTGGACAGACCTGCTTCAGTTTCGACCTCTACCTCGTGTACGTGCTGGTGATTCCCAATACGGTTGTATCTGGTTTCTCCGTTGGCTCCCAATTCAAATTTCTTATCGAGAACCACACTACCAGACTGTCTATCGGTGATCTTAACCGACCCTGTAACCGCGGAATCTGTCGGGTTGTTTATCATCACATCGTATCCAAGTAGCCGAGAAAGACAGCCTGATAAACTAATTACTATAGATAGCACGATTCCTTTGAGAATATTCCGTCGTCTTAATATCATACAAACAGTAATTTCAATTTCATATAGTATATGCCTTCTCATCGCTCACATAGATTGTGTTTGCACGTGTTCGCCCGTCATCGACCGACATCGTACGATCGGCTGTGTCGGCAGATGCAAACGCTACTGAAGGAAGTGCCACCGCGGTGTGCACGGCGTTCACCGCGAGGCGAGCGAAGCGAGCCGAGCGGCTTTTTTCCCTCCAGGTTTTTTGGTCGGGGTCGAGCGCTGCCGCAGGCAGCGGGAGGCCCCGGTGAAAAAAGGTGGATGGGAAGTTTCACAGCACCTCCGTTCCGACAGTTCGACAATGAGCACGCAGGACATCACGCGACGGGAGGCGTGGGTGATCGCCGCCCGTCCGCAGACGCTCCCGGCGGCGGCCTCGCCCGTGATCGTCGGTGTCGGCCTGGCGCTCCACGACGGCGTATTCGCCGTCCTGCCCGCACTCGCGGCGCTCGTGGGGGCCGGCTTGATCCAGATCGGGACCAACTTCGCCAACGACTACTACGACGCGATCCAGGGCGCAGACACCGAAGAGCGCGAAGGGTTCACCCGCGTCACGGCTGGCGGCCTCATCGATCCCGCCAGCGTCAAGCGGGCGATGTACCTCACGTTCGCCGCGTCGATCTTGCTCGGCACGTACCTCGTCTACGTCGGCGGCGTCCCAATCGTCGTGATCGGCCTGCTCTCCGTCGCCTCGGGAATCGCCTACACCGGCGGTCCGTACCCGCTCGGCTACCACGGGCTCGGCGACCTCTTCGTCTTCGTCTTCTTCGGCCTCGTCGCCGTCGCGGGGACGTACTACGTGCAGGCCGCAGCCGTACTCGCAGGGCCACTACCGGTCGGTATTCCGCCGGAGACAGTCCCTCTCGGAGTCGTCGTCGCGGCGCTGCCGGTCGCGGCGCTCTCGACGAACATTCTCGTCGTCAACAACGTCCGCGACAAAGAGGAGGACGCCACGACGGGGAAACGGACGCTCGCCGTCCGGTTCGGGTACGGCTTCGCACGCGCGGAGTGGGTCGCGCTGCTCGTGCTCGCGTACGCCGTCCCACTGTGGTTCCTTCGACAACCGGGATTCACGCTCGGCGTCGCCCTCCCGTACCTCACAGTTCCGCTAGCGCTCGACATCACGCGGACGATGCTCACTGAGACGGCCGGCGAGGTGCTGAACCCCACGCTCGAACGAACCGGGCGACTGCTCGCTGGATACGCCGTCCTGTTCGCTGTCGGACTGTCGCTCACCGGGCTCCCGCTGTGATGCGTTACGAGCCGTTCTCACTCCGACTAGCATCGCCGCTCGATACCGCGGCCGGCCGGATCGATCGCCGCGAGGGATTCCTCGTTCGCATCGATCGCGACGGCGTCGTCGGCGTCGGCGAAGCGACGCCGCTTGCGGGCTGGACCGAATCGTACGAGGCCTGTGAAGCCGCTCTCGTCGAGGTTGTATCTGAAGCGCACGAACAAGAGATCGAGGCGGCGGCCGCGGAACTGTCTGCGGAGGCGCGACCCGCCGCACGGCACGGCCTCGAACTCGCGACAGTCGACGCGGAGGCTCGCGCCGCCGGTGAGTCGCTCGCAACGTACCTCGCTGCCGATTCGCCCGCGACGTCCGTTCCGGTCAACGCCACTGTTGGTGAGGGAACAGTGGAGGAAACAGCGGCGGCGACCCGGGAAGCCGTCGACAATGGCTACCCCGCGGTGAAAGTGAAGGTTGGCGCGAGACCCCCCGAGGAAGACGAGGCGCGACTTCGCGCGGCTCGGGACGTTGCCGGCGAGAACGTCGAACTCCGCGCGGACGCGAACGGTGCGTGGACCGCCTCAACCGCACGCCGGATGCTCGGCGTCGCGGCCGACCTCGACTTCGCGTACGTCGAACAACCGCTGCCGGCCGACGACATCTCGGGGCACGCCGAACTGCGCGGTCGGGGCGTCGACGTCGCACTCGACGAGTCGCTGGCAGCGACCGGGCCTGACGAGATTCTCGACGCCGGCGCGGCGGACGTGCTCGTCTGCAAGCCGATGGCGTTCGGGGGGCCGCGCCGCACGCTGGACGTCGCCCGCCGAGCCGCGAGGCGGGGTGTCGACACCGTCGTCACGACCACCATCGACGCCGTCGTCGCGCGCGTCGGCGCGCTACACGCCGCCGCTGCCCTTCCAGACGTCCGCGCCTGCGGCCTCGCAACCGGGTCGCTGCTCGCAGACGACGTCGCCCCCGACCCGGCGCCGGTCGAGGACGGCGCGATGCCGGTTCCGGCAGGCCCGGGCCTCGCCGGAGAAGCGTTCGAGACGCTCCGGAATTGATCGGGGACCTCGTGGACGGCAGCCATCCGCCCGTGGGTATAAACGGGACCGGGCCGTACACCGAATATGGCAGAAGCGACATCAGGGCAGCGTCGACTCCTGGCCGGCCTGTTCGCGTTCGCGGCACTCATCTTCGTCGGCGGTATCGTCGTCGTCGCGTTCCTCGCCGGAGCCGTTTGAAACGGCGCGCAGGGCGGGGTGGCCGAGACACCGAGTCGGTAGCGCGGAGTGGTTGGGAAACTGACCGAAAGGACTCAGCCGTCGTCCGGGCGGTGCGTGACGCCCGACCTGCTGTCGGCGTCCTTCCGCCGGATTGCGGCCGCGGCGTTCGATGCATCGTAGCCGAAGTGGACGTTCTCCGCGTATGTTTCTGCGACTTCCGTCGCGTGCACGAGGTCGTCGAGATCGAGGTCGACCGCGTACAGTTCGATCGAGAACGGCGTCTCCAGTGGGTCGAGCAGACTCTCGAACCCTTTGGCGATCGTCTCCAGCCAGTACGTCGTCGCGTAGTGCATATCGTAGAGCGGCACGACGAACTCGTCGACGTAGTCGGCCAGGGTTTCGACGTCGATACCGGCGCGCCGGTAGAGGTGGCCGGGATACGGATCGGGATACAGCGTGAGATAGGTCCGACCGGGAATCCGATCGGCGGCCGCGGCGACGAAGTCTGTGATCTCGGCCGCACGCCACGCCTGTCTGTCCTCGTACTCGCTCTCTACGAAGCGGCGCTCACAGCGGTCACAGCGGCAGTAGCCTTCACGCGGGAACCCGACGTCGTCGAGTCTGACGTCGCCGTTCTCGGCGGCGCAGTCCTCGACGATTTCGAGTAGTCCGGCGCGGTACTCCTCGTTCGTGGGGCAGATGTGTGACCAATCGAAGTACGGTTGCTCGCGGGTCGCGCGGTTCCCCTCGGCGTCGACCGCGGCGAGTTCCGGGTTCGAGTTCACGGCCGCGTTGTCGCCGAAACACGAGATCATATTCACCGCGTTCGAGAGCGGCTCTGCGGCCCGGCCGGTCACGTCTTTGACCTCGTAGAAGCCGGCGTCGAACTCGCTCCAGTCGACCTCCTCGGCGTTCCGCGTAACGATACCGTACATAGTCGGCGTTTCGCGCCGAGCGGTATCAGTCGTTCGTTCCGTCGGACTGCTCGCGGGCGGCAGTCACGTGGGCACGGGAACAGTCGGTCGGCTGCGACCCCGAGACGTAGTCAGTCCGCTATCTCTCGCTGTCAGTAGCTAGCGCTGACGTGCCATCGTCCGTCGAAAAGGAAGGATTCGAGTTATTCCTCGTCGATGTCGACTTCGACGGGTTCCTCGCCGCCGGAGACGACGAAGTAGACGAGTGCGATGAGCGCCAGTACCAGGATGAATTTCGCTTTTCCGGACATACCCGGAGATACATCGTCTCGGTACAAAGTCATTTCCCCTCGACGACAGGCGAAGCGTGATTTCTCCCGGACGTGAGAGGGCGGGACCGACCGCCAGACTCGTCTGAGCGGGAGTCGAGTCAGGACACGTTCAGGTGTGTGGCGACCTCGTCCTCACGGACGATCTCGCCGCAGTAACCGCAGCGGAGGCCGTCTTCGAGGACGACAAACCGCGTCTGGACCGGTTCGTCGGCGTTCGTGATGCAGTTCCGGTTCGGGCACGCGAGCACGGCATCGACCGACTCCGGCCGCTCGATGCGCTTTTTCTCGACGACTTCGTAGTCGCGGATGATGTTGATCGTCGCCTCCGGGGAGATTACCGAGAGGACGTCGACCTCTGATTGACTCAGCTCTCGGTCTTCGACCTTCACGATGTCCTTCTTCGCGAGTTTGTCCGAGGGGACGTTCATCCCGACGGAGACGCCCTCGCCGCCGGAGCCGTCGATGCCGAGGAGCGCGAGGACGTTCAGCGCCTGCCCGGCCGCGAGGTGGTCGATGACGGTTCCGTTTCGGATCTTCGAGACGCGGAGTTCTCGGTCGGCGTCGCTCATTGGTCGTCCTCCGAGTTGGCGTTCTCGAGCAGCATATCGAGCAGGGCCATCCTGACGGGAACGCCGTTGTGCGCCTGCTCGAAGTACTTCGCGTGGCTGGTCTCGTCGACTTCGGGCGCGATCTCGTCGACGCGCGGGAGCGGGTGCATCACGGTCAGCGACTCCTTCGCCCGTTCGAGGTCGTCGGTGTCGATCTGGTACTCGCCGGCGACTTTCAGGTACTCGTTCTCGTCGGGGAAGCGCTCGCGCTGGATGCGGGTGACGTAGAGGACGTCGAGATCCGGGAGGACCTCCTCGAGTGAGGTGTGTTCACGGACCTGTGCACCTTCCTCGTGGAGGTCGTAGCGGACGCTCCGCGGGAGACTGAGGCTCTCGGGGCTGATGAAGTGCTGTCGGACGTCGAAGTTCGTCAGCGCGGCCGCGAGCGAGTGGACCGTCCGCCCGTACTTCAGGTCGCCCATAATGCCGATCGTGACGTCGTCGAGGCCGGCGTTCTCCCGCATCGTGTAGAGGTCGAGCAGGGTCTGTGTGGGGTGCTGTCCGGCCCCGTCGCCCGCGTTGACGAGCGGGACGTCGACGAACTCGGTGGCCATCTTCGCCGAGCCCTCAAGGGGGTGCCTGAGCACGAGCGCGTCGGCGTAGCCCTCGACGACGCGCATCGTGTCGGCCAGCGTTTCGCCCTTCTTGACAGAGGAGGACTCGACCGACCCCATATCGATCGTTCGGCCGCCCAGTCGTTTCATCGCGGTGTCGAAGCTCATCCGCGTGCGGGTGCTCGGCTCGAAGAAACAGAGGCCGAGAACCGATCCGGCGTGCCGCCCCTGCCAGGCGTGCATATCGCCGTCGATCTCCGCCGCGCGGTCGAGCACCGCCTCGATGTCTTCCCGCGACAGTTGTGTCGCGGAGATGAGGTGGTCCTGACGCATTGTATACTCCCGCGCCCGGCACGAACTTGAATCGCTCGGGTTGCTGGCGGTGTGCCGCGCGGGAGCACAGTGCCGGTGTGAATCTGCCTCGTAACGAAGCCCTGCGGCTGGGACGTCCCGGTAGCGAACTGAGTACAGCGTGTGAGAAGCGGAGTCCCCTATCGGGGTGTGATCCGGTCGTCTACGGCCAGTTGCCGCTGTTGGTGTAGGCGTCGACGATCCGCTGGATGGCGACGACGTAGGCCGCGACGCGGAAGTTCGGCAGTTCGTAGCTCTCGTAGGCGTCGACGAGATCGTCGAAGGCGCTCGTGATCACCGCTTCGAGTTCGTCGTTGACGCGCTCTTCGGTCCACGAGAAGCGCTGGCGGTTCTGCACCCACTCGAAGTACGAGACGGTGACGCCGCCCGCGTTCGCGAGGATGTCAGGGACGACGAGGACGTCGCGCTCGGCGAGAATGTCGTCGGCGTCGGGCGTCAGGGGCCCGTTCGCGGCCTCGACGATAATGTCGGCGTCGACGTCCGCGGCCAGGTCAGCGTCGATTGCGTTTTCGAGCGCCGCCGGGACGAGTAGGTCGACGTCGAGCGTCAGCAGATCGTCGTTCGTCATCTCCTCGACGTCGCCGTAGCCCGTCACCGAGCCGGTCTCGTTCTTGTGCTCTTTGACGGCGACGGCGTCCAGGCCGTCGGGGTCGTAGATAGCGCCCGAGGAGTCGGAGACGGCGACGACGGTCGCGCCGAGGTCCTCGATGAGTCGGGCAGCGATCGATCCGGCGTTCCCGTAGCCCTGCACAGCGACGGTCGCGTCGGCGATGTCGCCACCCCGGTATTCGAAGGCGTCGCGGGCGGTGAGCATCGTCGAGCGACCCGTCGCCTCGACGCGGCCCTCACTGCCGCCAGAGGAGATCGCCTTTCCGGTGATGACGCCGGGAGCGGTCGTGTTTTCGAGGGTCTCGTAGGTGTCTTTGATCCAGTTCATCTCGCGCTGTCCCGTGTTCACGTCGGGTGCGGGGATGTCGCGGTCGGGGCCGACGAGGGGACGAAGCTCTTTGGCGAACGAGCGCGTGAGCCGTTCCAGTTCCGACTCCGAGTGCTCGTCGGGGTCGACGATGATGCCGCCCTTGCCGCCGCCGTACGGGATGCCGACGATGGCACACTTGTACGCCATCCATCCGGAGAGCGCCTTGACTTCGTCGCGCGAGACGTTCGGGTGATAGCGGATCCCGCCCTTGTAGGGACCGCGGTCGCCGTTGAACTGCGATCGATAGGCCTTGAAGCGCCGAATCTCGCCGTCGTCCATCTCTACCGAGAGGTTGGTTTCGAGCACGCGCTCGGGGTGCTTCAGGCGTTCGACGACGTCGTCGCCGACATCGAGATATGCCGCCGCGTCGTCTACTTGCTCTTGAAGGCTTTCGAACGGATTCGCTTCAGACATATTGATTCAGTCTGTCGGGGGGAGTTTAAACGCTGCTGTACAAAGCCGTGACTTGTGCCTCATAAATGGATAGAATATTTTGATTGGTTAGATTCAGGTGTCGATCCACCGATAAAAATACTTCTAGAAGTAAACCACTATATAGTTTTGTTTGAAAGTAAAAAAGTAAAATTTCCACACAGGGAAAGAGAAATATGATACTAAAGCTTCTAAGAAGGTGAGAAAATTAGATTCTCTTCTCATCTAAAACATACAGGTATATAAATAAACTTATAATAAGTTTTCATATATTTCGACTCAGGAAACAGTTAGTTTTCACACCGAAAATGTATGTACCTCCTGATCTATCGGGTACATATGACCAAGAAGGCGAACCACCCCGTGCGGACCAGCGAGAAGACGTTGGAGTTGATCGAAACGCTCGATACCGACGACGGCTTTCGGCTCAGCGAACTCGAAGATCGCCTCGAGATGAGCAAGAGCGGCATTCACAACCACCTCAGCACGCTCAGAGAGCACGGATACGTGGAGAAGAACGGCGACGAGTACGCACTCAGCCTGAAGTTTCTCTCCCTGGGTGGCCACGTTCGCAGTCGCTCACCGCTGTATCAGTACGGGCGCTCGAAGATCGACCAGCTCGCGACCGACACAGGAATGTTGGCGAATCTGGCGACCGAGGAGAACGGCCGCGCAGTGTATCTCTATCAGTCCCGCGGGAGTTACGCCGTCAATCTCGATACGCACGTCGGATACCGGCTGCGACTGCACAACATCGGCATCGGAAAGGCCATCCTCGCGTCGCTCCCCCGCGAGCGCGTCGAGGCGATTGTCGACGAGTGGGGGCTGCCGGAGGCGACCGAGAACACCATCACCGACCGCGAGGCACTCTTTACGGAACTCGATCGGATCCGGGAACGTGGATACGCGACCGATAACGAGGAGCGCACGGAGGGGCTCACGTGTATCGGTGCGCCGGTCAAACTCGGCGGTGACGTTCTCGGCGCGATCAGCATCTCCGCGCCCACGAAACGACTCGGAAACGCCGGCTTCGACGACGACATCACCGCGGAGGTCGAGAGCACCGCCCACGAACTCGCCTTGGACATCAAGTACGCGCGGCAATGAATCGCCGCCACCGAACCGAGTCGACCCGCGATTCACGCCTAGTTCGCCGCGCTCGTTAGTGAGAACAATTATCACTCCCGTCGGGAGTAGTAGCCACTATGCCAGAAATCGTCGACGGCTATACGCACATCCTGACCGAGCACTTCTTCGAGAAACTGACCGACGAGTTCGGCTTCCAGGGGCTTTCCGGCCGCCCAGAGTTCCTCTGGGACGTCGAACAGCGAAAGGAGGATATGGCCGACTACGGCGTCGACAAGCAGATCATCACGCTCGCGCTCCCGACGATGTTCCAGGGGATGGACCACGATCTCGCCTTAGAGATCACGCGCCTCGCCAACGACGAGATCCGACGGCTCGCCGACGAGCACCCCGACTCGTTCATTCCGGTCGCAACGCTCCCGATGGTGAGTGAGGCGTTCCTCGCGGAGTTCGACCGCTGCGTCGACGACTTAGATATGGCCGGCGTCCAGATCTTCTCGAACGTCGACGGTCGCCCGCTCGACGACGATCAGTTCTGGCCGCTCTTCGAGGAGGCCGAAGCCACCGACACCCCGCTGTGGATTCACCCGCAACTCTGGGAGTGGTACGACTGGGCCTCCGAGTATATGGAGCACCGCCTGTTCGGCTGGCCGTTCGACACGACGCTCGCACTGTCGCGGCTGGTGTTCGGCGGTGTGATGGAAGCATACCCCGATTTGAAGATCGTCTCGCACCACGGCGGGGGAATGGTCCCCTTCTACGGGCGGCGCATCGAGATGTTCTATCAGCAGCGGCAGGCGTACCCCGAGAACTACCCCGGCTTCCACGAGAACGCGGCGTCGCTGTCGCGACCTGCAGAGGAGTACTTCAAGAAGTTCTACGCCGACACCGCCGTTTCGGGATCCACACCAGCGCTTGCGTGCGCCGACTCGTTCTTCAACGACGGGAACGTCGTCTTCGGTACCGACTACCCGTTCAGCCCCGAGCGGGGCCGCCGTACCGTCGATGTGACCATCGACGCAGTCGAACGGATGGACGTCGACGCCGACGCGCGCGCAGACATCTTCGCGGGCAACCTCTACGACTTGATCGAGTAATCGGCCCTGCGTTTTCGTATTCAGAATACACTCGGGGACGAACGCTCCCGAAAACGTCGTTTACTTCGTCCCAAACAGGCGTACGTATGTTATTTCCAGACCAAATATGCCTGTATCTAGGGCCGTAGCGGCAGTTACCGCGTTTCGCCCTCTCGTCCCGCGGCGTTTTCAAACACAAAACGTGAGCGGGCGTAGTTCGTTACTCGGCGCGGACTTCGATCGAGCCCAGGTTCGAGAACTCGACGTTGTAGACGTCGCCGGGTTCGATGTCGATGGCTGCGGTAATGCCGCCGCTCATCACGAGTTCGCCCTCGCGGAGTCCGTCGTCGACGTCCGCCAGACGGTCGGCGAGCCACGCCACCGGTCGTGCGGGATTGCCCATAATATCCGCACCGAGGCCCGTCGCTTCGACCTCGCCGTTCACCGAGACGGCGACGCCCTCCATCTTCAGATCGAGGTCGGTGACGTCGCGGTACTGCTCGCCGACGATGACCTTGCCGGCGGAGGTGAGGTCGGCGATCACGTCCTGTGCCGAGGGGATCGACCAACCCTGGAAGCGACTCTCGAGGATCTCGACGACTGGGACGACGGCTCGCGTCGACGTGAGTACGTCCATCGTCGAGACCGGTGCGGTGAGGTCTTCGTCGAGGATGAAGCCGATCTCGGCTTCGATGCGGGGCGAGATCATCTCCTCGGTCGGTACGGGCTCGTTATCCAGTACCGTTTCGTGGGCGACGTACCCGAAGATCGGTTCCGGGATCCCGAGCTGTTCCTGTTTCGCCTCGCTGACGAGTCCGAGTTTGTGGCCGACGATGTCCTCGCGGCCGCCTTCGCTGAGCCGGTCGAACACCTCGAACTGGATGCGGTAGGCGTCTTCGGTCGAAAATTCGGTCTCGTCCGATAGCGGCGCGATCGGCTGCTTCTCGTCGTAAGCCTCGTACAGTGTCGTCGCGAAGCGGTCGATCTCGTCCTGGCTGAGTGGCATACGTTCCTACGTTCGCTGGTGCATTCATTATACTTTCGACACTCACAGCGACGTTCACCCCGCGAGTCGGGCCAGTCCCGTTTTCAGGTCGAAATAGGTCCACGGATGCACGGCGATCCTGCTTCGCCTGCACACTGGATTTGGGTAATTGAATACGGTTACATTTATGGCTTTCACCCCACAACGAGCAACCAATTCCGGGGTCGGTATTATTTTACTCGTGGGACGTGTCCGTAGACGTGTATGTCTGAGAGTGAGGTATCCCAGGAGATATCGATCGACGCCTTCTGGAACGCCCTCTACATCGACGGTGAGTGGGAAACGATCGACGACAGAGACCGAATCGACGTGACGAACCCCGCGACCGGCGAGTCCGTCACGGAGGTCCCGGCGGCCTCAGTCGACGACGTCGATCGCGCCTTCGAGGCCGCCACGCGGGCCCAGGCGGAGTGGGAGGAGACGACCCCCGACGAGCGCGCCGCCGTCGTCCGCCGTGCGGCGACCCTCATCGAGGAGTACGAGGACGAAATTCGAGAGATCCTCGCCGTCGAGAGCGGCGGAACGAAGCCGCGCCAGGACATCGAAGTCGGCGGGACCATCACTTTCGTTCACGACGCGGCATCCTTCGCGTTTCGCTCCTCCGGCGGGCACAATCAGTCGAAGATCCCCGGCAAAGAGAACATCATCCAGCGCGAGCCAGTCGGCGTCGTCGGCGTGATCTCGCCGTGGAACGTCCCGTTGAAGCTCTCGATCCGCGCGGTCGCGCCCGCCATCGCGCTCGGAAACAGCGTCGTCCTCAAGCCCGCACAGGAGACGTCGATCTCCGGTGGGCTGCTGCTTGCGCGCCTCTTCGAGATGGCCGGTCTCCCCGAGGGCGTCCTAAACGTCGTGCCGGGCGACGGGCCGACGGCCGGCGACCGCGTCGCCTCGCACCCCGACTGTGAGGTCATCGCTTTCACCGGATCGACGCCGGTCGGCCGGCTGGTCGGCCAGAACGCGGTCGATCACTTCGCGTTCCCCGCTTTAGAGCTCGGCGGCAACAACCCCCACGTCGTGCTCGAAGACGCCGACCTCGACGCGGCGGTCGATGCGGGCGTCTTCGGCTCGTTCTGGAATCAGGGACAGGTCTGCATCTCGATCAACCGCCACCTCGTCCACGAGTCGATCTACGACGAGTACGCCGAACGACTCGCCGAGCGCGCCGCCGAACTGAAGATCGGCGACCCGCTCGACGACGACGTCGTGATCGGCCCGATCATCAACGAGGACCAGCGCGAGGAGATGCTCGACTACATCGACCGCACGGTCGAACAGGGAGCGACCCTCGAAACCGGCGGTGCTGGCGAGGGCCTGTTCGTCGAGCCGACCGTCCTCACGAACGCCACCAACGAGATGGCCGCCGCGTGCAACGAGCACTTCGGGCCCGTCGCGCCGATCATCCCCTTCAGCGACGACGACGAGGCGGTCGAACTCGCCAACGACACCGAGTACGGGCTCGCAGCGTCGGTTCATTCAGCCGATCGTGGCCGCGCTCGCGACGTCGCCGACCGGATCGAAGCCGGGATGGTCCACGTCAACGACCAGACTGTCAACGTCGAACCGCACGTCCCCTTCGGCGGGGTGAAAGACTCGGGGATGGGCCGCTACAACGGCAAGTGGATCATCGACGAGTTCACCCAGACCAAGTGGACGTCGGTGCAGCGCGAACCGCGCGAGTACCCCTTCTAAACGAGTCCGAACGCTCCGCTACCGTTCTTGTCTTTCCGCACTCGACACCGACAGCGTCGCCGCTATTCGTGCCGCCCGCGGTACGTCGAGAGGTAGTCCCGCGCCGTCTCACCGAGCATCGCAAGGTCGGGCCCCATCGCCAGGAAGTCGACCCCCCAGTCGTCGCGGACGCCGACTTCCTCACGGCTCGTCGCGAGCGTGCCGACTGGCGTGTTCGCCTCGTCCGCCGCGTCGACGATCCGCTCGACTGCGTCCCGCATCGGTTCGGCGTCGTAATCGCCGAACACGTCCAGCGAGGCCGAGAGGTCGACGGGACCGATGAACAGCGCGTCGACGCCGTCGACGGCGGCGATCTCTTCGACGTTCTCGACGCCTCGCTCTGATTCAACCTGCACGATCGTCAACACCTCCTCGCTCGCGGACTCGACGTACTCCTGGAGGTTCGCGCCGTAGCCGGCCGCACGGTAGCCGGCGACGCCGCGGCGCCCGTGCGGTCGATAGGTGCAGGCATCGACGGCGCGTTCGGCCTCGGCAGCCGTCTCGATGGACGGCACCATCACGCCCACGGGACCGAGGTCGAGGACGCGCTTCACCTCGGTCGGATCGTTCGAGGCGACGCGAACGATCGGGACCGTGTCCGTGCCCGCGGCCGCGACAGCCCGGACCACCGTCGCCAGCGCTTCCAGCGTCATCTCGGTGTGTTCACCGTCCAGTACGGCGAAGTCGTAGCCCACGCCAGCGAGAAGTTCGGCGCTGGCGGGATGGCCGATCGAGATCCAACAGCCGGCGACCGGTTCGCAGGCGCGGAGCCGCGACGTGAAGTCGTCTCCGATACTGAGGTCGTCTCCCATACCGTCGAGTACCGCTGCAAACCGTTTGAACTTTCGGGTACGTATCATATTCGGCGGTCGCATTCGAATCGCGTGATCTACAGTACGGAGTCCGTATCCGCGCTTCGCGCGGGATCTCCCACTGCCCTCCCCGATCTGCTCGCGCACCGTAGGCGAAGTTATTTGTACGATAAATTCCTACCGAACGATATGTCGTTAGATGCGGCGATCGTCGGTCCGGGTAACATCGGAACCGACCTGATGTACAAGATACTCGACCGGAGCGACGATATCGACCTCCAGCGGATGGTCGGTATCTTCCCGGTCGAGGAGTCCGAAGGGCTCCAGGCGGCCGTCGAGCAGGGGATCGACGTCGGCACCGAAGGCATCGACAGTATCAAAGAACACGCAGACGAGTTCGACATCGTCTTCGAGGCCACGAGTGCGGGTATCCACGAACAGCACGCACCCGTCTACGAGGACCTCGGTCTGTTCGCGATCGATCTCACGCCGGCCGCGATCGGTCCCTACACCGTTCCGGTCGTCAACCTCGACGAGGTGATCGGCGACACGCAGAACATCAATATGGTCACCTGCGGTGGCCAGGCGACGATCCCGCTCGTTCACGCCGTCAACCGCGTCTCGAACGTCGAGTACGCCGAGATGATCTCGCACATCGCCTCCAAGAGTGCGGGACCGGGTACCCGGGGCAATATGGACAAGTTCACCCAGACGACCGCGGCGGGGCTCGAAGAGGTCGGTGGGGCCGACGAGGGGAAAGCGATCATCACCCTGAACCCGGCTGAACCGCCGATTATGATGCGGAACACCGTCTACACGATGGTCGACGAGAACACCGACGTCGACGAGGTCCGCGACTCTGTCTCCCGTATCGAAGCGGACGTCCAGACGTACGTCCCCGGCTACGAGGTCACGCTCGAACCGACAGTGAAGAATCAAGACGACGTCGCCTTCGATCTCGGCGACTCGATCATCCTCACCACGATGATCGAAGTCGAGGGCGAGGGCCAGCACCTCCCGCCGTACGCGGGCAACCTCGACATTATGACAAGCGCAGCACTCGGTGCCGCCGAACGAATCGCACAGCAACCAGCCGACGCCAGCCCCATCGGAGGTGTCAGCGATGACTGATTCGGTCCGGCTGGTCGATATGACGCTCCGCGACGGGATGCACGCCGTCGACCACCAGTTCACGCCCGAGGAGATGGCCGACGTCGCGAGCGCGCTCGACGCAGCCGAGATGGACGTCGTCGAGGTCTCTCACGGCGACGGTATGGGCGGTTCCTCGATCAACTACGGCTTCTCTGCGGCCAGCACCGAGGAGTACCTCGATGCGGTCGCGCCCGAACTCACCGACACCGAGCTGTCGGTCCTGATGCTGCCCGGCATCGGCACGATCGAGGAGATCGATATGGCGATCGATCACGGGGCAGACATCTGCCGGATCGCGACCCACGTCACCGAGGCCGATGTCTCCGAGGAGCACTTCGAGTACGTCAAAGACCAGGGCCTCGAAGCGAACGGGCTCCTGATGCTCTCGCATATGGCAGAGCCCGAGACAGTGCTCGAACAGGCCCAACTGATGGAGAGCTACGGCGCAGACGCCGTCTACGTGATGGACTCCGCCGGCGCGTTGCTGCCGAGCGACGTCCGCGACCGCGTCAGTCTGCTCACCGACGAACTCTCGATCGACGTGGGCTTTCACGCGCACAACAACCTCGGGCTCGCGATCGGCAACTCGCTCGCGGCGCTCGACTCCGGCGCGGTGACGATCGACGGCTGCCTGCGCGGCCTCGGTGCGGGCTCGGGCAACGCCCAGATGGAGGTGCTCGTCGGCACGCTGGAGAAGGCCGGCTACGACGTCAACCCGGACTTCTTCGGCACGATGGACGCCGCCGAGGACGTCCTCGTCCCGATGATCTCCGACGACGAGATGCCCGAACTCGACAACGACTCGCTGCTCTTGGGCTATGCCGGCGTCTACTCCTCGTTCCTCCGGCACACCCGCCGCGCGGGCGAAAAGTACGACATCGACCCCCGCGAGATCCTGATCGAACTCGGCGAGATGGAGGTCGTCGGCGGCCAGGAAGACCTGATCACCGACGTCGCCTCGCGCCTCGCCAGCGAGAAAGACGCCGAGACCGCCGAAGCGGCCTCGGACGACTGATACTGTCGGACAGAAGTTCGTGAACGATGTTGGCACCCACGGGGCGCCGATAATCGTCACACAGTTCTGTCCGACAGTATGACGACGAATCGACCGCGGTTTCGTTTCTCTGTCGCTCCGGCTCTCGGAACGTATAGGGATTATCGTAACTGTTCAGAGATTCTCGCCGTCCCGTCCGGCGAGACATCTATGCAGACGTACGATAATCCCTATTAGAGGTCCTCTCTCGGCTCGACCAGTTCGATCACGTGCCCGTCCGGGTCCGTGATGAAGGCGACGCGTGCGCTCGCACCCGTCGAGTCGAGCGGGCCGCGGAGCAGTTCTGTCTCGGTCTCCTCTTGGAGTCGCTCGACCGCCGCGTCGGTGTCGTCGACTTCGAGTGCGAGGTGGTCGAAGCGGGCGCGGGTCTGCTCGCCGAGGTCGTGACCGGGCTTGTGCTTGAACTGGATCTCGGCGTCGCTCTCGCCGCGGACGTAGACGTTTCGGGCGTCGTCGCCGCCGACGAACTCGTTGGTCTTCTCTAAGCCGAGTGCACCGACGTAGAAGTCGAGCGTCTCGTCGATGTCCGATACCCAAATCGCGCTGTGAATCACGTCCATACACCAAGGCGGGGCAGGCGTCGACATAAATCACGGGGATCAGCGTTTGCGGCCCGCGTTCGGATGCCGGACACCAAGCTATTTGATGCCCGACTCAGTAGCGAGCATATGGCAGTTCCAGCAGAAACCCGCGAGGAGTTGGCCGAATCGCTCTACACGGCGCTTCGGACCCAGTCGCCGATCGACCGCCTCACGGCGGATCACGAACTGACGAAGTCGGACGCTTACGACATCCAGACGCGACTTATCGAGCGTCGTCTCGACGACGGGGCTGAGATCGCCGGCCACAAGATCGGCCTGACCAGCGACGGCATCCAAGAGCAACTCGGCGTCGAGGAACCCGACTTCGGCCGCCTCCTCGATACGATGTTCGTCGCGGGGCGAGAGATCCCCGGCGACGAACTCCTCCAACCGCGGGTCGAACCCGAGATCGGGTTCGTTATGGAGGAGTCGCTCTCGCCGCCGGTGACGTATCTGGACGTGCTCGATGCGACCGGCTCAGTGCTGCCGGTCGTCGAGGTCATCGACAGCCGCGTCCGCGACTGGGACATCCGGATTCAGGACACGATCGCCGACAACGCCTCCTCAGCGCTGTACGTCACGGGCGAGCAGACGACGGTCCCCGACCTGGATCTCTCCCTGGAAGGCGTCAAACTGTACAAGAACGGCACGCTAGAGTCGTCCGGCGTCGGCGCGGCCGTGCTCGACCACCCCGCCCGGTCGGTCGCGTGGCTCGCGAACACGCTCGCGGACCTCGACGAGCGGATCGAAGCCGGTCATCTCGTCTTGAGCGGGTCGTTGACGCCGGCTGTCGATCTCGCGCCGGGCGACGTGATCTCCGTCGAGTTCTCCTCGATCGGCACGGTCAACGCCCGACTCAGCGGCGAATAAAAGACGGAACGGTTCCGCGGGCGCGCGACGCTATTCGGTGTACGGGATGCCGCCGAGGCTGTACTGCGTGCCGAACCACTGGTGGTCGGACTCCGATCCGATCTCCTCCTGCCAGACGACGGTCTCCCAGTCGGGTTCGAAGTTGAGATAGCCCGGTCCGGCGAACAGTTCGAGACGGATGCCGCTGGCGGGGTCCTTGACGTAGAGGTAGTTCGCGTTCGTGATGGCGTGCTTGCCGGGGCCGCCGTCGATCTCGATGTTGTTCTCCGAGAGGATGTCGGCGGCGTCCCACAGGTCCTGGAGGTGATCGAGGTGGTAGGCGATGTGGTGGAACTCGTGTTTCTCCTCTTCGAGGCGGTGGACCGCGATGTCGTGCGGCAGCGGCGTGGTGGCGTGCCACCAGCCCCAGGTCGTGCCGTCCTCGGATTTGAAGACCTCGTTCAGCCCCATCCCGAACTCCTCTTCGAAGAGCCGTGAGGTCTCCTCGGGCTGTCCGTCCTGCACGTGGGTGTGGTCGATCCGCTGGGGGTACACGCGGTTCGCGTACTCGGGGCTGTAGCGCCGCATCGGGATCTTCGAGCGCTGCTCCCCGTCGATGTCAGGCTTGTCCATCTCGTAGTAGATCTCGAAGCGGTGCCCCGCCGGGAGCTCGAACATAATCGAGTCGCCGATGCCAGCCTCGTGGCCGTCTTCGGTCCACGTGACGTCCATCCCGAGCTCCTCCAGTCGCTCTGCGTACTCCTCGACGGATTCGGGGTTCTGCGCACGGAACGCGATGTGATCGACGGCCCCCTTCTCGCCCTCGGTGAGGCTCATCGTGTGATGCTCGTAATCCCGGAGCGCACAGAGGTATGCGGTGTCGTCCTCCCGCTCGACGACCTTCATTCCCATCAGGTCGCGGAAGAACCACAACGACTCCTCGAGATCGGGCGTCTCGAACGCTATGTGTCCAAGCTTGGCAAGTTCTGCCATACTGTGTACCAATTTTGCAGTTCTATTATATACATTTTTCTAAGACTGCGGCAACGCGTCGTTCGATAGATTCCGAAAGTACTCCTTGGAGCAACGCTACACGTCTGTCGTAGCTGATGCGTCACCCGGGCGGCGTTGTTCGGAAGCGAGTATGGATACCGAGACGCGAGCGTCAGTCCGCTTGCGCGTACTCGGAGACGAGGTCGCCGGGGACGACGCCGTCGTCCGTCCAGCCGCGGTGGTCGTAGTACTCCTGGATCGAGGACTCCAGATCGGGCAGGTCGTACGGAAGGGTGTCGTCGTCGGCGTCGCGGCCGCGCTGATTACTGAAGTGTCGTTCGAGGTTCACGACCCGGTCGCCGACCGTCAGCAGGTCCTCGTAGTCCACGTCGAAGAGCGCCTCGAAGATCTCTTCCTCGATGACGCGACCGAGGCCGAACTGACAGAGGACGGCGCTGTCGCGGACGGCGTTGCGGTTCTCGTTGTCGATGATGAACTCCGCCTTGCCGGCGGTGCCCGCCGCGGGGATGACGTCGTTGTACTCGGCGATCATCGTCGTCGAGTACATATGGTCGGCGCCGCGGTTCGCGACGGCGTAGGAGAGCCCCTGGCCGTGAACGACGCGGCCGTCGTGGGCGGCGAAGTCCATTCCCTTCACCGTCCAGTTGTCGACGTCGAGGTCCTCGTAGATGCGGTCGATTCCCTCTGCGAGTTTGTCGCCGACGCCCTCGCGGTAGGCGATCTTCTCGACGAGTTCGTGAATCAGTTCGACGTTACCGAACTCGTCCTCGCTGGCGAGGTACGCGGCGATCGTGTTGCCGCAGGAGATAGTGTCCATCCCGAGGTCGTCGCACATCTCGTTCGACTTCATCACCTCGACGATATCGTCGACGCCGGAGTTGCTGCCGAAGGCCATTATCGTCTCGAACTCCGGCCCTTCGGTCTCCAGCCCGCTCGCCTCGTCGCGGGTCGGGAGCTTACACGCGAACGCACACACCGAACAGGCCGCCTTCTTGTACTTCTTTTCCTCGACGCGGTCGCCGTTGATCTTCTCGGCGTTCTCGAAGGAGAGTTCCGAGAAGTACCGCGTCGGCAGCGAGAAGTTGTCGTTGAGGATCTGGACGAGATGGGTCGTCCCCTGCCGGCGGAAGATGTCGTCGCTGGTCGCCGCTTGGCGGTGGACGTCCATCTGGACGTCCTCGTTGGGCATCTCGATCTCGGGCGCGGAGTCGCCCTCGAACGTGAGACACTTGACGTTCTTCGAGCCCAAGATCGCGCCGAGTCCGCCGCGGCCGAAGGCGCGTTCGTCGTAGGTCATCGCCGAGGCGAACCGGACCTCGTTTTCGCCCGCCGGACCGATCGTCACGAGGTTCTCGCTCTCGAGGCCGTGACGTTCGTTCATCGCCTCCGTGACTTCGGGAACGGTCGCGCCTTCCAACTCGGGGATGGCCTCGAATTCGACGCCGTCGTCGCGGACGTGTACGGCGAGGAGTTCGTCGCTCGCGCCCGCGACCTCGACGACCGAGTGGCCGGTGCCGACGAAGTTTCGCGAGAGGTAGCCGCCGGCGTTCGAGGAGAGTATCCCGTCAGTGAGCGGCGAGAGGCCGGTCAGATTCATCCGTCCCGTGAAGCTCATCGAGGACTGCTGGAGCGGCCCGGAGGCGAGGTAGACCCGGTTCTCCGGGCCGAGGGGATCCGCGTCGTAGGGGATCCGGTCGTGCGCCAACTTGGTCGAGACGCCGCGACCGCCGATGAACTCCGAGAGTTCCTCGTCGATGTTCGTCGTCTCCGCTGTGCGGTCGCCGACGTCGACCGTCAGCAGCGATCCGTGTGCGTGTAGCATCGTACGCAAATACGCAAGCGAATACAAAAACCCGTCGCCCACGGATCGCAAGCAGTGTTCACGCGCACGCTGCCGTCACGTGCTTGCGTCCGTCGCTCATCCGACCATCGCGAGGATTCCGAGTTGGATCGGCACCAAGAGGAGAATCGTCGCGAGCGTGACCGCGGCGACGACGCGGATCAGTTCTCGCGCCTCGACGATCTCGTACGCTAAGATGACGACGAGGACGGCCGACTGATAGGGGAAGAACGGCATCTGGAGCGCAACCGCTTCCGTCAACGTGATCGGTACGACTGGGAGGCCCGCATCGGCGGCGAACGCGACGACGACGGGCGTGACGACGCTTGCAGCGGCCAACCCGCTGATGACGAACATCAGTCCCACCGTAAACAAAAAGACGATCGCGAGCACCGCGAAGAGCGGGGCCTCAGTCGGGACGATGGTCAGGAGTCGTTCGGCGAGTGCGGACGCGACGTTAGTCCGAGTCAGCCCTTCGCCGATCGCCAGCACGGCGGCGATGAAGAACAGGATCGAGAAGTCGATGTCGCCGACGGTGTCCTCAAAGTCCGCGATACCGATCCCCGGAAGGAATGCGAGCACGGCCACGAACATCGCGCCGTACACCGGGTGCAGTCCGTGGAACACGTCCGTCACCCAGAGGGCGACGCCCGCCAGGAGGAACGCGAGCATCCGGCGTTCGGCACCCGTCATCGACCGCAGCGTCGACGTCTGTTCCTCGATCGTCCAGTCGGCCTGCGGCCGATAGAGCGCGTAGACGACGCCGAGGATCACGAGCAGTCGACCGACGCCCATCACGGGAAAGAGCAGGACGAACCACTCGGTCCAGGCGATCGACGTCCCCGTGACCGTCTCGAAGATCCCGAGCACGACGATGTTCGGCGAGCCACCGGTGAGCACCGCGACGGATCCGAGATACGTGATCAGAATCGGCCCGAAGAACAGCCCGAGCTTCGCATCCCGAGCGTCGAATCGGTCGCCGACTTCGAGTGCGATCGGAGCGAGGACGAGCACGCGGACGATCCCGACCGGGATGACGAGGACAAGAGCGAGTCCCGCGAGCGACAGACCGGCCAGCAAGCGACGGTACGTCCGGACCGGATGCGCAGCGGGGTCCTCGACCGTGACGCGGTGGACGATCCAGCGACCCGTCCACTCGGCGAGCCCGCTCCGCCGAGTCGCCTCGCCCATCACGAGACCGAACGCAATGAGCCACGTCGCAGGCGAGCGGAACCCCGAGAGCGCGAGGTCGAGCGAGAACGCGATGCCGACGAGTCCAAGACAGAGTACGCCGGTGTAGGCCGGCGAAATGACGTTTCCGATCCACAGCGCGATGCAGAACGCGGTAATGGCGAGCATCGTCGCCCCTGCGGGATCGAACGGCGCTCCGAGCCGCACGCCCGCCGCTGCGACGAGCCCGATCGGGACCGACAGGGCCGCGCGGTCACGGACGATACCGGTAGCGAGGTTCGTCATCGCCGCGCTGTGCCCTCCGACGCTGGCTCCCGTTTCAACACGGATGGGTTATCGACGATCGACTGTATATATGTTCGGACTTCGACGTGGTCGGCGGTCCCGGATTCGATGCACGTGGCGGGGGCGAATCATTCAACAGCTCCCATTATATACATATTCGTCTTTCGACTGTGTCCCCTGTGCCCGACCGACGCGGGAAGGGCCGTAGATCACACCAGATCCCCACGAGCGAGGCCGACCGAACTGACGACCGTACAGTCGCCGAATCGATGCTCCGGTCGCTCCCCGAGAGTGGCCTCGGGTACGTCTTCGCGAACTTCGGCACCGACCACACGCCGTTGATCGAGGCCGCTGCGCGCCTTCGCGAGGCGATCGAAGCGATCCCGGAGTTCGTCGTCTGTCCGCACGAGTTCGTCGCGATGTCTGTCGCCCACGGCTACGACGCCGTGGCGGGCGACCCCCAGACAGTGCTCGTCCACGTCGACGTCGGAACGCAAAATCTCGGCGTGGCGATTTCAGCCGTCGACGATAGATAGGACGCCGTCGTCGATGTCAGATTCGAAGCCGAGTAGTGGCGGAGGTTGGCGACGGGAGAGCGAGTCTCTGTTCGATCACTGTCTGATTGAAGCATTTACGACGGGAGTGTGAATTTTCAACATCAAAACAGCTGGTTCGGGGTGAACTTTGGTACTTCTCACATAAAACAGGATTTTGGCCTCATTTTCTCAAACGTTTCGACGCAATTAGTGGTAGGTATTGGTAATAATTCGCTCTTACACTAACATATTTGATATTCCACTGGAAAATCGGTGACGTACCGTCGCTGAAAACGCTCGTAGCTACGCCTCGAATAACAGATGTACTGTTGTTTGCATACTCGGTTCGGCGTTCAGTCGGCGTCGTGTTCCGAAGTCTGTTTTCACATACAGAACATTCGTAACCTTCGCACGTCGCCACGAGCGTACTTGCACGACAGCGTAATCGGCTGTGGAATCACTTTCGAACGCGACGATAGCCCTCTCGGGGGTGCGCGGGCACCCACATACGTTCTACATTGGGTCGCCGCCGAACTCGAATTTTAGCTCAACCAACAGGAAATCTCTGAGTGCAGGGAGTGACGACAGTCCGCGTCAGTCGCGCTGACACTCACAGCCGCGCTGTTCGAGGAACTCTGAGATCGAGTACTGTTCGCCGCAGTTCTGACAGAGCACCTGCACGTCCAAGAGAACCTCGAACTCGTCGACGTCTATCCTGCCGGTCTCGCGAAGCTTCTCGATGCGTTCTTCGGTGACCGAGAGCGTCCGCGTCATCAGCCGCTGGATACTCTGGAGGTCCTTCTCGACTTTCTCCTCGTCGGAGAGTCGCCGGTACTCGGCGTCGCGGTACTCGGTGAGGTACGATCTGATCGCCTGGTAACTGACGAAGTCGGATTCGAGCGCGTCGACGTCGACGCCGTTCTGTTCGAGGCGATTGCGCGTGTCGGTTCTGACACCTGTACTGACGTCATCGTCGGTCAGATTCTCGTACGTCGAGGAGACGTCGCTCTCGAGCGCGCTCATACCGGCGTCGATGAGGGCTTGCTCCAAGAGTCGTTCGTTGAAGTAATCCGCGAGATCGCGCAGGCTCGTCCGCTCGACGCCGTCGCCCGTCCAGCGGGCTTCGAGCTCGTCTCCGAGGCCGTCGAGGCCGTATTCGGAGATCAGCCGCGCCACCTTGCTTGATGGTCGATTGTCGGTCGTGTTTGACATTGGGGTTCTTTCGCCGAAGGGTCTGAAAAATGTACTGGGCTGTCGGTCCCGATCGGGCTCAGATCGAAGTGACGCGTGTGAACCGGTCGTCGAGGGCCTGTGCGTCTTCCGGCAGCAGTGCGACGACGAGGAAGTCCGCGTAGTCCGCGAAGTACTCGACGAGCGCGGCGATCCGGTCGGAGTCGATCGCTTCCAGCGAGTCGAGCACCATAAACGGTACCGACTCGTGGAGGTCGTGGACGAGATAGCCCGCGAGCGCGAAGATCAGTCCCGTCACCTCTCGTTCGCTCTCCGAGAGGTGGTCGATCGTGTCCTCGTAGGCCGCGCCGTTCTCGGTCGTCCGCACGATGTGCAGCTCGAAGCGCGTCTGCCCGTTCGTCGAGCCCGCATCTTCGATCCGCTCGATCCAGATGCGCTCGATGTTCTCATATCCCAACAAGTCGAGGATTGACTCCATATGCTCGTTGAACGAGTCGACCGCTTCGGCCTCGATCTGGTCGATCTTCGTCCGCTGGTCGGTGAGTTCGTCGACGAGTTCCGTGCGCTGTTCCCGGAGGTCGTCCGCGCGCTCGACGTCGGCTTCGATCTCTTCGATCTCGCTCGTCACGTCGTCGAGGTCGGATTCGAGGCTGTCGATCTCGAACTCAAGCTGGTTCGCCTCCTTGTGCAGCGTGAGGATCTCGTCGAAGTCCGCCGATTCGAGGCTCTCCACTTCGGACTCCAGAGACTCGACCTCGTCGGTCAGGCCTTCGCGGTTCGATTTCAGCGCGTCGATCTGCTCGTCACGCCGGTCGAGTTCCGCCTCGATGTCGTCGAGTTTGCGTTCAATTTCGGTGCGACGACGCTGCTTCTTGGTCGCCTCTCGCTGCTCCTGTTTCAGCTCTTCGAGCTGGCTTTTGACGTCGTTGAGCGCGTCAACCTTCTCGGTGCGGAGCGATTTCAGCCGGTCGATTGTCGATTCGATCTGCTCGCGCTCGACCGAGGAGCCACAGGTCCAGCAGACGACCGTCTCGGAGTCCGAGTCGACCAACTGGTCGGTGAGCGAGCCGCCGCTCTCCTCGGCGGCTGCACCCCCGTCCTGCAGCAGTTCGTAGTCCTCGGCTTCGAGGCGCTCTTCGTTGTACTGGATCAGACTGCGGAGTTCGTTGATCTCTGTGTTCAGATCCTGCCGTTCCGTACGGAGCCGATCGATCTCGGATTCGAGATCCCGGTGGTCGCCCATCGGCGTCTCCGGAAGATCGTCGAGATCCGACTCGAGGTCGCTGCGCTCGCGCTTCAGCGACGAGATGCTCTCCTCTTGGCGCTCGATCTTGCGGCGGATGGTTTCGAGTTCCGAGCGGGTCTGCCGCAGCTCTTGGAGTTTCTCCTCGAGTTCGGCCTGTTCTTTCCGCCCCTGCTCGACGTCGCGGCTGCTGTCGTCGATCTCGTCTTCGAGTTCGGCGAGTTCCTCGCGCTTATCCTCGATCTTCTCGCGGAGGGTGTTGCGCCGCTGTTCGAGTTGGGGGAGGTCGCGCTTTCGCGACTCGATGTTCGCCAACTCGTCGTTGATGTCGCCCTTCTCGGTTTCGAGTCGGCGGATCTCCGCGCGGATCGCGTCGACGTCGACAGGTCGCATAATGACGTCACGGAGCTGGTCGCCACGGGCGGCCGCCTGCCGGGCGTCGTTGGTTTCGAGCAGGAATGCGAACAGGTCGGCGACTTCGGGATCGTCGAGGTAGCCGTCGCCCTCGAAGGTGACGCCGTCACCCACTCGCGTGAGCGTTCGCTCGTAAGTGTCGCCGTCGAGCGTCATCTCGACGCGACCTTCGTCTGCGTCGCCTTTCAGAGAGGCGCGCTGGCTCCCCATCGCACACATAATCGATCGGAGGAAGGAGGTCCGGTTCGTCGCGTTCTTGCCGGTGAGAACCGTCACGCCGGGCGGAATATCGACCTCTGTCTGGTCGATCCCACCGATGTTCTCGACCGAGAAGTGAGCGGAGTCAGTCAGTTGCTCGGATGTAGCCATACCTGACCTATTTTCTCTTGCGTATATATACTTTGTGTACTGTTATCTGGCCCCGGACGGATGCTCTCGTCGGTCTCGTATCCAATGTCGCCGAACAGCGTTCGACGAGCCGGTGCCACACCCGGACCCAAACCGCCGGAATGCGCCGATCAGAGATACCGGACAAGAGTGGGACACGTCCTTCGCACCAGACGTTCCGTCACAGAGAGAATAACAATTGTACTTCCGTTAGACCCCCGCGACAGTGGTGGGGTTAATTCCTTGACTAACGGGAGGGATAAAACTCGACTCCGAGTAATAATTCTCCGAACGTCCTGGCCACGAAAGGTCTACAGCCTTCGCCTCGTGAACGGCTGACAGTTTGCCGAATCACGTCTGCGTTCGGCACGTGGGAGGTCCGCGTTCGTTGCCGGACTACAGCAAGCGTCCCATCGCCTCTGGTCAGAGCGTGTGTCTGAAATATCCAGCGTAGCGTCTGAGAAAATCGGACGGAGGCCAGACTCTACTTTCTCACACTCAACACGTCTGCTTCTTTGCTATTAGCCGATCCGATTGTCGGGTCACGCTGTCTGTTAGTCCTGTCTTAGTACGCGAAAAAGAACGTCTATACAACATTTTCTTCGCAAGAGTGACTCTTCTGATTCGACCGGCGTACTGTCCGAAATAACCGGTGTCTTTAGGTCCGTCGAGTCTGATACACAGCGTAAGAATGAGCGACGACACACCACCGCTGAAGACGGTCCAACGAGCGTTCGAGATAATGGAAGTACTCAAAGAGGAGAAACAGGTCGGGGTCGCCGACCTGGCACGACGACTCGATCTCCCGAAGAGCACCGTCCACGACTACCTGCGGACGCTGCGAACGATGGGCTACGTGGTCAACGACGACGGTACCTACCGGCTCGGATTCCAACTGCTCGAACTGGGTGGCCAGGTGAAGTACCGGAATCGGCTATTTCACGTCGCAAAACCCGAACTCGAACGTCTGGTGGAAAAGACCGGAGAGCAGGCCAGCGTCAACGTCGAAGAGCGGGGCGAATTCGTCATTCTCCACACGGAATTCGGGTCCGACTCCCTCCAACTGGGGATCTATCCCGGATTCCGGACACCGATTCACACACACGCGGGCGGGAAAGCCATTCTGGCCCATCTCGGCGAGGAGTCCATCGAGCGCATCATCGAGACACACGGGCTACCAGCGCAGACCGCGAACTCGATCACCGATCCCGAAGAACTGACCGCCGAACTCGAAGCAGTCCGCGAGCAGGGATACAGCATCGACCGGGACGAGCAGGTCGTCGGGATGGGTGCTGTGGCGGCACCCGTCCGCGTCGAGGATCGCGTTCTCGGCTCGGTCGGGATCGTCTGCCCGAGCGACCGACTCCTCGACGACGAGCAGCGAGACGAGTTCGTCAGGGAGGTCCAGAAGTCGGCGAACATCGTCTCGGTCAACTACCAATACGCGCCCTGAAAGCGTCCGAGTATATCGTACGCACACGCGACCGGAGGTGGGGCCGCACTGGCCCAGTCATCTACAACTGTGCGAAATTGCCGTTCCTTATCGGCGTACCGGTTCTACCGTTTACTGTTTCCATATTATACTGAAAACCTCCGATAAATTAATTATGGTAGGGACGAAGTATCACCCGATGGACGTAGAAATCGAGAACGTCGCAGTTCTCGGAGCCGGCAGTATGGGCCACGGCATCGCCGAAGTGGCCGCAATTGCGGGCTACGAGGTCGTGATGCGCGACATCGAGAAAGAACTGGTAAACGATGGGTACGATCAGATCGAGTGGAGCCTCGGAAAACTCGCAGAGAAGAACCAGATCGAGGAAGACGCAGACACCGTCCTCGATCGAGTTTCGACGACGGTCGATCTGGAGGCCGCGGTCGCCGACGCCGACCTCGTGATCGAGGCCGCGCCCGAGGATCTCGACATCAAGCGCGACGTCTTCGCGGACGTGGACGCCGCCACGGGCGCGGAGACGATTATGGCGACGAACACGTCGAGTCTCCGCGTCAGCGACATCGCGACTGCCACCGATCGACCCGAGTACGTCTGTGGGATGCACTTTTTCAATCCCCCGGTCAAGATGGATCTCGTCGAAGTCGTCTCCGGCGAACAGACGCGAGCTGACGTCGTCGACGCGGGGATCGAGTTCGTCGAGTCGCTCGAGAAGACGCCGATCCGGGTCCGCAAGGACGTCCCGCAGTTCGTCGTTAACAACGTCCTAACGCCGTTAATGGGCGAAGCCGCGTTTATGCTCGACGAGGGCGACGTCGAGATCCAGGACGTTGACGCCGCGATGGTCTTCCAGCGCGGGTACCCGATGGGACCGTTCGAGCTCAACGACTTCGGCGGTCTCGACATCTTCACCCACACGCGCGATCAGTGGGATATGCCCGTCCCCGATTCGATCCGGTCCCGGGTCGAAGCCGACGACCTCGGCCGGAAGACCGGCAAGGGCTTCTACGACTACGAGGACGGCGACGGCGTCGACTACGAACCCACAGACGGCGAAGGTGTCGACACGCTCCGTATCGAAGCCCGGATGATCAACGAAGCGGCGAAGCTGATCGGTGACGACGTCGCCGACCCCCAGGACATCGACATCGGGATGCGCCTCGGCGGCGGTCTCCCCGAGGGGACCTGCCGGACCGCGGACAAACTCGGACTCGATAACGTGGTCGAAAAACTCCGCGACCTCCACGAGCGGACCGGCGCGGAGCGCTACGAGCCGGCGGAGTATCTCGTCGACCTGGTCGAAAACGGCCACACCGGCGAGGACGCCGAGCGGGGCTTCTACGATTACAGCGACGGCGGCCCCTACCACTACGTGAGCCACGAACTGACCGACGAGGGCGTCCTCAACGTCGTCTTCGACCGCGAGGAGCGACTCAACGCCTTCTCGACGGATATGTTCGACGAGGTCAAGCGCCTGCTCGACACCGTCGACGACGAGGCGGTGAGCTGTGTCGTCTTCGAGGGCGCGGGCGACCGCGCGTTCAGCGCCGGCGCGGACATCACCGGTTTCACCACGGCCGAGCCGACGGAACTGGCGACCGTCGACGAGACCGTCGAGGCGATCTACGACTACCCGCGGCCGACGGTCGCGAAGATCGACGGCTTCTGTCTCGGTGCGGGCTTGGAGATCACGCTCGCGTGCGACCTCCGCTACGCGACCGAAGGCTCCACGCTCGGCAGCCCCGAGATCGACCTCGGACTGATCCCGGGCGGCGGCGGCACCCAGCGACTCGTCCGCCTCATCGGCGAACCGCGGACGAAGGAGATGGTCTACCGGGGAATGCAGATCTCCGCCGAGCGGGCCGAAGACTGGGGCATCCTCAACCGCGCTCTCGACGAGGACGAGTTCGAGGAGACGCTCGACGACGTCGTCTCCGACCTCGCGAACGGCCCCCAGACCGCGCTCGAAGTGGCAAAGCGCGTCATCAGCGAGGGGCAGAACGCGAGCCTCAAGACTGGAATCGCGATGGAGAGTCAGGCTTTCGGCCTCCTCGCGACGACGGACGATATGCTCGAAGGGGTCGCGGCGTTCAACCAGGATCGAGAGCCGGACTTCGGAGGTGACTGAGATGACGCGAAACGTCGGCATCGTCGGCGGCGGCCACGCGAAGTGGGGCGTCCGCGAGGCGAGCTACAAGGACCTGATCCAGGAGGCCGGGAAGGCGACGTTCGATGACGTCCCCGACATCGGACCGAAAGACATCGAAGGCCTGTTCGTCGGCTCCGTCCAGCCCGAACGGTTCGCGTTCCAGACGCACGTCGCGCCGATGGTCGCGGAACTGCTCGGCGTCGACGTCGACAGTATGATCGCGCGGACCGAACTCGCCTGCGCGAGCGGGCAGGCCGCGCTGCGCTACGCCTGGCTGGCGATCGCGTCCGGGCAACTCGACACCGCGCTCGTGCTCGGCGTCGAGAAGATGAACCTCCCGCGAGAGCATATGGCCGAGACGCAGGCCAGTATGACGAACGTGATGGACCGGGAGTTCGACGGGGTCAACGGACTGAACGCGCCGCCGTACTTCGCGATGATCGCCCAGCGGCATATGCACGAGTACGACACCACGCGCGAACAGATGGCGCGCGTCAGCGCGAAGAACAAGAGCCACGCCGCCCACAACGAGTTCGCGCACTATCAAAAGGAGATCTCCGTCGACGACGTCGTCGACTCGTTCGAGCTGTCGCCGCCGCTGTGTCTGTACGACTGCAGCGGCGTCACCGACGGCGCGGCCGGGCTGATCCTGATGAGCGAGGAGAAAGCCCGCGATGTGACAGACGAGGCCGCCTGGATCACGGGCAGCGGTCAGGCGTGTATGGCGAGCAACTCCATCAACAACCTCCCGTCGATGTCGGCGTGGCCGCAGGCGACGACGGCCGCAGAGCAGGCCTACGAACAGGCCGGGATCGACGACCCGCTCGCCGAACTCGACGTCGCGGAGGTCCACGACTGCTTCACGATCAGCGAGATCATCGAGTACGAAGACCTCGGCTGGGTCGAGAAGGGCGAAGGCGGACAGTTCATCGAGGACGGCCGCAGCGAACTCGACGGCGACATCGGCGTCAATCCCCGCGGCGGGCTGCTCGGCTGCGGGCATCCACTGGGTGCGACGGGCGTCTCACAGGCGCTCGAAATCTTCAATCAGTTCCGCGGAACCGTCGAGGACGAACGGCAGGTGCCGGATCCCGAGACCGGCCTCATCCACAACCTCAGCGGCAGCGCCTCGGTGCACAGCGTGATGACTCTCGCGCGAGGGCGACCACAATGAGCGACGAAAACCACAACGACAACGGGACGGACAGAGACGTCGTCGAGATCCCGAAGACGATCGAGCTACCGCGGCTCCTCGACTTCTACGAGCTACAGGACGAGGCCCACACGGAGATTCACGAGTTCTACGACAACCTCCGCGACGGCCAGTTGACGACGACGCAGTGTCGGGAGTGCGGCGACCTCCAGTTCCCGCCACGGATCGTCTGTCCGGAGTGCCAGAGCGACGACCTCGAATACGTGGATCTGCCGCACGAGGGGACGCTGTTCGCGTTCTCGACGCTCCGTGCGGGCGCGCCGATCGGAATGGAAGACGACGTGCCGTTCGTCGTCGGCGTCGTCGACCTCGGCGACGTGCGCCTGTCGGCTCGCATCGACGACGCGGAGTACGACGACCTCGAAATCGGCGATCCTGTACGACTGAAAATCGTCGACATCGACGGCCCGACCGACCAGGAACGAGTGTTCTACCGATTCGAGCCCGAAGAGCAATGAAGGATTACGAACTCACGATCACGAAGTTCCTACAACGCGCGGTCGATCTCTTCGATCACAAAGAGATCGTCACGAAGCTCGCAGACGGCTCGCTTCACCGCTACACCTACGCAGACGCCTACGAGCGGATCTGCCAGCTCGCGCACGCGCTCGACGACTACGGACTCGACCAGGGCGACCGCGTGTCCGTGATGGCGGTCAACCACTACCGCCACTACGAACTGTACTTCGGCCCCTCCTGCAGCGGACGGAGCATCCACACGACGAACCACCGGCTGCCGGAACATCACCTCGTCGAGATCATCAACGAGGCCGAAGACAAGATGCTGTTCGTCGACCCCGCGTTCCTCGACACGGTCGAGGCCATCGCCGACGACCTCGGAACCGTCGAGCAGTACGTCGTCATCGACGACGAGGTGCCCGAGACCTCGCTGGAATCTGTCGTCGACTACGAATCCTTCATCGCGGGCTACGACACCGAGTACGACTGGCCCGAACTCGACGAGGAGCGCGAGTTCGCGCTGTGTTACACCTCGGGAACGACGGGACTCCCGAAGGGCGTCCAGTACCGCCACCGGCGGATGTTCCTGCACACGCTGGTCCACGGCCACGTCGACGTCTTCGGCGTCGGCGAGAACGACGCGGTGATGCCGGTCGTGCCGATGTTCCACGTCAACGGGTGGGGGTTCCCCTACTCGGCGACGTTCTACGGGTCGAAACTCGTCTTACCGGGCCAACACACCCGCCCACAGGACGTCGCCGACCTCATCGACGCCGAGGACGTGACGGCCGCGGCCGCGGTCCCGACGATCTGGATCGAGATGGACAGCTACCTCGAATCCGTCGAGGGCGAACCGCTCGACAGCTTAGACCGCGTGCTGACCGGCGGGAGCGCCCCGCCGGCGTCGCTGATGCAGAAGTACGAGGAGGTGTACGAGGCGCCCATCTACCAGGGCTACGGGATGACCGAGGCCTCGCCGCACCTGGCGAACACCTTCGAGACGACGGAGATGCAGGATCTCCCAGAGGAGAAGCGCTACGGACTCAAGCGGAAGGCCGGAATCCCCGCACCGGGCGCGCGCATCCGCCTGCGGACCCAAGACGGCGATCCCGTTCCGCACGACGGGGAGACGCCGGGCGAGATCCACGCGCGGTCGCCATGGCTCACCGATGGGTACTTCGAGCGCCCCGACGCGAACGCGAACTCGTTCACCGACGACGGGTGGTTCAAGACCGGCGACGTCGGCACGATCGACGAGTACGGCTACCTCGACATCGTCGACCGCATCGACGACGCGATCAAGAGCGGCGGCGAGTGGATCTCCTCGGTCGAGCTAGAGAACTCGCTCATCGACGCCGACGGCGTCGCCGAGGCGGCCGTCGTCAGCGTGCCGCACGAGAAGTGGCAGGAGCGGCCGGTCGCGTTCGTCGTGACCGAAGACCCAGCCGTGGACGAGGAGTACCTGCGGGAACACCTGCTCGAAACGTTCCCGAAGTGGTGGCTCCCGGACGTCTTCCGGTTCGTCGACGAGATTCCCAAGACCACGACGCACAAGTTCGACAAGAAGGATCTCCGCGAGCAGTTCATCGAGACGGAGGGTGAACTCCCGCTCGACGAGTGACCGAAAGTCCACGAAAATATATTACGAATACGAAACACCACAACACAAAGATATGAAATCCGATATACTCACAGATGCTGTCGTCCCCGAGGACGCACACGACGTAAAATCACAGGCACGCTCGTTCGCGAACGAACACATCCGGCCCGTCGCGGCCGAGTACTTCGAGTCGGGGTCGTACCCGGTCGACGTCGTCGAGGCCGGACGCGACGCCGAACTCGTCGCCCAAGAGATCGACCCCGCCTACGGCGGACTCGGGCGCTCGCTCGCGGAAGTCGTCGCGACCGCCGAGGAGTTCTTCCGGGCGGACGCCGGGATCGGACTCGCATTGATGGGACAGAGCTTCGGGACCAACATCATCGAAGCGTTCGGCAGCGAGGAGAAGAAAGAGACCTACCTCAGACCCATCGCCGAGTACGAACAGCGGACCGGGATGGCCATCTCCGAACCCGACACCGGCAGCGACCTCGCGGGGATGGAAACCACCGCCCACCGCGACGGCGACGAGTGGGTCATCAACGGTGAGAAGTACTGGATCGGCAACGGAATCTCGGGCGATTGGATCACCGTCTACGTCCGCACCGAGGACACCGACAACCGACACGACAACCACTCGCTCTTGATCGTCCCCACAGACACAGCGGGGTACGAGGCCGAGCACATCCCCGAGAAGATGGGGATGCGCGCCTCCGAGCAGGCCCACATCACGTTCGACGACTGCCGCGTGCCCGCGGAGAACCTCATCGGCGAACGCGGCGATGGTTTCCGGATGGTCGCGGAGTTCTTCAATCACGGGCGCGTCCGCGTCGCCGCCCAGGGGATCGGACTCGCCGCGGCCGCCATCGAAGAGGCGTGGGACTACGTCCACGACCGCGAGGAGTTCGGCCGTACCGTCTCGGACTTCCAGTCAGTCCAGCACGATCTCGCGGAGATGCGGATGGAGTTCGAGAGCGCGCGTGCACTGCTGTGGCAGGCCGTCGATCACGTCGAAGAAGACGACGACGCCGAGCGGTGGGCCGCGATGGCGAAGGCCAAGGCCACCGAGGTCGCCGCAGAGTGTGCTGAAACGGGGATGAAGCTCCACGGTGGACACGGCCTCCTCGACGAGAACCGCATCGCTCGCGTTTACCGCGACGCTCGGATGCCGATGATCTACGAGGGCGTCGGCGCGATTCAGCGCGACCTCATCTACCGGAACTACTGAGGCGAGCCGTCGGAATCGGCTCACCCGTCTCTTTCGGACACATAAGAGACAGACGACAGATTGCGACCCGAGTTAACTCCTCCACGAGGCAGCCCTGCCGGAGAAACCGCTAGTCGATAGTAAGGAATGAACGGCGGAGTTCAACCGCCGATGTGATGCGGACTGTTCAGTAGTTGCCGCGGCCGGTCGAGGCGATCGGCGGCGGGGTGTGCGGACCGTACGGCGCGTCGTCGAGGTACTCGCCGGCCGGCTCGAAGTAGTCAGCGAGCGACGCCGCGGCCTCCTTGCGGAGCACGGTGACGGGCGTGTCGCCCTGCAGGTAATCGAGCGCCTGACCGGCGGCCTCGATGTTGTACTCGGCCGCGCGCTCTCGGCGGGCGGCGTAGAGTTCGACCTCGTCGCGAGCGACGGCGTCGTTCGAGCGCGTCGCGACCGCGACGGCGGAGGCAGCCTCGTCGGCGTCGGCGACGCAGGAGTTCATCCCGCGGGCGCCGAACGGCGCGAGCAGGTGTGCGGCCTCACCGGCGAGCAGGACGCGGCGGTTCTCGTCGATGAACGTGTCGGCCTGGACCTGCAGGAACTTGTACGTCGAGGTCCACTGGATGTTGTCCTTGTACTCCTCGCCCATAATCTCGCCGACGAACTCCCGCATCTGCTCGTCGCTGGAAATTTCGTCGGGGTCGTCGTCGCCGAGACACTGGATGTCGAGCCGCCAACCGCCGGTGAACGGCACGAGCATCACGTTGCGGCCGTCGGCGTTCGGAGAGTCGTAGTGGAACAGGCGCTCGAACGGGATCGGCTCCTCCTCGATCGTGTTACCGTCGAGCGTCTCGACGTCGACGATGATGAAGGAGTTCTCGGACTGCTCGCCCTCGAACTCGGCACCGATCTCCTTGCGGACCTGCGAGCCACCACCGTCGGCACCGATGAGGTACGGCGTCTCCCACTCCTGGCCGTCGGCGGTCTCGACGTGCACGCCGTCGGGGGTCGATTCGACGCTCTCGACGCCGGCGTCCCAGTGGATGTCGACGCCGACTTCGTCGAGCGCTTCGTGCATATATTCCTCCGTGACGACCTGCGGGAGGCTCGTGAAGTGCGGGATCTCGCCGTCGCCGCCGGGGTTGTCGTAGGTGCGTCGGAAGACGGTCTTGCCGCGCCACATCGTGTGACGAGTCGGCCAGACCAGGCCCTCCTCGACGAGGTCCGTCCCAAGTCCGGGGTGGATTCGTTCGAGCGTCCGGAGCGTCGATCCGTGGACGTAGATCGCGCGGCTGCCGGCGCGGTCACGATCTTCGGAGTCCGCCTCGATGATCGCTGCGGGCACGCCGCGTGCGTGAAGCGCGAGGGCCGCAGTCATTCCGGTGGGTCCGGCACCGGCGATCAACACTGGCTGGTCGGCATCGTTTGAACTCATCGTGTCTATGCATCTGTTACCACACGTACCTCATAATCGTTGTGGTTGACTGGGGCAGAGACGGCCGAACACGGCCGTTTTTGTTGGATACAGCGAGCGCTGTCGGCGTGAAAATGGCGTCGCGATCCGCGCCGCCGGCCAGCGTGGTTAGTTCAGACCGAGCTTCTCGGCGACCCAGTGGTCGCGCACGGCGAACACCATCTCCTCCTCGTCGTCGAAGACGGTGGTTTCGGCGACGAACTCGTCCCACTCACCGTCGGGCACCAGTTCGAGGTCGTCCGCCGACGTCGCGTCGGAGGGACTCGCTGCGACCATCTCGTCGAAGGTTTCGAAGTCGGTGTTCTCCTGCATAAAGTCCTCGTCGAACAGCTCTTCGATCGGGATCTCCTCGTCCTTCGCGACGATCTCTCGCGGGTCCGGTAGGTCCTCAGCCTCCTCAGCAGCCTCTTCGAGGTCGAACTGTTGCGCCATACCACACCGTTCGGACTACCCCACGTAAACCTTTGCGGTACGCTGCTGCACATCGGCCGCTGCAACGCAGTTCGCGCTCGGCCCCGCCCTATCGCGTTCCGGGCGTCGAAGGGTTTTCTACGGGGGCGAGCGTGCGAAGAATATGCGGTACTACGAGGACGTCGAGGTCGGCTCGATGGCGACGTTCGGCGCTTACGACGTGACGGCAGCAGAGATCAAGGAGTTCGCCGAAAAGTACGACCCACAGCCGTTTCATACGGACGAGGAGGCCGCCACGGACTCGGTCTTCGGGGAACTCGTCGCCTCGGGATGGCACACGATGGCGATGTGTATGCGACTGCTCACGGAGGATCCCGACCCGTTGGCGGCGCTGGCCGGCGTCGGTGCCGACAACATCCGCTGGCGCGAACCGGTTGCACCGGGCGACCGACTCCACCTCCGTACCGAAACCATCGACAAACGTCCGTCCTCTGAACACGACGACCGAGGCTACGTCACGACGCACTTCGAGGGGCTGAACCAAGAGGACGACGTCGTCGTCAGCTACGAGGCCACGGCGCTCGTCAAGCGGCGGAGTTACGAGTAGCGTCTGCGCTGTCGTGCCACCGCAGAAACGAGTCCCCCATTCGCGCACTACTCTCTAGCGGCGTTCCCCTGAGCCAGATACGAATATCAGCTGTGAAAATTGTGCGAATCAGTTAAATAGTGACACGGATACGCACCTCGCAATGACACAATCACCCCCGATCGAGACAGCCTCTCTCGCTCCGGACGTTCCGGACGACTACACCGAGGCCGAGCGGTATCGCGCCGAACGTGATTACTGGCGACACCTCTTCGACGAACTCGCCGCGGAGTTTCCCGAGCCGGTGCTCGTCGTCGACGACGATGGCCGACTGACCCACTGGAACGACGAGCACGCGGAGTTTATGGGCCTCTCTCCCGAGGAAGTGCTCGGGCGACCCGCAAACGAAATCATCGGCACTGAGAGCACGACAGAAACGCTCGCAGAAGAGGTCGCTCGCACCGGCGAAACCGTCCGCGAGTCAGAGATCAGGTCCGGGACCAACGAGGAGGGAGAGGAGTGGCACGTCCGCGCGACCGGCATCCCGCTATCAGCCCCCGATGGCGACGTCGTCGGCGCGTTCGAGGTCGTGAGCCGCGTGACGGACCTCGTCGAACAGCGCAAGTCGATGGAGCACGTCCAGAAACAAGTCGGCGAGGACCTCGAAAACACCGTCGGTGAACTCGAAGCGGCCTCCTCACAAGTCACAGAGAACGTCGACGTGATCGCCGACGTGGCCGAACAGGAGGCGGCGCACGTCAGAGAGGTCGACGACGACATCCAGACGTTCAGCGCCACCACCGAGGAAGTCGCCGCCAGCGTCGAGACGATCAGTTCACAGAGTTCCGAGACGGCCGATCTCGCGACCGAGTCCGAGGAGTCGACCGCGGAACTGCTACGGACCGTCGAAGACGTCGCCGACGCGAGTGATCGGATGGCCGACGACGCCGCGAACCTCTCCGAGCGCGTCGAAGAGATCGACGACGTCGTCGCCGTGATCGACGACATCGCGGATCAGATCAACATCCTCGCGCTGAACGCGTCGATCGAAGCGGCCCGAGCCGGCGAAGCCGGCGACGGATTCGCCGTCGTCGCGGACGAAGTGAAATCGCTTGCGGCCGAGTCGAAGACCGAAGCCGATCGGATCGAAGGGCTCGTCGAGTCGATCGCGACGATCGCGACCGACACGATCGACGGCATCGAACAGACCACAGAACGGGTCGAAGAAATCGAACACCAGATCGAGACGGTCAACGAGAACCAACGGGAGATCCAGTCGGCGATCGCGGACGTCTCAGAGCAGTTAGAGCAGATCGCGACCGCGACCGACGAGCAGGCGACGAGCGCCGAAGACATCTCTGCGATGCTCGGCACCACGGTCGAAGGGGTCGAACGGATCGCCGACGAAGTCGCCGAACTCGCGGCGGCGAACCAACAACAGACCGAACAGGTCGCAGAGATCCGTCGAAGCGTCGAGGCGCTCGAACGGAACCTCGACTCGGCGATCGGCGACCAGTAGCGACGGTCGGTCGTCGGATATCTCGGACGAGCGGCGACCGGGACCGAGGCCGAACGACCCTGCGCCGAGTTACTCTTCGTCTTCCTCTTCGCTTCCGCAGACGAGCACGGGTTTGTGTGTCCCGAGAATCACGTCCTGCGTCACGCTGCCGAAGAGGGCTTTCCCCGCTGGTGAGCGCTTTCGACCGCCGACACAGATCTGATCCACGTCGTACTCCGCTGCGTGCTCCAGAATCTCCTCGGAGGGTGACCCGCTCGCTTCGAGCAGTTCGACGTCGACGCCGAGGGCTTCGAGTCGGTCTTGGGCTTCGCGAACGGCTTCGACCTGCTGGACTGACGCGCCTTCCGGATTGTCGCTGAAGACGTGCAGGATGAACACTTCCGCGCCGCTGGCCGTCTCGACCATATCTTCGATCGCGTTCGTCTGTGCGTGCGCCTGCGGGATGTCGTCGTCGAGTGCGAGTAGTACTCGAACCATACCCTCTCTGCATCGGCCACCTACTTATATTTCGGCGGTGAGTTCGGTGATTCCCCGCCTCGGATCCGACGACCGTACCGCACTCTCCCGAAGGCTGTTCGACGTGACCGAATTATGTTCCGGATTGCGGGACGGCAGAGCAGACATCACACGGCATCGGACGGCACCTGGGTTTATACTCACGGATCGGGGTAGCAGAAGTATGCAACGAGCGTTCGAGGGGTCCGACCCCGAGGTCGCAGACAGCGCCTTCGTCTCCGAGATGGCGTATCTCGTGGGCGACGTCGCCGTCGACGAGCGAGCGAGCATCTGGCCGTTCGTCTGCTTGCGTGGCCACGGGACGGTGGTCGACGTGGGGAAAGAGACGAACGTCCAGGAGTTCACGACGCTTCACGGCGCGTCGCTGGGTGACAACGTGACCGTCGGCCACGGAGCCGTCGTCGACTACGCCGACGTCGAGGATCACTCGTTGATCGGGATGCAGAGTGCGGTGATGGGCGGCGCGACCGTCGAAGATCACTGTATCGTCGCCGCCAACGCAGTCGTACTGCAGGATCAGACTATTCCCTCCGGACACTTGGCGTACGGCACGCCCGCGGAGACGCGTCCGCTCACCGACTCACAACTGGCGCAGATCGAGGAGACGAACGAGACGTACGTCGAACTGGCTGCGCGGTTCCGTGACGCTGGGCTGGGACGAGACGCCCCATTCTGACTTGTTCGATAATATCGAACAAATCACCGTTCCTTAATACGGGACAGTTTGTCGTGCGGTGAGTGAACATAGCTGAACCGTCGAATTTCGCGCGCCGGATCGAGTATCCCGTTCGAAAATCTCGAACACGCTCGTGGTAACACCCGTACGGTTGTTATATTCGCTGCTATACTGCTTCTGTGTTCGATGACATCGAATAATGGTTCTGCTTTCCGGTGAAATTGTGGTGAAGCACCGACTGCCACGTACACGACAAATACTTGTCTATCGTCCAGTGAGAGTTGGTATGGAACAGGGACCGAACGAAGGACGAGGGATCAAGTCCGACGAGACGTTATTCGACATCGTCGAACACATCCAAGATCTCGACGGTGCCGGAGTCACCGAACTGGCTGAGGGGCTCGATATCGCCAAGAGCACGGTTCACGGTCACCTGACGACGCTGCGGGACCGTGGCCTGGTCGTCAAACGAGGCCAACAGTACCATCTCGGGCTGAAGTTCTTCGAGTACGGGCAGTACGTCCGCAGCCAACTCGACATCTTCCAGTCGGGGATGTTCGCCGTCGACCGACTCGAAGCGGAGACCGGCGAGATGTCGTGGCTCATCACCCATCAGAACGGCAAAGCGATCTACGTCTACGGCCGCGGCGGCGACAACGACATCGACGTCAACACGATTCTGGGCACGCAGGTCCATATGCACTTCAACTCCGGCGGGAAAGCGATCCTCGCGCACCTGCCGGACGAGGAAGTCGAACGGATCGTCGACGAGCACGGGCTCCCTGCACGCACGGAGAACACGATCACCGATCGGGAGCGTCTCTACGACGAACTCGACCAGATCCGCGAGCAGGGCTACGCCCTCAACCTCAGTGAGGACCTCGAAGGGATCCAGGCGATCGGCGTCCCGCTGATGGTCAACGGCGAGATACAGGGCGCACTGAGCGTCGCCGGGCCCGCCCACCGGATGTCGAAAGAGCGGTGTGAAGGCGAGATTCTCGATCACCTGCGAGCGGCGACCGACGAGATCGATCTGACGCTCGCATATCGCTGAGTGTCGTTCCGACCCCATTAGGAGCCGGAGAGCGCTTCGAGCGCACGCTGCAGGAGGTCGAGGCCCGCACACTCGCCGCTGCAGGTCGACAGAAACAGGAGCACGGCGAAGACGTACGTGAGTGCCATCTGGATCTGGACGGCGCGCTCGTCGGTCGCGAGCGCCGTCGCCGCGAGACACCCGACTGGGACGGCTGCAGCGGCGAACGCGAACGCCGGGACGAGTGCGACCGTGCCGGCGACGCCAGCGGCCCCGAACCCAGCAGTGAGGAGTGCGGTCCCACCGAAGACGCCGAACGCGATTCTGTCAGCGTTCGGAGTCCCGTAGGCGACGGGGACCGTCCGCTTTTCGATGGTGCTATCGAACGCCGCGTCGAGGCGGTCGATCCCGATCTTGATACCGGAGAGCAACGCGCCGAAGGCGGTTGCGACGGCGACGACGCCCACGGCGACGCCGCCGGTCTGCGTCGCGTAGCCGCCGACGAGCGCGATACCAATCCCGAGCGGATAGTCCACTGTCACCGTCAGCGGGTGTCGATCGAGGTATGGCGCGTGCAACAGTGCGAGCGCGAGCAGCGCGATGGCGGAGGCCGCGGTGATCACGCCTCCAGCGACCAGCAGTATCGCGGCGAGCGCGAGAACGACGGCGGCGCCGACGCCGATGCTCCAGCGAAACGCTGCGACGGAGAGCAGCGGCGTCTCCTCGCCGCGTACGTGGCCGTCGACGAGTCCGTCCCGAAGGTGTGCGACGAACAGGGCGAGTCCGACAGTCACGGCGTGGAGCACGGCGAAGACGAGATCGAACGACGACGCGGGAGCGAGCGCGGCACCGTAGGCGGACATCCCGACTGCGGGGAGCATAAACGTCGGTCGGACGTACGCGAGCAGGCGGCCGAGCGCGCCGAAGTCCTCCCACGTCGGTGCCATACGCGCCGATTCCGTGCCGTCGGTGATAAGTGCGACGCGTCGTCTTGGCGTCCCTGCGGGGTCGATCTCGCACGTCGTCCGGCGCAAACAATACTGTATACAGCCGGTATCGCGCCGTATCGAGGGCTGAAACGAGCAAATACTGATATGAGACAATCAAAACAATTAATGTCGCGGTAGGCTTGGTGGTTTCTAACAGACCTACTATGAGACTTGGTGACGCCCTCGAACGGACGGTCCGCTGTTATCCCGACAAACTCGCCCTCGTGACCGACGACGGCCGTTCGTTCACGTACGCCGAACTGGACGAGCGGAGCTCCCGGCTGGCGAACGCGCTCACAGAACGGGTCGGTACCGAGCGGTGCGCCGTGCTCGCAATCAACCACGTTTCGGCTATCGAGGCGATGCTGGCCGGCAACAAACGGGGCGTCGCGACGGCGCAACTCTCCTATCGGGCGACGGTCGGCGAACTGGAGCGGATGTCCGAGACCGCGGCGGCAGAAGCGCTCCTCTTCGACGACGCCAACGCCGACGACGCGCTGGAACTCCTCGACCGCGGCGCGTTCGACGTCGCGATCCACGCCGGCGACCGGGACGTCGACCACGAGCACGTCGAATCCTACGAGGCAGTCCTCGACGACGCCGACGCCGATCTCGACGCGTCGCTCCCGGCGGGCGAAGAGTGTGCGGTCCTGTACACGAGCGGGACGACGAGCGTCCCGAAAGCCGTCTCGTTCGACCAAGAAAAGCTCTGGTACGGTGCGATCCAGGTGATAATGGAGCACGGCATCGACGAGACGGACGTCGCGCTGTGTACCTCGCCGTGGTACCATATGGTCACGACCGACGCGTGGCTCTATCCGCACTTCGTCGCGGGCGCGACCATCGTCCTGCACTCGGCGTTCGACCCCGAGGAGGCGCTCGAACTCATCGACGACCACGACGTGACCGGCCTGCTAGCTGTCCCCACACAGCTCAAAGCCCTCAACGGCATCCAGCGCGAGGGCGGCGAGCCCTACGACACCGACTCGTTGTCGTACATCCGCACCGGCGGGTCGATCGTCACCGACGACCTCATCGAGGAGACTCACGAGTACCTCAGCAAGCACGTGTACAACACCTACGGGATGACCGAAGCCGGACCGGACCTCACGTTCGCGCACCCGGAGGTTCAGGAGGAGCACCCGGGGACGATCGGCAAGGAGTCGTTCTCCTGGGAGATCCGCGTCGTCGAGTCCGTCTCGCTCGCCGAGGACCCCGACCCCGAGGCGACCGTCGATGCTGGCGACCGCGGCGAGATCATCGCCCGAGGTCCGGGAATGTCGGACGGCTACATCGACAACCCGGACGCCGACGAGAAGACGTACTTCGACGGCTGGCTCCGGACGCGTGACGTCGCCCGCGTCGACGAGGAGGGTTACCTCTACATCGTCGACCGCGTCGACAATATGATCGTCAGCGGCGGCGAGAACGTCTATCCCGCCGAGGTCGAACGCGTTCTCGGCAACCACCCGGACGTCGAGGAGGCGTGCGTCTTCGGTCGGGACGACGACCAGTGGGGAGAGGTCGTCACGGCCGTCGTGGTCGTCGCAGAGGGCGCCGACGTCTCTGACGAGGATCTCGACCAGTACTGTCTGCAGCACGACGGCCTGGCGGATTTCAAGCGTCCCCGCGAGTACGCGATCACCCACGACGCGCTCCCACGGACGGACACGGGGACGATTGTGCGCGAACAGCTAGTCGAGAAACACTTCTCCTAGGCGTTTTCAGACACAAAATCCGCTGGTGCGACCGTGTTTTTCTGGGCGACGTGAGTTTCGATCCGAGCGGAACCGAGTGGAGGTTCAGAAGAAGAGCACGAACAGCGCGATCTGGATCGGGACCAAGAAGACGAGCGTCGCGATCGTACAGACGCTCGCCATCCGACTCAGTTCTACCGAGTCGACGACGCCGAGGCCGAGGATCGCGACGAGGACGGCCGACTGATACGGGAAGAAGTAGGCGTTCAGTGCCACGCTCTCGATCATCGCGACCGGCACGAGCGGGACTCCAGCACTGTTGGCGAACGTGACGAAGATCGGTGTGATGACGCTCGCAACGGCCATCCCCTCCATCACGAACGCCAGGAGCATCGAGACCGCCACGACGAAGACGAGCACGAGCGGCAGCGACGGGTCGGCCGGGAGATACGACAGCAGCGTCTCCGCGGCGAGGTCGGTGAAGTTCGTCCGCTGGAGGCCCTCCGCGATGGCGAAGATCGCGCCGAGGAAAAAGAGGATCGAGAAGTCCGTCTCGCCGATCGCCTCGTGGTCGATGACGCCGATCCGGGGGGTAAACGAGAGCAGCGCGACCACGACCGCGCCGAAGAGCGGGTGCAGGCCGTGAACGAAGTCCGTCGCCCAGATCGCGACGCCGACGAGCAGGAAGACGAGCATCCGGCGTTCCCGCGAGGAGAGCCCGCTCGAGCCGCTCTGCCCCAGCGAGGCTATCGCGTCGCGGTCACTGGGCCGATACAGCAGATACGTGACAGCGACGACGACGACGACGCGCCCGATTCCCATTATGGGTCCCATCCACAGCGTCCACTGGGTCCAACTGATCGCCGGGCCGCCGCCGGACTCGACGAGCCCCGTGACGATGATGTTCGGGAGCGCTCCGGTCAGAATCCCCGAGGCGCCGTAGTACGTCGCAAAGAGCGGGCCGAGGAAGATGCCGATCTTCGCGCCGCGCTCTTCGAACATATCGCCCATCGAACTGAGGATCGGTGCAAGAATGAGTACGCGCACGAGCGAGGAGGGGACGAGCACCGCGAGAGCGAGGCTCCCGACCGAGAGGACGACGAGCAGATACCGGTAGACGGCGACCGCGTCGGTGGCGATGCGCTCTGGCATCCACGCCAGCGCCGTCCGCTCGACGAGTTCTGCCAGACCGCTCGCGCTCGCGGCTTCGCCGATGAGCAGGCCCACGACGACGAGCCACGTCGCGGGCGATCGAAAGCCCGTCAGCGCGAGTTCCGTCGAGAAGCCGACGCCGATCAGGCCGATGCCGAGCAGCGCGGTGAACCACGGGTCGACCGGCGAACCGATCCACAGCACGACACAGAAGAGCGTGATCGCGAGCATCCGCGCGGCGTCGGGCGCCAACGGCGCGAACTGGACGACGCTGCCCGCCGCGAGGAGGCCCGCGGGGAGAGCGAGCCAGGCGGCATCGACCGGGAGCGTCTCGGATGCCCGTGCCGAAATTCCATCAGACATACGTATTCGTTGTCACTCGTGTCACCGTGGACCACAATGAGATTGTCGATGCGCTCGCCGTCGCCCGGTCCCCGCTGACGCCGTCGTCGCTGCCGGTGTACGTTTATCAGGGACGGTGGCGTATGCAGAGACGATGACGGAAGCGCGAGACATCACAGAGATCGCACCGGACGTGTACGACATCACCGTGAAGGTAGCCGACGACGCGCGCTGGCGCGTCTTCCTCTTCGACGGCGAGACGCCGACGCTCGTCGACGCCGGCTTCGAAGACACCGTCGACGTCGTCGCTGCCGCCGCCGAAGAACTGGGTATCACGCCCGAGCGGGTCGTCATCACGCACGGCGATCCCGACCACGTGGGCGGTCTCGCCGGCCTCGTCGCGCACTTCGACCTCGAGACGTGGGTCCCGGAGGGTGTCGACGTCGACGTCGACGTCGATCACCGCTTCGGCGACGGCGACCGCGTCGGGCCGTTCACCGCTGTCTCCGTCGCCGGGCACGCGACGGGCCACCACTCGCTGGTCGACGAGTCGCGTGGGATCGCCGTCATTGGGGACGCGCTGTTCGGATCGGACGCCCGCGGCCTCCCGGCCGGCTACTTCGTCCTGCCGACGGCGTACTACTCCGAAGACCTCGCGACCGCCGACGCGGAGCTGTCGAATCTCCTCGAATACGACTTCGACGTCGGCCTCGTCTTTCACGGATCGAGCGTGACCGAGGACGCGAGCGAAAAGATCGCGGCGTTCGTCGACTTCGCCGGCAAGCGGTAGTCGCGGGCGAGGGGCGCTACTGTTTTCGGACGCAACGACGTCCGTTTCGGAACTGAAAACGAGGGAGAACGAGGAAAAACAGCGACCGCTCAGTCGCCAGCGACCGCGTCGGAGAGGTCTTTGCCGGCGTGTTCGCCGAGGTAGGCTTCGATGACCTGGTCGTCGTTTTGAATCTCTTCGGGCGTGCCTTCGGCGATGAGCTTCCCGTTGTCCAGCACCATCACGCGCTCGCTGACGGTCATCAGTGCGCGCATCACGTGGTCGATGAGGAAGACGGTCTTGCCTTCGTCGATGATGTCGCCGACGAGGTCGATGATGCCTTCGGTCTCCTCGGGGTCGAGACCGCCGGCGACCTCGTCGAAGAGGACGATCTCGGGGTCAGTCGCGAGCACGCGGGCAATTTCCAGGCGTTTGAGCTGACCGACGCTGAGCTCGCCCGGATCAGCGTGCATCTGCTCTTCGAGGCCGACGAACTCGAGCATCTCGGCCGCCCGCCCGCGCGTGTCGTCGAATTCACGGCCACCGAACTCGGCGCCGACAGCGACGTTCTCCAGGAGCGAGAGGCTCTCGAAGGGGCGCACGATCTGGTGGGTCTTCGCGAGTCCGCGGTGACAGATCTCGTATTGGGTCTTGCCCGTGATGTCTTCGCCGTCGAAGAGCACTTGACCCTCCGTCGGCGGATGGACTCCCGAGATCGTTCGGAACAGCGTACTCTTTCCTGCTCCGTTCGGCCCAATGAGGCCGACTGCCTCTCCCCGATCGACAGTGAAGGAGACGTCCTCGATGGCGACGACCCCGCCGAACTTCTTCGTCAGCCCTCGTCCTTCCAACAACGTCATTATCGATCGCTATCCAATCCACGCAGATAAACTTACGGAATGTGCAAGCAGGTCACATTGTGGAAAACACGTCGGCCGGATGCCCGGCTGCTTGCTCGCTGACGGTTCGCTCGTCAACGAGTCGGACAGTCGCCGACTGTGAACAGTAGGGAAAACGCTTTGATGGTGTTGAGTATATGTGCGAGCGTGACTCTAACACAGATGTTCGAACCCTCGGCGGTCGCCGTCGTCGGCGCCTCGAAGGTCGAGGGAAAGATCGGGTACGAAGCGATGGCGAACGCCGCCCTATTCGACGGACCGGTGTATCCGGTGAACCCCTCAGCGTCGGGCGAGCTGTTCGGCTCGGAGTTCGTCTCGTCAGTGACCGACATCGACGACGACGTGGATCTCGCGCTCTGCTGTGTCCCGGGACCGGCCGTCCCAGACGTGCTCGAAGAGTGCGGTGAGGCGGGTGTCGGCGCCGTCGTCCTCTATTCGAGCGGCTTCGCCGAAGCGGGAGACGAGGGTGAGGAGCTACAGGAGACGATCGTCGAAATCGCCGATGAACACGGTATCTCACTGCTCGGGCCGAACACCAGCGGCTTCCTGGTGCCGGCGCGAAACCTCCGCTGTTCGTTCGCCAGCGGCGTCGAGGAGATCCCGGCCGGGAACACCGCGATCCTCGCACAAAGCGGTGGCGTCGCGCATACGCTCGCGTACCAGTCGCGACGCCAGGGCCGCGGCATCTCAGCGATGGTCGGACTCGGGAACCGCGCCAACGTCGGCTTCGCCGAGACGATCGAGTACTTCGACGCCGACGAGACCACGGACGCCATCGTCCTGCACGTCGAGGGGACCGACGACGGTCGGGGCCTCCTCGAAGCCTGCCGCGCGAGCGACACGCCGGTCATTGCCTACAAGGTCGGTCAGTCCGACGTGGGCGACTTCGCGGAGTCCCACACGGGGGCGCTCACGGGCGATCACGAACTCTACACCGCGGGCTTCGCGCAGTACGGCACGCCGACGGTCGACGCCACCGATGACCTGATGGACGCGGCCGCGGCGCTGGGCGACTGTCCGACGCCGGACGGACCGAACGTCGGTGTCGTCACCGCACAGGCCGGCCCGGGAATCATCATCACCGACCGGATCCAGCGCGCCGGCGGCCGGCTGCCGAAGCTCTCGGAATCGACTCAAGAGCGCGTCGACGAGATCCTGCCCGGCGTGACCTACGCCGACAACCCCGTCGACACCGGCCGGCCGATGCCCGAGTTTGGTGAGATCGTGACAGCCGTCGCCGAGGACGACCGCATCGACATCGTGCTCGTCTACGAACTGTTCGAGGAGGCGCTGGGCCTCCCAGTCGAGGACCTCGACGGGCTCGCCGAGCGGGTCGGCAAGCCAGTCCTGTTCGCAACCGAGGGGATCGAGGAGACGCTCGCCGAGGAGCGCGAGGCGCTCGAAGCCGCCGGCGTCCCGACGTTCGCGACACCGGAGCGCGCCGCGGACGCCGCGGGAACGCTGGCTCGCTACGCGCAACTACAGGCGGACCAGCCTGCGACTGACGGTGGGACCGCGCCCACTGCGAGCGACGCCGCCGAACAGGAGGTGAGTGCCGATGAGTGAGGAGACGCCGGCGCCCATCGCGGCCGCACGGGAAGATGGCCGCCACACGCTGACCGAGGCCGAGGGGAAAGAACTCCTTGCGTCGGCCGGCATCGACACGCCCTCGTTCGCGGTGTGTGCCGACGCCGACGCCGCCGTCGACGCGGCCGAGGACATCGGCTACCCGGTCGTCGTGAAAATCTCCTCGCCCGCGGTCACGCACAAGAGCGACTGGGCCGGCGGCATCGGTGTCGCGGTCGGACTCGACTCGGCGGACGCGGTTCGCGATGCCGCAGACGAGATCCTCACGACCGCAGACGAGCGCGATATCGACGCCGACGTCCTCGTCGAGGAGGCGATGGACCTCGACCGCGGGACCGAAGTGATCGTCGGCGGTATCCGCGATCCCTCCTTTGGGCCGGTCGTGCTCACGGGACTGGGCGGCGTGTTCACGGAGATCTTCGAGGACACCAGCCACCGGATCGCGCCGATCGACCGCGCCGAGGCCCGCTCGGCGATCGAGGAACTCCAGTCCCTGCCGCTACTCGAAGGGTACAGGGGAAGTGAGCCCGCTGACGTCGACGCGCTCGCGGATGCGATTGCCACCGTCGGCGACCTCGTCACCGAGCACCCGATCGCCGAACTGGACGTCAATCCCGTCTTGGCGACAACCGATGGAGTGATAGCACTCGACGCGCTCGTCGTACTGGAGGATCACTAATGTTCGAACGTATCTGGACTGTCCGATTCTCGGACACCGATCCCTTCGGCATCGCCCACTATCCGCGCATCGTGGACGCGCTCCACGAGACGTCGGATATGTTTATGCAGGAGATCGGCTACCCCTTCTGGGAGCTCTCTCAGGAGCACGACTTCGGGCTGCCGCTGGTCGAGATGAACTTCGAGTTCAGGAACCCCATCAACGCCGGCGACGACGTTCGAGTCACGCTGACGCCGGACGTCGGGAGCCGCAGCGTTCGCTTCAACTACGAGGCCTACGTCGGTGACACGCTCGCGTTCGAGGGCTACGAGCAGCGAGTCTGTGCGGAGGTCGGCGGCGGGAGCGCGATCGAACTGCCCGATGACCTCCGAGAATCGCTTCTCGAATACGCCGACGACTAAGCCCGTCGCGACTACCTTCTCAGCCATCTCTCGTGTATTTACAACACCACACGCCCGATCGAAGACAGTGTTCGATAGGGCGCGTGAAAACCCACGAACGCTACTGCCGCGCCTGCAACTCTCCGCGGATTCGCTGCGTCGGCCATCGAAGGTAGCGATACGCTTTTAGGAATTACGTGGGTACGTGAAGGTATGGCGGAGTTCGAGAACCCATACGCAGCGGAGGATCCGTTCGTCGAGGCGCACTTCGATTGTCTGAACTGCGGCGGGAAACTCTGGGAGTACGGGATCCAGCGGCAGATGGTCTGTGAAGACTGCCGAGCGGTCTTCTCGACGGAGGAAGTATTCGAGCAGGCCAAAGCGAACGCGGAAGCAGAAGCGGAAGCCTGAGAACCGACGGGGGCGGTCGATTCGGGGGAGACGACCGGCCCAACGAAACCGATGTTTGACAGCCTCACAGGCCCCGCAGCGACGAGTTCGTCGATCGTGCAACGTGGCCACGTCCAACACACTTATTATCGCGTTTCACAATTATTTCACTATGGCAGAGCAAGAGCCAGAGGAACTCCTAGAGATGAGTTCCGACACCCGGAGTATTCTCGAGGAGCACGACCTCCAGCCGCTCTGGGAAGTCGAGGACGATATGGGGCACGTCCTCGAGGACCCGGAGGCGGACATCTGGAAGTGGGAAGACATCCAAGAGGCGATCGACGCCATCGAGCGCGACGTCCCGATCGCGGATCTGCCGCCGGGATTCCAGCGACGCGTCGCCGTCCCGATCAACACCGCCAACGCCATCTCGAACACGATCTACGTGGGCGTCCAGACGGTGTCGCCGGGCGAGACGGCACCCTCGCACCGCCACGGCGCGAACGCGCTGCGGTTCACGATCGACGGCCACGAGGATATGAAGACGGTCGTCGCGGGCGAGGAGTTCCCGATGAAGGACAACGACCTCATCACGACGCCGCAGTGGGAGTGGCACGACCACGTCAACGACGGCGACGAGACCGCCGCGTGGCTCGACGTCCTCGACCTCCCGCTCGTCCTCGACTCGCTCAACGCGAAGAACACCTTCGAGTACCACGAACTCGAACGCCAACCCGTCACGAAGAGTCAGGGCTACTGGGAGTCTCAGTACGGCCGCGGCCGTCCGCAGGAAGACGTGAAGTCCGACGACATCCCCGGCCCGTTCGAAGGCAATATGGAGCCGACGCCGCCGTACCGCTTCAAGTGGGCGGATATGGTCCAGTCGCTCCACCAGCGCGCTGACAACGACGATCCCGACCCCAACGACGGCTACAGCCTCTCGTACGTCAACCCGGCGACGGGTCAGCCGCCGCTGTTCCCGACGATGTCGTTCCGCGCACAGTTGATGCAGGAAGCGACCGATCCGCACTTCCACAATATGACGGAAGTGTTCTTCGTCATCGACGGCGAGGGCGCGACCCACATCGGTGACGAGGCGTTCGAGTGGAGTCAGTGGGACATCTTCATCGTCCCGCCGGACGAGATCCACCATCACGAACCGGACGGCGAAGCGACGCTGCTCGCGATGACCGATCGGCCGGTCTTCGAGGCGTTCAACCTCTACGCCGAAGCCGAACCCTCCTCGTAATTCCTGGGTTACTCCCTGATCGGACGTCCTCGCTTGGGACGTCCGGCATCCTTTCGGAACGAGCGAACGCGAACTACCGGAGAATAGCCTTTCGGAGATCTCACTGGATAGACGCGTTAACGACCCGGTCTATACCATACAGTTTTATATTCCGTTATAATTATTGTCCCACACGGTATGGCTCGTGATGACACATTTCCACGACGGACGTATCTCAAAGGTGCCGGAGCTTCCGGTACGGTCGCACTAACTGGCCTCGCTGGGTGTACGCTCGGCGGCGGCGGTGACGGCGACGGTGGCGACGGCGACGGCGGTGGCGATACGGGAACCGGTGGAAGCACCGATACCGGCGAGGACACCACCCCACTGACGATCGCTGGGACCGTCCCCGAGACCGGGAGTTTCTCTTCGCTCGGACAGGACCTCAAGCGCGGGTACGAACTCGGCGTCGAGCGGATGAACGAGACACTCGACCGCGAGGTCGAACTCATTCTCCGCGACGACGAGAGCGACGCCCAGACGCTGCGCGAGCAGCTCCAGGCCATCGTCAGCAACAACGACGTGAATATGATCTGGGGGAGCTTCTCCAGCCTGCTCGTCACGGCTGGGAGCGCCTTCGCCGAGAATCAGGGGCTGCCCTTCCTCGGGATCGCCTTCGCGTACGAAGAGCCCCACCGCAACAGCAACTACGAGTGGACGTTCGCTCCGTTCCCGAAGTCCCGCGACGTCGCCCGCTCGACGCTCGGGACGATCGAACTCGTCCCCGAGGAGAACCGACCGACCAACATCGGTATCTGGGAGCCCAACTCCGGGTGGGGGAAAGAGCAGGCCGACTACTGGGAGGAGACGCTCGGCGACGCGGGCTACGAAATCGTGATGCGCGAGACCTTCGAGATCGGGGCGTCGGACTTCTCGACGCTCATCTCGCAGGCCCAAAGCGCCAACGTCGAGGTGCTGCTGTCGAACCCGACACCGGGCGGCGGTATCACCGCAGTCAACCAGATGAAGTCGAACAACTGGGCGCCGAAGATGCTCAAGTTCGTCCGCGGTGCCGACCCCTCGGCGTGGTGGTCCGCGCTCGGTCAGGACGGCGCGTACGCGCTGATGTGTCCCGGCTGGGTCCCCGGCCTCACGGGTAACGGCAACCAACAGCTCCGAGAGACGTATATGTCGACCTACGACACCGAGAGCCAGTATATGCCGGCGAACGTCGGCGGGTCCTACAACCTGACGCAGGTCGCAGAGCAGGCCGTCGTCGCGGCCGGCTCTGTCGAACCGGAGGCCATTCGAGAAGCGCTCCGCAACGAAGAGTTCCAGACCGTCATCGGCACGTTCAGTTTCGAGGACAACGGACTGCCGTCGGAAGGCGAGCTGACGGCTCCGACCGGCCAGTGGTGGGAAGGCGCCCAGCGCCTGGCGTTCCCGAACACGGACTCCGAACGCGCGCTCGACTTCAAGTACCCCATCCCGCCGTGGAGCGAGCGATGAACGCAGGGGACACCGTCGTACCCACGGCCTGACGATGGTTGCAAGCGATCTTCTGACGCAGTCGGTCGTCAACGGGCTGCTGTTGGGCGGGATCTACGCCCTGGCAGCCCTGGGCCTCTCGCTCGTCTTCGGGATTATGGACATCGTGAACCTCGCGCACGGGCATATGCTGATGGTCGGCGCCTACGTCGCCATCCTCGTGTTCACGGCGACCGGCATCACCCCGCTCGTCGGGATGCTACTCGCGATGGCGCTGATGTTCGGCCTCGGCGTCCTCCTGCAGAAAGTGCTGCTCAAGCACGTCGTCGACGAAGGGTTAGAGCAGCCGATCATCGTGCTGTTCGGCCTCGCGCTCGTGTTGCAGAATCTCGGGCGCGTCATCCTCGGCGGCGACGCCCGCACGGCCGACATCGGCATTCCCGGCAACGGGTTCGACATCGGCATCGCGTTTATGTCGTTCCCGCGGACGGTCACGTTCGTCGTCGCGGTCCTGCTCATCGTCGCCACCTGGGCGTTCCTGCAGTACACCAAGACGGGCCAGGCCATCCGCGCGACCGCCCAGAACCGCACGGCGGCGAAGTATATGGGCATCGACACCGACCAGATCTACGTCATCACGCTCGGCATCGGGACCGCACTCGCCGGCGCGGCCGGCGCGCTGCTCTCGATGCTGTTCCCCATCGACCCTTACGTCGGCTGGTCGTACCTGCTCAAGACCTTCGCCGTGGTCGTCCTCGGTGGGGTCGGCAGCGTCGTCGGTACGCTCGTCGGTGGTCTCATCCTCGGCGTCTCCGAGAACCTCGGTGCGCTCTATCTCGGTGGCGGCTACCGCAATGTCGTGAGCTTACTCATCTTCCTGGGCGTGCTGCTCGTCAAACCCGAAGGGCTGTTCGGCAGTTCCGGGGGTGGTGAGTAGTGAGTCTACTCGAACGCGCCCCCGGCGAGTCACTCGCCGAAGACCGCCGCGTGCAGGCGCTCGGCGTCCTCGTCGTCTTGGCGCTCGCCGTCGTTCCGTTCACCACGACTGACTCTCTGACTGGCCTCATCCTGACAGGCCTCGTGTTCGTGATGCTCGGCGTCTCCTGGAATCTGCTCGCCGGATACGCCGGCCAGATTTCGCTGGGCCACGCGGCGTTCTTCGGGATGGGCGCGTTCGTTTCGGCGTGGCTGACGACGCCCGCCGCAGCGGGCTTCCCCGAATCGATTCAGTTGCCGATCCTCGCGGCGGTCGTCGTCGGTGGGGTCACCGCGGCGCTCATCTCGCTCGTCATCGGGCCGATCATCTTCCGGTTGAGCGGCCACTACTTCGCGATCGGGACGCTCGCGCTGGCGGCCGTCATCGAACTGGTGATGCTGGACCGACGGGACCTGACCGGCGGCGCGACCGGCTACTACGTCAACGGCGATCTCTCGATCGGTGAGGTCGTCTCCCACGGCGACACGATGTTCTTCCTGACGCTCATCGCCACGGTCATCACGGTCGCAGCCACGTACGTCATCGTCCGCGGTCCGGCCGGACTGGGGATGAAGGCAATCCACGACGACGAGGACGCAGCGAGCAGCCTCGGGGTCAATCCCCTGAAGTACAAGATGTACGCGTTCGTCGTCTCTTCGTTCTTCGCGGGGATCGCCGGCGCGCTGTACGGCCACTACACGCTCTACATCAACGCCCAGTCGACGCTCGCCGTCACGTGGACGATCGACTCGCTCGTCATCGTCATTCTCGGTGGGATGGGAACCTTCGCCGGGCCGTTCTTCGGCGCGGCGCTGTTCTTACTCCTCGACAACGGTCTCTCGGCGATCGTTGGCGGGTTCTCCTCCGCAGTCGAGGGTATTCTCATCATCCTCTTCATCATCTTCCTCCCCACGGGACTCTACGGCCTCATCAAGGAGTATCTCGTCGAGGAAACCACCGACACGGACGCCGCGACCGAGTAGGTCGGCGTCCCACTCCCGACGTCGTTACGAGCCTCTCGTCTTCTCCGTTTGATCTGCGCTCTCGATGCGCCATAGCAGCCGCTCTGTAAGATTCGGGGCGGTCTCTCAGGACGATTCGCGAGAAAACGACTGTGAGTGACGGCCGAACTGATCGCAGAAAAGACTGCTCCGCTCAGGCGCCGAGGTAGGATTCTTCGACGCGTTCGTCGCGTGCGAGTTCTTCGGCCGTTCCCGACAGCGCGATTTCGCCGGTCTTGATGACGTAGCCGCGGTCGGCCACGCGCAGCGCGTTGTAGATGTCCTGCTCGACGAGGAGAACGGTCGTTCCCTCGTCGTTGATGCGCTGGATGGCCTCGAAAACGTCGTCGACGAGGACGGGCGCGAGTCCGAGACTGGCCTCGTCGAGCAGCAGGAGATCGGGTTCGCTCATCAGGCCGCGACCGATCGCGAGCATCTGCTGTTCGCCGCCCGAGAGCGTCCCGGCCTGCTGATTCGAGCGCTCTTCGAGCCGTGGAAAGATGTCGTAGATGTCTTCGAGGCGCTCTTTCAGCCGACTGCGATCGAGATACGCGCCCAGTTCGAGGTTCTCGCGAACGGTACTCTCGGTGAACACCTCGCGGCCTTCGGGAACGTGAGCGACGCCCTTGGCGACGACTTCCTCGTGGGGGAGGTCGCCGATCGACTCGCCCTTGTAGCGGATCTCGCCGTCCATCGGCGCGAGGTCGCCGCAGATGGTCTTCAGCGTCGTCGTCTTTCCAGCCCCGTTCGCGCCGAGCAAGGCCACGGTCTCGCCCTCCTCGACCGTGAGGCTCACGTCCCACAGCACCTGTACGTTGCCGTACGCGACGTCTATCGAATCTACTTCGAGCAGTGACATCGAATACCACGTCGTTTGTCGTGACCTTTCTTAAGCCTACCTTTCGGGGATGCAGATCTATGATAGATCACGCGTCGAAGCGGTGCTGCGGCTCTGTCGGCTGTACGTAGAAAGAACGAAGCGAGATTCGAGTGTCGCCGCCGCGAAGCGGCGCGACGGAGTTACTCCTGACCGCCCTTCTGGACGTCGGCCTCGGCGTAGCTGACGTCGCGGCCGGTGACGTCGACGGTCATCGAGCCGACGTCTTCGATTTCGGCGTCGATGGTGTCGCCGTCGTGAAGTTCGCTCACGCCTTCGGGCGTGCCTGTCGTGATGACGTCGCCGACTTCCAGCGTCGCGCCGAGGGAGGCGTACTGAACGACGTCCGCGCAGGTGTAGACCATATCGCCGGTGTTCTCGTACTGGCGGCGCTCGCCGTTGAGTTCGAGTTCCATCTGGAGGTCCTGGGGGTCGTCGATCTCGTCGGCCGTGACGACGCACGGACCGATGACCGTGAACGTGTCGTAGGACTTGCGGTTCGAGCGGTCCTGGTCGCCGCGCAGCGAGATGTCCAGCAGGATCGTGTACCCGAAGATGTGGTCCCACGCTTCCTTGGCGGAGACGTCCTTCGCCTCCTCGCCCATTACGAACGCGAGTTCGATCTCGTGGTCAGTTCGGCGGTCGTCGAACGGCAGTTCGATGCCGTGGTCCGGGCCGACGACGCTGGAGGGCGCCTTCAGGAAGTAGCCCTTGTCCTTGATCGAGAACCACTCCTCGGTGGTGATGTCCTTGTCGGAGATGGCCTCCTCGATGTGATTCTCGTAGTTCAGCGGCGCGGCGATGACCTTGCCCGGGCGGCCGACGGGCGAGCCGATCTCGACGTCTTCGACGTCGTAGTCGGGGTCTTCGTCTTCGTACTCGGCGGCGTCGTAGTCGCCTTCCATATACTCGACGAGCGGCTCGTCGCCCTCGAGACCGAGTCGGTCCGAGAGGTCGATGACGCCCTCTCCATCGTCTGTAAGCAGTCCGAGTTTATCGTCGTCGTAGCGGACGAAGCGCATACGCAATTCATCGTCGGAATCAGTGATAAAAGATGCCTTTCGCCTCTCCGAGCGGCAGTGGTTGAGGAGCGGCGTTGGTGCCGGATTCGTCCGCAATTACGGGAGTAGCGGGCCGAAAGCCGGCGTTCTCATAGGTAGCTGTCAGTCCGCGTCAACTCGACGTCCGCGGCGACGTCCTCGCGGAAGTGCTCGACGAGCGAATCGAGCGTCCACCCCTCGGGGTTGACGCCGACGGTCTCCATCGCCGGGTCCGAAAAGACGCCGACGCGGTCGCCCCCGGCGTACAGCGTACACCCTGTGAGGTCTTCGGCGTGCTCGCTGGCCAGGTACGCGACGAGCGGCGCGACCTTCTCGGGCGGCATCTCCGCCTCGGTGTAGGGGCGGTGCTCTTCGGGCACCGTCTCGGTCATCCGCGTGTAGCCGTTCGGAATCAGGGCGTTGACCCGGACGTCCGAGCGGACCAGTTCAGTCGAAACTGAACGAACCATCCCGAGGATCCCTGCTTTCGCCGCAGCGTAGTTGGCCTGCCCGAGACTGCCGCGGGCCGCGCCGGCGCTGACCGCGAGATACGAGCGCTGTCGGTCGAAGCCGTCGTCGCCGGCGGCCTTGTTCGCCTCGCGCCAGTGAGCGGCGGCGGCGCGGAGCGGGGCGAACTGGCCGGTGAGGTTGTTCTCGATGACGGCCGTCCAGTCCTCCGGCGAGAGCTTGTAGCTGAGCCCGTCCCGGAGAATACCCGCGAAGTTACAGACGAAGTCGACGCGGCCGTACTCCGCGACGGTGTCCGCAATGAGTTTCTCCGCGTACGCGAAGTCGCTCACGTCGCCGTGGTGGGCCATCGCGGTTCCGCCACGCTCGCGGATCTCGGCGGCGACGCCCTCGGGGACGGACGGGTCGCTGCCCGTCCCGTCGACCTCAGTGCCGAGGTCGTTGACCACGACGCGCGCGCCGTGGTCTGCGAGTTCGTACGCCGCTCGCTCGCCGAGGCCGTTGCCGCCGCCGGCAACGATGCACACCGCGTCTTCGATCATCTTAGAACGGGAACTCGCGCGGCTCGTGCTGCAGCGAGATCCACTTCTTCTCGGTGACCTCGTCGAGGAAGTCCTCGCTGTTGTAGCCGCCGATGCCCGACGCACCCGTCCCGCTGAACGGGACGTGCGCCTCGTCGTTGACAGGCTGGTCGTTGACGTGGACCATTCCCGTCTCGAGCTGGTTCGCGATGCGCTTGCCCGCGCCGACGTCGCCGGCGTGGACCGAGCCGGAGAGGCCGTACTCGGTGTCGTTTGCGAGTTCGATCGCCTCGTCGACGTCCGAGAACGGAATCACGGGGGCGATGGGGCCGAAGTGCTCGTTGCACGCGGCGGCCATATCGTTCGTCGCGTCCGAGAGCACCGTCGGCTCGACGACCAGCGAGTCCTCGACGCCGTCGATCTCGACGACTTCGCCGCCGGTTTCGAGCGTCGCGCCCGCTTCGACCGTCCGCTCGACGTAGTCGAGCATCTCGTCGCGCTGGGACTCGTCGATGATGGGCCCGACGACGACGTGCTCGTGAGCGCTCCCGGCCGGAAGCTGGGAGGCGCGTTCGGTCAGCTTCTCGACGTACTCGTCGTAGACGTCCTCGTGGACGAGGTGGCGGTTGATGGAGATACAGACCTGCCCCTGGTGGATGAACGAGCCGAAGACGCCGGCGTCGACCGCGGCGTCGACGTCGGCCTCGTCGGTGACGATGTGTGCGTTGTTGCCGCCGAGTTCCATCGCCGGGACGGCGAGGTTCTCCGCTGCGGTGGCGGCGACGCGGCGACCGACCTCGGTCGAACCGGTGAACGCGACGACGTCGCTCTCCTCGTGGCCGGCGACGCGGTCGCCGATCTCGGAGCCCTTACCGGTGACGACGTTGACGACGCCCTCGGGGAAGCCGGCCTCCTCGAACAGGCGCGCGAACAGCAGTCCGCCGATGACCGGGGTGTTCGTCGCCGGCTTGAGGACGACCGTGTTACCGGCCGCGACAGCGGGGACGACCGCGCGCGCGGAGAGGTTCAGCGGGAAGTTCCACGGCGAGATGACCGTGACGACGCCTTTCGCCTCGCGCTCGACGATGTTCTCCTTGCCGGGGATGTTCGAGGCGGCGTGCTCGCCCTTCATTCGGCGGGGAAGCGTCGCGGCCTCACCGATCTGGTCCTGCGTGAGCTCGAACCCGGTGTCCGCTACACCCGCCATCGCACCTGCTTCGGTGGTGTAGAGCTCGACGATCTCCTCTTTGTGCTCTGCCATCACCTGCTGGAGGCTGTGGATGAGCTGTTCGCGCTCGGCCGGCGGCGTCTGGGCCCATTCGGACTGGGCCTCAGCCGCGGCTTCGTAGGCGGCGTCGACGTCCGCCTCGGTCGCGCGGGGGACCTCCGTGACGACCTCGCGCGTCGAGGGGTCCTCGACTTCGAGCGTCTCGCCGCTCTCGGCGCCGACCCACTCGCCGCCGATATAGAGCTGACTCCAGTCGTCGTCGATACTGTATCCTGACTGGCCTTCGAGTGCCATACTCGTAGAGTCTCGGGATTCACTAATGAAAGTTTGGTCAGATAGCCGTTTTTACCGGCTGTCGTCGGGCTATACTGGCAAATTCGCGTACCGACTGGTGAGACGACCTGCCGAATCTGTCCCGTTATTTGGGATATACATCTGTATGGGAAAATAATAAGAGACACTGGAGGGTTCTTACGCCAGAGCCCTCGATTCGCGGTCGCTGTCCGGCGACTCGCAGAGACGCCCGCGGTCGAGATGCGATAGGTCCCAGCGATGAACGACGAACACGACTCCGCGTTCGATTCGGTGACTAGTTGGATCGTTGCGGCACTCGGACTGCTCGTACTCGTGCTCGTCTGGGGCGTGATCTTCACGTTTACTGTCTACTCACAGGCACTCGGCGACGCGTTCGGACTGTCGAGTCTCCGGCTCTCGTCCATCTTTTCGATCACGACGGCGGCGTTCTACATCGCGGGTGGGACCATCGGGATCCTGATCGCGCGCGTGCCGCTTCGCCCGGTCGTCGCCACGGCCGGCGCGGTCTTCGGCGTCGCGATCGGGCTCTTGCAGATCTCGTCGTCGTATCTCGGACTCGCGGTCGTATTCGGGCTATTGGGGACGGCCGGGGGCACGATGTTCGTGATCGTCATCTCGCTCGTACCGCAGTGGTTCGAGCAGTACGAGGGCCGCGCAATGGGGATCACGATGGCAGGCAACGGCCTCGGAATTTTCGTGTTGCCGCCGGTCTGGGTGTGGCTGCTCGAACGGACGGGCATCCGGGAGGCGTTCGTCGTCGTCGGGGGCGCGACGGTGCTCGTGATGCTCATCGCCGCCGTCGTCTACCGCCGGCCGCCGGAACTCCGCGCGCAGGGTACCGCACCGGTCGACGTCGCGTGGCTCCGGTCGAACCTGACCGACGGCCGATTCGTGTCCAGCCTCGTCGGCTTCGCGCTCCTGTGGAGTTGGTACTTCCTCCTCTCGGCGGACCTCGTGGGCATTCTCACCACGGGCGGGATCTCCCGGGCGGTCGCCGCCACCGCGTTCGGCATCGTGGGCGGCGTCAGCGTCGTCGCCCGCGTCGCCAGCGGTGAGTTCGCCGATCGCATCGGGATGCGGGTGACGCTGGCTGTCGGAACGCTCCTCGCGGCGGCCGGGATGATCGTCCTCCCGTGGACGGGCACGGAACCGCTGATGTACGTGCTGCTCGTGATCTTCGGGATCGGACTCGGAGCGATCGCGCCGCTGTTCTCGCCGATCATCATCGAGCGGTTCGGCCCGGCGAACGCGACCGCCATCGTCGGGGTGTTCACGGTCGCCGAGGCGGCGACCGCCTTCCTCGTCCCGATCGGATTGAACCTCCTCCTGGGCGTGACGAACGGGTACGTCGTCCCGCTGCTTACCGTCGGCGGGCTGACGCTCCTCGGTGCGGGGCTGTTCTACCGGGGAACGGCTCCGAAAACGAGTCCGCAACTGTAACTGCAATCACACCGGACGAGAACGCCCGCAACCGCGGCCGCGACGAACCGTGTTTCGGCTACCGCCTCGGACCGACTACCGACCGGCCAGTCCGGCCGCGAGCGCCTCGATCGGCGTCGGCGGCTCGTCGTGGCTCCTGTCGTGATCGGGGAACAGCGCCGGGTCGACAGTCGCCCCGAGGTCGTTGAGTTGCGTGCGGCAGGACGCGCCGGGTGCGACGACCGATTCCGCCTCGCTGTCGTCGACCTGGCCCTTGAGCGTCTCGCCGATCGCCTCGCTCATCGCGCGGTGTTCGGACTCGTAGCCGAACGTCCCGGCCATCCCACAGCAGCCCGAGTCCAGCGGATCGACGCGGTAGCCCGCCCGCCGGAGCACGCCGACCGCGTGGTGGTCCTTCTTCGTCGCCTTCTGGTGGCAGTGACCGTGGTACGCGATCGAGCGATCGGGGGCCTCGAAGTCGATCTGCTCGTCGAGACGGTACGTGTCGAGGTACTCACAGACGCCGTAACTGTTCGCCTGTACCGTCTCGACGTCGCTCCCGGAGAGGAGGTCGCCGTAGTCCGACTGCAGCATCACCGCGTCGGAGGGTTCGGGAACGACGACGTCCCAGCCGTTCTCGATCCGGGGAACGAGCGCGTCGACCGTCTCCGCCGCCGTCTCGCGGGCGATGTCGAGGAACCCCTTCGAGAACGCCGGCCGCCCCACGTCGGTGACGTCTGCGACTTCGACGTGGACGCCCGCAGCTTCGAGCACTTCCACGGACGCCTTCCCGACGTCGGGGTGGCTGTAGTTCGTGTACGTGTCCGGCACGAGGAGGACGTGGCGGTCGGCCTCGTCGGCGGCGACCCGCGAGCCGCCGCGCTTTTTGAACCACTTCTGGACCGTCTCGCGCTCGAACGTGGGAAGCGTGCGGTCGCTCGCGATGCCGATGGTCTGTTCCATCACGGCGCGCGCGCCGGGCACTTTCGACGCCCAGTTGGAGACGGGCGCGAACGTGCTCCCGAGTTTGGCGAGGACGTCGAAGTTGGCGAACATCTTCGAGCGCAGCGAGGAGCCGTGTTCCTCGTGGTGGGCGTGGGTCACTTCGGCTTTGAGCTTCGCGAGGTCGACCTCGCTCGGACAGTCGTTCGCACAGCCCTTACAGCCGATACAGAGGTCCATCACCTCGGTGACGAACTCCTCGTCGGTCGGGTCGTCCGGGAGGTCGCCGCTCATCGCCTGCCGGAGCATATTCGCTCGGCCGCGCGTGGCGGTGATCTCCTCGTCGGCCGCGCGGTAGGTCGGACACATCACGCCGCCCTCGGTCTGCTGGGTGCGGCAGCCACCACAACCGTGACAGAGTTCGACCATCCCCTGCATACCGTTCTCGTTGTCCCACTCCAGCGCCGAGTCGAAGCCGGCGTCGAACTCGTACTCGGGGTCGAACCGGAGGTTCTCCGTGAGCGAGACGTCGCCGCAAACCTGGCCGGGGTTGAGCAGCCAGTCGGGGTCGAACGCAGTCTTGAGATCCTGGAACGCGTCCCAGAGCTGGTCGCCGTAGAGCTTCCGGTTCCACTGGGTGCGCGCGCGACCGTCGCCGTGCTCGCCGGAGACCGACCCGCCGAGTTCGACGACGAGGTCCGTCACGGCCTCGCCGATGGCCTGCATCGCGTCCAGATCCGCCTGCGACTTCGTGTTGACGAGCGGGCGGACGTGCAGGACGCCGGGGCCGGCGTGGGCGTAGAACGACGCGAAGGTGTCGTGCTCTTCGAGAACCGACTGGAACTCGGTGACGAACCTCGGGAGGTGCTCCGGCGGGACGGCGCAGTCTTCGAGGAAACTGATGTGCTTCGCGTCGCTGGTGCGTCCCAGCAGGATCGGGAGACCGGACTTCCGGAGCTTCCAGAGTTCTTTCCGGTCCGCCTTCTCGTGGGCCTCCAGCGCGTCGAACGCGAATCGTTCGGCTTCGGTATCCGCCGCGTCCTCGCCGTCGCCGCGACCGGGAACGCGGTCTTCGAGGAGCTTTCGAACCTTCTCGCGGCCGTCCTCGTCGTCTTCGGCGTAGAACTCCACGAGGAGTGCGGCCTCCGTCCGGTCGGGGAGTTTCCCGGCGACGTCGGCGAACTCCGTCGTGTTCGACGCCAGCCCGATCAGCACGTCGTCGATGAGTTCGACCGCCGCGGGGTCGTGCTCCAGCACGTGGACGACGTCGCTGACGGTGTCGACGACGCTGTCGTACGTCAAGAGCGCGACCGACTTCGTCTCCGGAAGCGGTTCCAGAGAGACAGTCGCCTCGGTGACGACGGCGAGCGTCCCTTCGGAGCCAGCGAGCAGGCGCGCGAGGTTGACGACGCCCTCCTCGCCGTATTCGCCCTCGGCTTCGGCGAGCAGGCGGTCGAGGTTGTAGCCCGAGACGTTCCGCTTCATCTCGGGGTAGCGCTTGTGGATCTCCTCGGCCTGTTCGTCGAGAACCTCGATCACGCCGGCGGCGATCTTCGCCTCGGCGTCGCCGTCGGGGTCGGCCCGCTCGCGCAGTTCGTCGACGCTGACCTCACCGAAGGTCGTGACCGTGCCGTCCGAGAGGACGACCTCGACCTCCTCGACGTAGTGATCGGTCTTCTCGTAGACGAGCGAGTGCGCGCCGGTGGAGTTGTTGCCGATCGCGCCGCCGATCGCGCTCCGGTTGCCGGCGGCCGGGTCGGGGCCGAAGGTCAGGCCGTACTCGGCGGCCTGATCGTTGAGCGTCGCGAGGATGGCCCCAGACTGAACGTGCGCCTCTCGCGCGTCGGGGTCGACGTCGTAAACGGCGTCCATATGACGCGAGAAGTCGAGGACGACCGCCTCGTTGACCGTCTGGCCGGCGAGGCTCGTCCCGCCGCCGCGCGGGAGCACCGGGATCTCCTCTTTGGCGCAGTAGGAGACGACGCTCGCGACGTCGTCGGTCGAAGTCGGGAAGACGACGCCGATAGGCGTCACCTCGAACGCACTGGCGTCGGTAGCGTACATCTGCCGGGTGTAGGTGTCGAAGCGGACTTCACCGTCGACGCGTTTCGAGAGCGCGTCGACCAGATCCGGCCGTTCGACCTCCTCGGAGACGTACTGGTAGTTCGAACGGGCGTCTCTCGCCGGGTCGGCGGTGGCTACACCGCCGTCGGGAACGGCATCGCTGTCGCGGTCAGACATATGCGTACTACTGAGGGTAACTATCACTTATACCCGCCGTTGTCGGCACACCGTGAATGCTTCTCGTGACGGCCTCTATCACGGACAACCGCCATAGATACTGTTTTCACACGGTAGCGATATCCGGTATGGTACCGTGACACAGTCACCCGAACCTTCCACCGAGCAGTTGCAAGCACTGGTCGATCAGTTACTCGATCGGGACGCCGACGCACACGCTGCCGCCATCGACGCGCTCGCCGAGGAGGGCGACGAGCGAGTCGTCCCGCACCTCCTCGAAGTACTCGTGATCGACGGCATCGCGAACAACTGGGAGCGGTTCGGCTTTCCCGCGGTGCTCCGCGGTCGGGATCCCCCGCGCTACCTCGAACTCCCCGAAGTTCGGTGGCCGGGCGTTCGCGACGCCCTCGCGACACTCGCCGAACCGAATTTCGACTCCGAGCACGCGTGGGTCGAGTGGGAGTCGTGGTACTCCCAGCAGGAGATCGACCCGCTGGCGGGATTCGACGAGTGGAAACTCCGACTCTATCGCTCGTATCTCCCGCCAGTCGGCAGCCTCCTCGATTGTGAGCCGCGTGAGTTCGATCTCCAGGGAATCCGCTGGGGTAACTGCGATCGCTCGTTCCTCGCCGCGCTGAACGCGCCGTCGTTCGTCCCCGGCGATGCAGTGGAGACCGGTGCGAGCGGCGACAGCACGGATCAGCAGGACGACGCTCCCGAACGTTACCTCGACGACGACCACGTCGTCTTCGGCTTCGAAATCGAGGGGACACAGTATGCGGTGCCGCGCTGGGTCCTGTTCCCGCACGAACTGCTGAACGCCGAACTCGACGGAGTCCCGGTGAGTCTCACGTACTGCACGCTCTGTAACGCACCGATCCTCTACGACCGACGGGTCGAGACCGACGGCGAGGAGAGAGTCCGAACGTTCGGCAGCACTGGGATGCTCGCGTCCGGCAACAAGGTGATGTACGACGAGGAGACCGAGACGCTGTGGGATCAGCACGCCGGGACGCCGATCGGCGGAGAGATGCTCGCCGATGACCCCGACCGCTTCCTGGATCAGTTCGCCGTCACACAGACCGAGTGGGGCGATTGGAAAGAGCAGTATCCCGACACGCTCGCGCTCGACATCGAGACGGGCTACGGCTACGACTACTCGCACTACGACGGCAACATCGACTTCTTCGAGCACTACTGGAACCGCGAGGAGATCGTCCAACCCGGCGTGCGGCGCGAGGAAGGGCCGCTTCCGGAGAAGGCGTCAGTCTATGGAATCACCGGCGACGACCCCGACGAGGTGTGGGTGGTCCCGATCGACGACCTGCGTGAGCGTGACGGGGGCGTTCTGGAAGCCGAGATCGCCGGTCGCGACGTCGTCGCCCTCCTGGATGCGACAGACGACGTCGCCGTCTACGAAGCGCCGTCGACGTCGCTCGAGCGCGTCGAAGATGGAGATGGCGTCGCCCTCGTCGGTGCGGACGGGACCCGCTGGGAACTGACGCGCAACGAACTCCGATCCGACGAGGGTGAGACCCGCGCCCGTATCCCCGGCCGCCACGGGCTCTGGTTCGCGTTCCGCACGCACTACGAGACGGCGCACGTGCTCAAGTAACGAAGTACCCCGCATTGATGCTCGTGGTGACGCTTGCGACGTCGCCGCCCAGCGAAGATCGGATCGCCGCGTACCGGAACCTGTTCGAGGACTCCTGGTAAAACACCACTGAATATACATTCTATATTTTGTTATACGAAATTAGAGAAAGCAACCAAGAAGACTCAAGAGTAGAATTTACTGCACATCAGAACACTAAGAAAAAGAGAAGTAATACTGACGTGTCGTTATGAATAGCTATCTGCAGAACGAGCTACTCGTGGTCCGCAAAGGCGGATTCGAGATCGTCGATCAGTTCCTCGTTGCCGACGTAGACCGGTGTCCGGGCGTGGAGGTCGTCCTTCTCGACGTCGAGTAGCGATTGGTGACCGTCGGAGGTCGCACCGCCGGCGGTTTCGACGATGTAGCCCACCGGATAGCCCTCGAACTGGACGCGCAGTTTTCCTTCGGGGGCGTTCGTCAGCGTCGGGTAGCCGAAGATCCCGCCGTAGGTGAGCACCTGATTCACGTCGCCGATCATCGCACCGCCGTAGCGGAGTTTCATCGACGGGTCTGACTCGATGTCGTCGACGAACGACTGGAACGCCTCGACCCAGTGGGGGACGCGCCCGCCGAATCCGTAGACCGTCGGATCTTCCGGAAGCGTCACGTCCTCGCGGGCGACCTCGTACTCGCCGTCCTGGTGGATGACGTACTCGGTGACGCTGTCCTCACGGGCGACGATCATCGTCGTGGTCGCACCGTAGAGCACGTACGCGGCGGCGACGATGTCGTCGCCGCTCGCCGGCAGGGGTCCGTCGTAGATCGCGACGATCGTCCCCATCGCGGCGTTGGGTTCGAGGTTCGACGAACCGTCGAGCGGGTCGACGCAGACGGAGAGGCCGCTGCCGACGTCGATGCCCTCGGCGCGCTCCTCGCTGGCGTACACGCCGACGTTCGAGATCGAGCCGATCCGATCGAGGAAGAGTTCGTCGGCGTACACGTCGGCCGCTTTTTGGGACTCTCCGGAGGGATTCTCGCCCTCGATGGCGACGCGGCGGCCGGGGAGGCCGCTGCGGACGTCCGGTGCAGAGCGCGCGACGACGTCGAGGACGGCGTCGATGGTGGCGCTGGTCGATTCGGGTTCGGTCGGCGCAGGATTGTCTCTCGTAGCCATCGGATCACTCATTCCGGGGACAGCGGAATCGGTAGTTCAGTGTGCGGTTACAAAAGCCATAAAATCTTTGTTACTGCAGACGAACCTGATTCGACCGCAAACCGCCGATACGACTCCCCAGAATAGACTCTGTAGCCATCTCGAAATCTGTACTATATTTACTCGGCGAGTAAATAACTCGTCAAGTGGTGACCTCCACAGGGGGTCGTCAGGATTCGTGTTCGCGTGCGAGGCGGTACCAGGATTCGACCCGTTCGCGGTCGACTTCGAGTGCGTCCGCGACGCTTTCGATGTCGGCGGTCGTGAGTCGGCGCACCGAGCCGATGCCCGCCCGATGGAGGGTCGCAGCGGCCTCCTCGTCGAGACCGTCGACCGCGGTTAGCGGCGTCGGCGCGCTCTGTCGCCGCCACGCCGACTCCGCATCTCTCGCTGCTGTCGACGTCCCGTCTCCGCCCGTATCGGCCGTATTTTCCGAGCCTCCGTCGTCCGAACCCAGCAGGTCGTCGCTTCCGCCGGCCCGCCACGCCGCCTCGCCGTCCGTCGCGGAGGAATCGTCGTCGACGCCGCGGTCGACCGTCCGACCTTCGGTGTCATCTCCGCTCGCCGTCTGTTCACGCCAGGCCGCTTCGCCCGCTGTTCCGTCGCCAGACCCGTCGGTCTCAGCTTCGTCTTCCGACCACCCCGAGGAGGCGGCGATCCAGGCGCGTTCGTCGTCGTCGAGGCCGCGCACCTGCGAGGAGCGCCGACCGAGGTCGGTACCGCCGCCGTCGAGCGACCACGAGAGCGAGTGCTCACGGCGGATCTTGGCTGCGACGCCCGGGTTGACGCCCGCCGCCGTTAGATCGCGGTAGGCGATGCGCTTCTCGAGAAAGTCCGTGAGCGAAATCTCCGAATCCCGGAGCAGAGCCGCGGTCTTCGGCCCGACGAAGTGAAGATCCTGGAAGCAGTCGGGACCGGCCACCGGATCGGAGTTCTCACCGCTGTGCTTCTCCTCGGCACTCGAATCGGCAGCCGAATTGGCGTCGTCCGCGCCATCCGCGTCGTCGTCGCTCGAAATGGTGTTCCACGGGAGCGGGATGTCGAGCTCGCCGTCGTCTTCCCCCTCCTCTCCATCCTCGCCGGCTGCACTGTTCTCGCCTGCCTCACGATCAAGCCCGTCGGGGCCGATCGTACCGCTGAACACACCAGGAGTCTCGTCGGTCGCGTCCGGTTCGGCGGCGTCGCTGCCGATCGGTTCTCGCTTCCCCCCTTCGGACTCCCCATCCTCGTTCACACTTGCCTCCGTCGAGTAGTATCTCCGCAGTCGGCAACTTGAGTATTTCCGTCATCACACCAACACGCTCGGTATGCTGTGGCTGCCGTGCTCCCGCCTTCTTCCCCGCAGTGATGCGGTCGAATGGACCATTCGCCGACGGGTTTTATTTCGGGGGCCGTCGTGGCGCTCGACAATGGCGATGATACGGGTCGAAGGGCTGCGGAAGACGTACGGTGACTTTCCCGCCGTCGTCGGCAGCGACTTCGAAGTCGAGACGGGGGAAATATTCGGCGTCGTCGGCCCGAACGGCGCGGGCAAGACGACGACGCTGAAGATGCTCGCCGGGCTCGTCGAGCCCACGAGTGGGACTGCCGAGGTCGCCGGCCGCGACGCCGGCGACCCGGAGATGCGCCGGAACCTCGGCTTCCTCCCGGAGGAGTCGCCGCTGTACGAGGATATGACGCCGCGGTCGTATCTGCAGTTCTTCGCCGATCTCTACGACGTCCCGCGCGAGGCGGCGACGGAGCGAACCGAATCGACGCTCGATCGCCTCGAACTCGAACACCGCGAGCGGCGCTTAGGCGATATGTCGAAGGGGATGAAGCGGAAGGTAGCGATCGCCCGCTCGCTGGTCAACGATCCCGACCTCCTCATCTACGACGAGCCCGCCTCGGGGCTGGACCCGCTGACGACGAACTACGTGCTGGAGTTCACTCGCGAACTCGCCGATCAGGGCAAGACCGTTCTCTTCAGCGCGCACAACCTCTATCACGTCGAGAGCGTCTGCGACCGGGTGGTGATTATGAACCGGGGAGAGATCATCGCCCGCGGAACGGTCCCCGAAATCCGCGCGGCCCACGGGAGCACCGACTACCACGTGTTCACCACCGTCTCAGTCGACGGCGCGACGCCCGACCGACGGTCGGAGTCAGGGGCGGAGCGTTACCGCACCGTCGTCCCCGATATGGACGCCGTCGAGACCATCCGAGAGCGAGCCACCGCCGCCGGAGGCGAGGTTGTCGACATCCGGACCAGAGAGCAGAGCCTCGAAGACATCTTCCTCGACCTCGCCCGCGAGACGCCGCCCGCCGCGGCCGAGGGGCAGGGCCGAGAGCCGAAAGCGAGCGGCACGCGGGAGCGGACAGAAAGAGACGGACGAGCGCCTTCCGACGGCGATGCCGTCCAGACTGACCCCGACGGGGGTCGCCGGCAGTGACGCGCTCGCTGCGCGATCGCATCGCGGCAGTCCTCCGGATCGCTCGCTGGGAGGTCGAACGCTCGGCGGGGATCGTCGACCGTCGGACGGCGGTGCTCGGCGTGCTCGCGCTCGTACTTGCGGGGGCGATCCTCGGAGCCAGCGCGTTCGCAGGGGGGGTCGCGCTCGACCGCGACATCTACCGCGTCGGCGTCGACCAGGACAGCCCGTACCGAGAGCCCGTCGAGCGGAGCGTCGCACTCGACGCGCGCCCTCCTGATCCGGACGCGCTCCGCGACGGCGACGTCGACGTCCTCGTGCGAGACGGTGAGTTCCGCGCCGCCGACACGCCGAAGGGACGCGCGGCGCTTTCGGAACTTCGGTCTGCAGTCCGGGCGTACAACGTCGGCCTGATGCGCTCACAGGAGAACGGCTCGGCGGCGTTCCCGGTCGTCGTCGTCCTCCAGTACGTCTCGCGCTCGGCCGGCATCCCAGATGCCGCCATCGCTGACGAGGATGACGGGTCCGGGAGTGGGCTCGGAGGCGGAGCAGACGGCGGCGCGGGCGGCGCGACCGACGGCTCGGAGACCGGTTCCGACGGTACCACAGACGGCGGTGAGTCGACCGCGTCGACTGGATCTGGTGGCCCGCTCGGCGTCCCCGCGCTGAGTGGGATCAATCCGCTCGGCGGCGGAAGCTCCGGGTCGCCGGCGGAGATCCAACCGCCCTTCCCCTTCGGCTCGCTCGTCTTGGCGTTCGCCTTTCTGGTTCCGATGAACTTCGTGGTGCAGGCCTACGGGAGTACGATGCTCAACGAGCGGATCAACCGCCGCGGCGAACTCCTGCTCGTCGCCCCCATCTCGCCGGGCGACATCGTCGCCGGCAAGACCCTCCCGTATCTCGCCGCGATGCTCGCACTGACTGCGCTCGTCGCGCTGGGCGTCGGCGGGAGCGTGATCGCCGTCGCGGCCGTCATACCCATCGCGCTGGTGTTCCTCGCGGCGACGTTTGCCGGCGCGATGTTCGCGCGTTCGTTCAAGGAACTCACGTTCGTCACGGTCACGGTGTCGGTGTTCCTGACCGCGTACACGTTCGTGCCCGCGATCTTCGCGAACGTCACGCCGATCGCACTCATCTCGCCGCTGACGGTCGTGGTCCAGGATCTCCAGCCGCTGGAGTCGGTGACGCCGGGGGCGTTCCTCTTCGCGACGGGACCGTTCGTCCTCTGTGCCGGCGTGTTGTTCCTGCTCGGCGTCGGCATCTACAGAGAAGAGGATCTGTTCACCCAGCGTCCTGTCCCGCTGAAGTTCCTCGACGCGCTCGACGCGCAGGTGTCGCGTCCGCGGGACGTCGCCGTCCTCTCGGGGCTGTCGATTCCGTTCGTCTTCGTCGCGGAGCTGCTCGCGATCGCGGTGCTTTTCGCCCTGCCGGTCTCGCTCACCGTGCCGCTGCTCCTCGTGGTCGTCGCCCTCGTCGAGGAACTCGCCAAGAGTCTGCACGTTTACGCAGTCTTCGAGAGCGACACGTTCCCGCGGACGCGACGCGTCGCGCTCGTCCTCGGCGCGCTCTCCGGACTCGGGTTCTTCGTCGGCGAGAAGTTCACCGCGGTCGCGCAGGTGGTCGGGCTCCCCGAGCTGGCGCTCGGACAGGCCGCGTTCGCGCCCTCGGGCATCGGTGTGTTCTCGGCGGCGGGCCTGCTGTTCGCGCCGCTCGTGCTCCACGTCGTCACCGCGGGACTGACCGCGCTCGGCGCGCGTCGAGACACCCGCTGGTACGCGGCCGCCTTCCTCGGCAGTGTGCTCGTTCACACGGCCTACAATCTCACGGTGGTGACTCGCCTTGGGTGATCGCACCGACCCGCGCCTGACGATCGCGCGCCGCGAACTGGGCAGCCTCCGAAAGGAGAAGACGATCGTGCTCGCGCTCGCGCTCCAGCTGTTCATCGCGGCGTTCTCCTCGTTCCTCGTCGTGGGGCTCGTCTCGCTGTACGATCCGGGCCAGGTCGACGGCTACGAGGTCGACGTCGCGGTCACCGGCGACGCCGCCGAGGACCTGATCCGCGCGTCACGGGAGGTGCGCGGCGTCGACGCGCAGTTCTACCGCTCCGAGGAGACGGCGATGCGGGCGTTCCAGGAGTATCGGGCGACCGGCATCGACGCCGTCCTCGTCGCGGAGACGCGGGATCAGCGGGTGTTCGTCAGGGCCGTCGCGCCCGACTCGAACGTCCAGACGACTATCGTCGTCGTCCAACTGCGCGACGTGGTGCGCTCGTTCGAGCGCGCCGAGCGTACCGACCGGGCGGCGTATCTGGACTCGCTCCCCCTCGAACTCCCGCCGGAAGCGACCTCCAGCCCGTACTTTAGTTTCACCTACACTATCCTGCTGCCGCTGTTGCTCTTCCTGCCAGTGTTCATCTCCGGATCGGTCGCCGTCGACTCCCTGACCGAGGAGATCGATCGCGGCACGCTCGAACTGCTCCGCGTCGCGCCCGTCTCGCTCTCCGACGTCGTCGACGGGAAACTGCTCGCGGCCGCCGGTCTCGCGCCGGTGCAGGCCGCGCTGTGGATCGGCCTGCTCGAACTCAATGGCACGAGCGTGCAGAACGTGCCCGCACTCCTCGCGCTCGTCGCCGCGATGGCGCTTCTGATCTGTGGGCTCGGAGCGGGGATCGCGTTGCTCGCGCCCGAGAGACGGGCCGCGCAGTTCCTCTATTCAATCGGCGTACTGTTCGTCTTCGGCGGGACGACGCTCTTGCCGAACGGGCCGGTCAACGCTGCCTCACGGCTCGCAATCGGGAGCGCCGGACGTGCGGAAGTCGTCGCCGTCGGAGTCGCCGTCGCCGTCTCCGTCGCGATCTACGTCGGTCTGCGTCGGCTCGTCGGCCGCGTCGACGCCGACGACCTCTGAGCCCGCCGGCGCCATAGGACACGCTGGCCCTGTGAGGCGGTCGGCGCGGGTGACGCCGCCTCGCAGACGAAGCCGGAACGCACACAAAGCCGGGGCGCACAGAGGGGCGTATGGGACTAGGAGGTACGGCGAAGAAGCTCCAGAAGGTGACAGAGATGGCCGAGGACGTCTACACGCGCCTGAACGATCTCCGCGATCAGGTCGTCCAGATGCGTGAGACGACCCAGGAGACCAGCGACCGCGTCGACCGCCTCGAACGCGAGGCCGCGGAGATGCGCGCGTTACTCGACGCCCTCGCCGAGAAGGAGGGTATCGACGTCGAGAGCGTCACCGCCGAAGCACACATCGCCGAAGCAGAGCAGGCCGACGAGGAGGCTGCCTCGGAGACGGACGAAGGCGAGTCGACGTCGGAGACGACCGAGAGCGAGTCGGCGTCGTCCGAGTAGCTCGATCCGCCACGAGCGCCGCGAGAAGCGATTTTCTCCGCGATCAGTCGACGAGCCGCGCGTGCTCGACTTTCATACACTTGTCCTGAACGAAGTCGAGACCGGCATCGACGGCCCGGTCGGCGGCGGCGTCGTCGGTGATGTCGAGTTGGAGCCACACCGCCTCGACGTCGCCGATGCCGTCGCTGCGCTCGATCGCCGCGTCGACGATGTCGCCGGCCTCGTCGCTCGGCCGAAAGACGTTGACGACGTCGACGCCGATCGACGCTGGAACGTCCGCGAGCGAGTCGTAGGCGGTCTCGCCGAGTATCTCGTCGGCGAAGGGATTGACCGGCACGACGTGATACCCGTGCCGCTGGAGGTACGCCGGGACGTCGTGGGCGGCCTTTCCAGGCGTCGTCGAGCACCCGACTACGGCGACCGTCTCGTGAGCCAGTACCGATCGCAGTCCGTCGTCGTCGCTGATAGGCATACGTGGAGGAGAGACGCGACCGGGATAAAATGTCTGCCGTGGTCGGCGCGGTGGCTTTACTCGCCCGCCAGCCGAACCGACGGCGGTCCGTCCTCTTGTGTCGTGACGATGCCGTCGAACAACTGCTTCAGCGTGTTCATCGTCTGGTCGTCGTGGGCGCTCGCGTCGATGGCGAACACGCCGAGGCCGTCGACGCTCTGGATGCGGCCGGTGAAGACGTGCAGGAATCGGAACACTGTTTGGAGATCCGCGTACATCAGAAGCGTCGACAGCGAGTGCAGCATCACGCGGTTCTGCTGGATACCCTGATCCTGATAGAACGCCTGGAGGAACTCGGAGAGTTTGATCCCGATCCCGGTCATATCGACGGGCGAGGAGGTGTATTTGATCCGGTCGTCGTCGCGAATGTCGCCGACGCCCTGCTGGCGCGTGACACAGTCTACGACGGCCACCGGGCGGTCCTCGTATGCGATCCGCGTCTCGAAGTCTCTGAGCACGCGGTCGGCGCCGTCCTTGGTAGTGACGATGATCGCTCCCTCGCCTTTCTCCGTGCCCGACGCGAGGATGTCGAGACAGAGCGATCGTTTCCCCGAGAGGGGTGGACCGCTCACCAGGATGTTCGTTCCCGGAGGGACCTCTGCATCGAGGTCCGGGCCGAGGTCATACATCTGATCTCCTCGGCGTCGAGCCGCTAGCTACAAGGAAGGTGTTGATCGTCCGATGGGTCGACTCGCCGGGAGTCATTAGACGAGTAGACCATATCGGGTGCAGATAATATTCTTTTTGATTGCTCCGGTGTGCGGTACGGCAATCGCCGTCCGAATGAACCGGCGCTGTACACCAGATTATCTGGAGTTAGAGCTAGTTTGCTGGGATTTTAGAACACGAGACCGGTCTCAGCCACTCGCCCGGCGACGAACGCCGCAGTCGCGAGAAACATTCCCCGCTTCAGTCGCTGCTGGGCGATCGACGGGCGGTCGAAGGACTGCCGCAACGCGGCGAGCATCACGCCGTCTGCGGGGACGACCAAGAGCAGATACACGAGTCCGAACGTTCCCATCACGTACGGGAGCGCGCTCGCCGCCACGGCGACGAGCAGCACGACGGCCCCGATTCGGAGTGCCGTCGGTTCGCCGACGACGATGGGAAGCGTCCGAAGTCCCTCCTCTCTGTCACCGGCGATGTCCTCTACGTCCTTGACAATCTCTCGCGTCAACGTTGCCAGCGCGGCGAGCGCGAACAGCACGAGCGCCGCCGGATCGCCGAGACGGCCGACTGCCGCGGCACCGAAGAGGAACGTCGAGCCGGTCAGATACGCGACGACGACGTTGCCGACGCCGGGAAGCCCCTTGAACAGCTCCGTGTACGCGAGCAGCGCAAGGAGATTCGCGACCGCGATCGCGATCGCCGCCAGCGGAAGTACGAGTGCAGCCACGACCGCACCGAGAAACAACACGACGCTGAAGACGAGCGCGCCGCGGGGCGACACCGCGCCGCGAGGGATCGGTCTGTCCGGACGGTTGATCCGGTCGATCTCCCGATCGAAGTAGTCGTTGATCGCGTTTCCGGCGCCCGTCGCGAAGACGGTCGCGAGCACCGCAGCGACGACGGCGATCGGCCCCGAGCCGAACCCCGACGCGACGAACGCCCCGGTGAACGTGAGAACGCCCGCGGCGACGGCGTTACCGGGACGGGTGAGTTCGAGGAGTCCCCGAAGCGTCGCTGTCCGCTCACGTCCGCCAGATGCCATACGTACCTCGTGTCCGCGGCTTCGAGATAAAGGGCGCGGAGTCCGGCGAGCGCAGCATCGCTCGCCGGGGCGGGTCGATTCGCGCGCGGATTAGGAGGCGGCTGTCTGTGCGACGAGCGACTCCGCGAGTTCGATCGCCGTCTCGCGGTCGGAGTCAGTCACGAGGGCGACCGTTCCGCCGTCGGTCTCCCACGTCACCGCGACTCGGCCGTCCATCTCGGTCACGTTCGCGCTTACGCCACCGATCTCAGTTTCGGTCGCATCACCGCTCGTGTACGGGAGCGTCTCCGTGTTGCTGGCGAAGACCGTCACGTTCTCGGGACCCACGTAGCGGGCGGTGGCCGTCTCGCCGCCGTAGTTCAACACGGCGCCCTCACTGAATTCGTACGCCGAGTCGGTGACTTCGGGGACAGTCACGTCGGTCGCGTTCTGGAGCGCGTCGAAGGAGTCGATCTCCGCGCCGGCCGGCAGTTCCGCGCTCGGCGGCTGGAACGTGCTGTCGGCGACGCTGATGTCGAACCGCGTCTCGGAGTAGGTGATCGTCATGGTGCCGTGTTCGCCGCTGAGTTCCTGTTTGAGAACCTTCGAGGAGTCGACGGCGATCCAGTTGGTGACGGTGCCCGTGCGGCTCTCGTTTTCGGACGTCACTTCGACGACCCAGGCGTCGGTTCCGTCCACGGTCTCACGGGCCGTCCGGGTCGCGGTCGTGTTCTCCTCGGTCCAATCATACATTACGGTGCGAGCCCGCTCGCTCGCGTCCTCCAACGCCTGCTTCTGACTCCCGTTGAGCGCGGAGTGGTCCATCTCGCGCATCGCGTCCGGCATCGAATCGGCCCCCTGCATCGCCTCGTCGGCCGGCGTCGACGCATTCGAGACGATCCGGGTCACGCCCGTTCGCTCGTCGTGGATCCAGCCGACGCTGCCGTTCGTTCCGAGAACAACCGTCCGATTGTCGCTCGAAATCGACACGCGAGATCGGTTCTCCTCGGCGGCGGTGAACGAGACCTCGTACGTTCGCGTCGCCGTCTCGTTCGTCGCGGTTACGGTCGCCGCGCCGACGACGGTCTCGGCACTCTCGTATCGCTGCTCCGCGTCGTCGAGAATCTCCGCACCGGAAGGCGCACCGACGTCGGTGACCGCCATCCCGGCTATCGTCGCAACGCCCAAGAGAGCGACCACCCCGAGGACGACCCCGATTCCGATGCCGCCTCTGTCGTCGCCGTCAGTTCCCACCATTGTCAGCGATACGGACTTCGTCTGTAAATGCGCTGCGGCCGGCGCCATTATGTGCTGTTCCGGCAGAGTGGACGACGCGGTGTCCCCCCGTACCGCGGACAGCCGTGAGTTTTTCCCCGTTCGAACCCAACCGCTCGTAGTGAGTCCTGTGTCGAACGATTCGCCGGCCACTGGGGTCGCCGGAGCCGACGAATCACCCCACTCGGAAGCAAGCGAGCGTGCGCCGACGCCGCTCGTGGAGTTAGCGGGCGTGACGAAACGGTACCAACTCGGCGGGACCGTGACGGCGCTCGACGACGTGTCGCTGTCGCTTGGTTCCGGCTCCTACACTGCAGTGATGGGGCCGAGCGGGTCGGGCAAGTCGACGCTTCTCAACCTCGTTGGCGGACTCGACACGGCGGACGAGGGTCGCGTTCGCGTCGCAGACGACGACCTGGGCGCGGTCTCGGAGTCCCGCCGCGCGGAGAAGCGGGGCACCGACATCGGATTCATCTTCCAGACGTTCAATCTGATGCCGCGTCTCACCGCCGTCGAGAACGTCGCGCTGCCGCTCGTCTTCGACGGCTGGGACCGGGACGACCGGCTCGATCGGGCGCGGACGGTCCTCGACGACGTGGGCCTCGGCGCGCGGTACGACCACAAGCCGAACGAACTCTCTGGCGGGCAGCGCCAGCGGGTCGCCATCGCCCGGGCGCTCGCGCCCGAGCCGTCGATCCTGCTCGCCGACGAACCGACCGGGAACGTCGACACCGAAACCGGCGCGGAGATTATGCGGCTCTTGGGCGAGATCCACGAGCGCGGGAATACGATTATGCTGGTCAGTCACTCCCGGCGGATCGCCGAGCACGCCGAACGAATCGTCCACGTCCGCGACGGTCGAATCGAGGACGTCGAGGAAGTCTCCGACTTGGCGGCGACGCCGGCGTCCGGCGACGATTCGCGCGACACGAGGCGGGGGCGGAACTGACGATGGAGTTCCGCGAGGCACTGCGGATCGCGGCGCGATCGATCCGAGCCCACCGCTTGCGCTCCGGACTGACTGTCGTCGGGATGGTGATTGGCATCGCTTCCGTCGTCGTCTTCGCGACCTTCGGCGCGAGCGTGCAGGCCGCCGTCATCGCCGACATCGGGGAGACGAACGCGAACAACGTCTTCGCGACACCCGCGAGCGGGGACGACGGCCCGCCCGGTCGCGTCTCTGGCTTCGGTCAGCCCGTGTTCACGGAGATCGACGTCGAGACCCTCCGCGAGCAGGAGGGCGTCGAGGCCGTCATCCCGCAGGGGATCGTCGGTGTCTCGACGATGGCGTACGGCGATCAGACGATCGCCCAGCGGCAAGCGACCGCGACGGTGCCGGCGACGTTTACTGACGACAGCCTCGTCAGCGGCGAGGCGTTCGAGCTCGGGGCCAACGAGACTGTTCTCAACGAGGCCGCGGCGAAGGCGTTCGAGCAGAACGTCACCGTCGGCTCGACGGTCAAGCTCACGCTAGCCACGGGTGAGACGCGGAACGTCACGGTCGTCGGCATCACCTCGGGAACCCGCGGGGGCTTCGTCTCCGGGTTCGGCGAGGTGACTCCGCGCGTGTACCTGCCGGTCGATCCGTTCTATCCGACGACAGTCGAGAGCCCTTCGGTGGGAGCGGACGTCCGGGCCTACCCACAGGTGACTGTCGTCGCGAACCCGAACGCCGTCGAGTCGGTGAAGCAGGCGACCGAGACGTACCTGACGACGGAGTCCGACGCCGCCGAACTGCTCTCTGAAGGCGCCGAGATCCAGGTACAGACCAGCGGCGACATCGTCGAGACGATTCAGCAAGTGATCAATCGGATCACGCGCTTCGTGACCGGGATCGCGGTGATCTCGCTGGTCGTCGCGGCGATCGGCATCGCCAACATCACGCTCGTGTCGGTCACAGAGCGGACCAAGGAGATCGGGATTATGAAAGCAGTCGGAGCGACCAATCGCGACACGATGCAGCTGTTCCTCACGGAGTCGGCCTTGCTTGGGACTGTCGGGGCCGTCGTCGGCGTTCCCGTCGGTCTCGTGGTCGCCTGGGGCGCGACGCGGTTCGCCGAAGTCGGGTTCACGATCGCGGGCGAGTGGGTCGTCTTCGCCGTGATCGTCGGGATCGGCGTCGGCGTCGTCGCCGGACTCTATCCGGCGTGGCGGGCCTCGAAAGTCGATCCCATCGAGGCACTCCGCTACGAGTGAGCACAACGGTTGGGCGACCCCGGACAATATTGTTATGGTGTCTCAATCCTGATGCCGCCGCCCAGAGTAAGTAGTTCAAAACACGCCGTATGGCTGTCTGAGTTGGCGTCAGATACATACGAATCATTTTAAGTGTGCTCAGTTATTACAATACCAATAGTGATTAATACGAAATGAGTGTACAAGAGCAGACAGAAACGAGCAACGAATCGGCGCCCGGTGCTGCGGCCGTCGTGGCCGGAACGTTCAGCGTGATCGTGCTACTTGCCGCCGTGGCATACTCTGTAATGGCGAACGTGGTAAACTGGGTCGCAGTCGATCTGCTCACCTACCCCGTCCAGGGCGTCGCACCGTTCGTCGTCATCAGCGGCGCGATCCTGACGATTCCGATTCTCATCCCGACGGCGCTGGTCTCCGTCCAGTTTCTGAAGTAACCGTCGAGCGGCACCGTCCGACGACTGAAACGAAAGTGACGTGAGCGTAACCACCTAACACTCGTGTCCGCGATTCGTTAAGTAACACCCGTGACTAGGGTGAATCGCCGAAACCGATCACCCATATGTCACAGCAGAAATCTGACTACGTAGACGACGCAGACATCGACGCAACACTCGACAAGCAGGCCAACGAGGAGACGATCGAGGAGACGGTCGAAAACCTCGAAGCAAACGGGTTCGACGTCGTCGTCGTCGACTCCGCCGACGAGGCGCTCGAAACGCTCCAGTCTCACATCCCGGCGGGCGCGTCGGTTATGAACGGTCACTCGACGACGCTCGAAGAGGTCGGCTTCGCCGAGTACCTGACCGAGGGCGACCACGAGTGGGAGAGCCTGCCAGACGAGATCTGGAGCATCGATGACGACGAAGCGCGACAGGCCGCCCGCCGGGAGTCCCAGACGGCCGATTACTTCCTCGGCGGTATCAACGCCATCTCGCAGACGGGCGAACTCGTCGCCGCGGACCGCTCGGGCAGCCGAATCGGCGCGTACCCCTTCGCCGCGAGCAACGTCGTCATCGTCAGCGGCGTGAACAAGATCGTCCCCACGCTCGAAGACGCACTCGACCGGCTCGAATCCGTCGCGTATCCCCTCGAAAACGAGCGTGCCAAGGAGGCCTACGGCGTCGAGTCCGCCATCGCAAAGCAACTGATCTTCCGGCAGGAACTCGAAGACGGACGCACGACGGTCGTGCTCGTCCGCGACCAGCTCGGATACTAACCGAGAATCACGTGTAGCCCTGGCTTCTCAGCCGGCCGCTCGACGGCGTGTGGCCGAGAGAGAAGCCGTGCCAACGCTACTACCGGACCGATGCCACTTACTCCCTGACTCCCTCAAAAATCGCCGGTGTGGCGTGCTGGCAATCGCTAAAATCGCCACTGTGAGGTATCTCAGCACTCTGTTCGATCCGGCTGTCGGGTATGTCAATACGCTGGCCGCCAGCGCGGCCGGAGACGTCGCAACGCCTGAGCGCATCGCAACTTTCTCCGATGCGAACCACACGGTCACGTTCTCTTTTTCGACTCGATGCGCTCGACCCGTAGCAGTCGCTCGCCCGTGATTTCTCGACGGCGAACGGCCGGGCAGTTCGACGGTAGTAGTCGGGGGCTGTGGTGGACAGTTTGGCACTGTAGGAGGTGATGCGAAGGCTGTCCACAGCCACCCGACCCGGTATGGGGGGTACCGAATTGCGACGGGCACTCTGTGTGCCCGTTTGAGCATCACTCACCTATGGGAAATAATTACTTGTTTTGTGAGGGCTATCTCGGAACTACAGGAAATAATTGGGCTAAGTTGTGTGTCGATACACGCGCACGTCGACAGCCTGGGCCGCACTGGCGTTTGATCCTGGCGACGGGCGCGCTGCTTCGTTCGCGGGAGCGACCCGCATAGACCTGACAGTCGGCTCATAGCGAGTATCGGAAGTCCGCATCGATGCTTGCCATCCTGTTCGGCGAGAACCGATGCACAGGTACGATAACCACTATCAGTTCTCTGCGCAACGACTCGTCGCGTTCACGCCGTCGGGGGTCATCTGCACTTGGATCTGGAACGTCTCACACTCCTCGGTGTTCCACTGGACCGTCGTCTCGAATCGGTCGGGCCCCCGGACGGTCACGGCGTACTCACCCTCGGTACCGACCGGATATCTCGATCGGCCGGAGGTCCCGCTGCCGACGGTCGTCGTCCGATTGATGACGGTCCCGCCCGTCGCGTTTCTGACGACGATCTGGAGGTCGTACGCCTGGTTCTGTTGGTTGTCGAACTGGACGTGTAACTCGCCGGCCGGCGGCGAGGAGGGCTGATAATCGCCCGCACATCCGGCGAGGAGGACGACGAGGACGAGCGCGGCCGCGGCGTGGGCTGTTTTCGTCATCTTCACGTCGGAATGTTAGGCCTCCTGTGAGATATCTGTGCGTAACGTCGAGTAGTGTCACCGCGGTACCCACCTCTCCAGCGGTGGAGGGCGTCCGATGTACAGCGCAGAAACGGTTATCCTACCCCGTGGCGTCGGTTCCGTATGCTTTCGCCGCTCGTGAAACTGTTCGAGGGGCTCTCTGCGATCGAAGCGACGGCCCTCGTGCTCGTCCTCTCGTTCGCGAGCGCCATCGTGATGGAGTTCGTCATCCTCCGCGTCGCCAGGCGCTACGTCTCGAACACCAGCACCGAGTACGACAACATCGTCATTTCCTCGCTTCGGCCCCCGCTGGTCATCACCGCGGCGCTCGTGGGAGTGTACGTACTCACGCAGGTCCCCGCGGTGCGTTCGTCGGTACTCCTGGATGCCCAAACGCTCGACGTGGCCTTCGGAAAGCCTTCGCTTTCGGTCATCGTTCTCGTCTGGGCGTACGCCGCCAACGAAGTGGTGAACCGACTCGTCGCCGCCGTCAACGAGGAGGGTGGCCGATTCGACTTCGCTCCCGTCTTCTCGAACGTCTGGACGCTGTCGGTCCTGCTGGGGAGCGCCGGCACGCTGCTGTGGCTCTGGGGAATCGAGATCACGCCGCTACTCGGCGCAGCGGGCGTCGCCGGCATCGCCGTCGGGTTCGCGGCGAAAGACACCGTCGCGAACTTCTTCGGCGGGATCGCGCTGTACTTCGACGACACCTACAAGATCGGCGATTACATCGTCCTCGACGACGGCACCGCGGGGACGGTCGTCAAGGTTGGCGTGCGCTCGACGACGCTTCTCACTCGCGACGAAGTGATGGTCACCGTGCCCAACGCCACGCTCAACGCCGCGAAAGTGACGAACGAATCGGCTCCGCAGCGCCGCCGTCGCGTCCGGGTTCCGATCGGTGTCGCCTACGGAACCGACATCGACGCCTTCGAGCAGCTCGCCGTCGACGTTGCTGCCGCTGAATCTCTCGTCCTCGACTCACCGAAGCCCCGCGCCCGCTTCCGATCGTTCGGCGACTCCGCACTCCAGTACGAACTGCTCTGCTGGGTTAACGGCCCGACGCGGCGACGACGTGCCCAACACGAACTCAACCGGTCGCTCTACAAGGCGCTGAACGACGCCGGCATAGAGATCCCATACCCCAAGCGCGAGGTGACGGTAACACCAGCGGCCGACCGCTCCGCTGTCGCCGGGTCGACTGCGACGTCCGAACGCCGTACGGCCGACGAAGCACCCGGCGAATCCGGAGACGTGACCACATAGCCGTGCGTTTTCGGTTTCCGCGCAGGCTCGATCGTCGAACGCAGCGGCCGCCTCATACTGTCGGACAGAACTGTGTGGAGATTATCGACACCCCGTGGGTGCCAACATAGTTCACGAACTGCTGTCCGACAGTATCAGCATATGAGACGGCCGCTTGGAGCCTCGTCTGCACGTTTCGGACCACAGTGTCTTTGAACCAGCAACGCTAGGTATTCGATACGCGAATGCAATGAACCGGCACGCATCCTCGTCGATATCCCACTGGACGCACAGATGACAGACGCCGATCCTCGTAGTGCAGAGTTCTCTCTTTTTCCGGCCGCTCTCGACGCTCTCGACGATGCCTTCTGCGTGTGCACGCCCACTGGTGATCTCGTCTACTGGAACGACGCGCTCGCAGCGGTGAGTGGCTTCGAGGAAGCCAAACTCGAATCGAGTTCGGCGACGGATCTCTTCGGGGAGCGAGATCGAACGCGCGTTGCGGACGCAATCTCGACTGCACTGGAGGCGGACGACCGAACCACCGTCGAAGCGGATCTCAGAACTCAAGGCGGCGGTCACGTCCCATACGAGTTCTCCGTGGTTCCGCTGACGACCGAGGAGGGGACGCGACTGGTCGCTGGCGTGGGACGGGACGTCACCGAGCGGCAGGAGTACGAAGCGCAACTGCGACAGCAACGGGACCGGCTCTCGGTGATGCTCGAGAACGCACCGCTCGTCCTCTTCGCGCTCGATACAGAGGGCGTGTTCACGTGCTCGCAGGGCAGAGGATTGGACGAACTCCGACTGACAGCGGACGAGGTAGTCGGCGAGTCGATCTTCGATGTCTACGGGGACTCGCCAGCGATACTCGAAAACGTCACTCGCGCACTCGACGGTGCCCGTGTCCGAGACGAAGTGACTGTCAACGACGCGACGTTCGACACGCTGTATCGGCCCGTCTTCGACGAATCGGGGGCTGTCGAGCGTGTCATCGGTGTCGCAGTCGACATCACCGAGCGAAAAGAGCGTGAACGCGAGTTGGAGCGCTACGAGGCGTTCATCGAGAACTCCCAGGACATCGTCACACTCGTCGCTGCGGACGGGACTGTCCTGTACGAGAGTCCGGCGATCGAACGGGTGCTCGGGTACTCACCGGACGACCTCGTCGGCGAGTCGATCTTCGAGTACGTGCATCCCGACGACCGCCAGCGCGCCATCGAGAAGTTCTCGGCCGACGTCGAAAGCGGTGGACCGACCCTTTCGATAGAGATGCGATTCAGACACGTGGACGGGTCCTGGCGGTGCCTCGAATCGGTCGGAACGAACCGCCTCGAGGACCCGGCGATCGGCGGCATCGTCGTCACTTCCCGAGACATCACGGAGCGAAAGTCGTACGAAAAAGAACTCGAGATGCGAAACGAACAGCTGTTGGTTCTCAACCGAATCGTTCGACACGACATCCGCAACGATATGTCCGTCTCGCTCGGCTGGAGTGAGATGCTGAAAGAGCACCTCGACGAGAGCGGCCACGACATCGTCGACCGGATCCGCAAACACGACCAACACGTCATCGATCTCACGAAGACCGTCCGCGACTTCGTCGAGACGCTCGAAGAGGACGCAGATCCGACGCTGGAGGCCGTGAACGTCGAACGGGTCGTCGAGCAGGTCCTCGAAAGCTGGACGACGGCGTACGTGGACGCCGAACTCGACGCCGCCGAGATACCCGAGGCCGAAGTGAGAGCCAACGAACTGCTCACGTCAGTCTTCCGAAATTTGTTGAACAACGCCGTCCAACACAACGACAAGGAGACGCCGCGCGTGAGCATCGACGGCGACGTTCGGTCGGAGACGGTCGTCGTCCGGGTCGCCGACAACGGACCGGGGATTCCCGATGGGCAGAAAGACGCCGTCTTCGGGCGAACCGAGGCTGGACTGGACGATCCGGCGGCTGGCGTCGGCCTCTATCTCGTGGATACGCTCGTCTCACAGTACGACGGCAGCGTCTCCCTGAAAGACAACGAACCGGAGGGAACGGTCGCCGTCGTCGAATTGCCGAGAGCGACCAGTTCGGAAGACTAACACCTCGTTCGAGGTGGGACACACGAGACACCACGAGGGAGGTAATATGCGGGAGAAAGAGCCGGTGGAGGGATTTGAACCCTCGGCCTATTCCTTACGAAGGAATCGCTCTGCCAGCTGAGCTACACCGGCGCGGTCGTTCAGACGCACTCGACCGTACTGCGATGAGTAAGAAAAGGCTTCCGAATCACCGCGACGTGAGCCGAACGTCGATGCAGACGTTGTACTCGTGTGGCGCGTACGAGCGGACGATATGCTCGGTTTCGACCGCGACGTCGTACGCCGGATCGGCGGCCGCCGCTGCTTCCCTGACCGCCCGGATCCCTGGGCCGAACGGGTCGTCCTCGTGCTGGATATCGTAGTAGTGGAGCATACACTCCTCGCCGGCAAGTTCCATCGCCGTGTCGAGGAAGTCGCCGGCGCTGTGCGGGAGGTTCATCACGAGCCGATCGGCCCAGCCAGCGTAGTCGGCGGCGAGGTCGCGGACGTCTCCCTGAATCGCCGTCACGTGTTCTTCGACGCCGTTTCGGCGGGCGTTCTCCCGGAGGTACTCGACGGCGACGGGGTTGAGATCGCAGGCGACGACGTCAGCGCCGCGGCCGGCCATCGGGACCGCGAACGGGCCGACGCCGGCGAACATATCGATCACGCGTTCGCCAGCGCCGACCTGGGAGATCACGCGGTGGCGCTCGGTCGCGAGGCGCGGCGAGAAGTAGACCTCGGCGATGTCGAGCGCGAACTCGTATCCGTACTCTCGGTGGACGGTCTCGGTCGACTCGCCCACGAGGACGTCCCACTCGCGCACTCGGAGTTCGCCTTTGACTTTCGAGGCGCGGTTCACGACCGTCCGCGCGCGGAGATCCGATTCGACGATGGCGTCGGCGATCCGGCGGGCGCGGTCGGCGTCGTCCTCGTCGAGGATGACGACGTCGCCGAGGCGCTCGTAGGAGGGTTCGAAACCGAGCACCTCCGCGGGCGTCGTCTGCGTCTCCCGCGCGGGGGCGTCGTGATCGACCACGTCGTACGTGGCCGGGACTGCGGCCGCGTCGGTGACGGGGATGTAGAGCGATCCCGAGTCGACCGTGATCTCGCGCTCGCGATCGATGAGGTCGCGGTCCGCGAGCGTCTGACGGGTCTCCTCGCCCTCGCTCGTCGGCACGCGGACGCACGGAACGGTCATTATCCGAGGGTGGCGAGCGACCGGAGTAAGCGTGACGTTTCGACGCGCGCCGAGGCGAGAGACGAAGACGGGGTCGCTACGTCTGTGGACTGCCGCCCTCACCCGCTCGCGCGAGGATGGGCACGTCGACGACGACAGTCCCCGTTGGCTCGTTCGCCGGCGGTGTGAACCGTCGCGGCGAAGATGTGGTGCCACGGAGTATTGTCGTCCGTGTCACCGTACACAGTTTGTGGTTCTTCATAAATAAGCGACCTCGACGAGTGTCAGACCCCCTGACCCCCGTCTATAGGTCGTACTCGCCCGAACATCGTTGAACTCAGCAAATATAGACGAAACAACAGAGCCAGATACGTCGGGTACTCGTCTCTAAGGAACTGTCACACGGTCCGGACTGACTTCGTCGTCGAACTCGGCAGTTCGACCTCCGGGGCGTGACGGCGCACGGCGCTCCAAACCACTCAGTGAGCACTCACAGCGGTGAACTGAAAACCAAAATCACAGACTGCCCCGACTGCGACGCTACGCGGGGACGACGAGGACGGGCGTCTCCGAGAGACGAACGACCTTCTCCGCGACGCTCCCCAAGACGAACCGCTCGACGCCGGTGCGGCCGTGAGTCCCGAGTACGACGAGATCAGCGTCGGTGTCGTCGCAGTATTCGAGGATCGATCGGTGCGGTACGCCGTGTTCGAGCGTCGTCTGGACGGCCACCCCCGCCGCCGCACCGCGTTCGCTGACGCGGTCGAGCGCTTTCCGTGCGGCCTCCTCGTAGGCCGCTTCCGTCTCACTCGATCGGACCCGGCCTCGTGGGACGACCGACAGCGCCCGGACGGTCGCGTCGAACTGACTGGCGAGATCGACTCCCCATCGCTCGGCGGGTGCCGCGGCGTCGCTGCCGTCTGTCGGCAGCACGACGTCGCGGTACGGGCGCTCACCTGCGGCGTCGACGCGGACCGTGAGCACCGGAACGGGCGAGAGGCGAACGACCTTCTCGGCGACGCTGCCGAGGACGTAGCGATCCAACCCTGTCCGGCCGTGTGTTCCCATCGCGATCAGATCCACGCCGTAGCCTTCGACCGCGTTCAGGATCTCCTTGTGGGGAAACCCCGCCTCGACTGCTGTCTCCGCCGTGATACCGACGTCACGGACCCGCTCGGCGGCGTCGGCGACGACCGCTTCGAGTTCCGCTTCGACTTCGCGCCGCTCCGTGACGCTCGACAGTCCGTACGGGTCGACGACGGCCAGGAGGTGGATCGTCGCGTCCGTCTCCGTTGCGATGGTGACCGCGTGATCGAGCGCCGATGTCGCGCCCTCGCTCCCGTCAGTCGGGACGAGGATCCGGTCGACGTCGACGGCCGCGTGTTGGCTCATAGGTGGCCGTTCGGCGGGTGCGGAGAAAAATCCGGCCCTCGTCAGTCACTTCTCAGGAGAGTGGTTCGTCGGATCGAAGTCTTCGAGGTGCTCCGCGGTCGACGCTGCTTCGAAATCGGGATCGTCGACGTCGGCCCCGGTGTCACTCGTCTCGGTCGTGCCGCCTTGTGCGACGCGTTCGATGTAAGCTTCGACTGCCGAGGCGGCGTCCTCGGGATCGGTGTAGCTGTCGCCGAGACCGACTTCGCGGTGTTCCCACTCCTCGTCGTAGACGTAGACGTCGACCCACCAGTAGAGCGACAAGCCCTTCGAGAATTCGATGATTCGGACGCGGTGATCGCCCGATCCGTTCTGGTAGGCCGTCGTCCCATCCCGTCGCTGCGCCGACCACCCGGGCGGCAGTTCGACGTCGAATGGATCCGCGCCTGCGTCGTCGGCGCCGCCGGAGCGTCCCTCGTCGGTCATTACGGTCACTCGACGGTAGGGGGCTCCGAACTTGTAACTCCCGATTCGGGACCCGTGCTCGCTGCTGGCCGCCCGTCGGCGGCGGACGTCGGCACCGACCGCTCGTCCGTCTCCGTCCCGGAATCCAGGTCCGCAATCGAACGCGAGGAGTTGGTGACGACCAGAAGGCTGCTCGCGCCCATCGCGACGGCCGCCAAGAGCGGATTGAGCACGCCCGCGATCGCGAGCGGGACCGCGACCAGATTGTAGACGAACGCCCAACCGAGGTTCTCCCTGATCCGTCGGTGCGTCCCGCTCGCGACGTCGAAGACCGCCGGCACCGCGTGCAGTCCTTCCTCGACGATCACCGCGTCCGCCGCGCTGCCAGCGAGGTCGGTCCCGGAGCCGAGTGCGATTCCGACGTCGGCACTCGCGAGCGCCGGCGCGTCGTTCGAGCCGTCGCCGACCATTGCGACGGTCCCTCGCGAGCGGAGTCGCTGCACCGTCTCGGCTTTCGCCTCGGGCGGCACGCCCGCGAACACCTCGTCGACCGCGGCGTGTCGACGGAACCGTTCGGCGGCGCGCTCGTCGTCCCCCGTGAGTACGACGATCTCGCGGCCCGCGCCGAGGTCGTCGACGACCGACTCCCACTCGGCGCGGGGCGCGTCGCCCACGTCGAGGACGGCCCGCGCGCGCCCGTCCCAGCCGACGAACGTCGGGACCCGACCACCCGCTCGGCTCGTCTCCGCGGCGTCGGAAAGCGCGTCGGGAATCGTGAGCCCGTGCTCGGAGAGCAGGTCCGAGTGGCCGACGACGACCGTCGTGGATCCGTCGGCGTCGCCGCTCGCTGTACCGTCGGTCGGGTCGACCGTCCCCGTCACGCCTTTCGGATGCGTGCTCGGGTCAGTCACGTCCGGGAGCGCGTCGGGACCGGCGTCGACGACGGCCTGCGCGATCGGATGGGAGGCGTAGCGTTCGACCGCGGCGGCGAGAGCCATTGCGCGCGCCGCAGTCTCGTCCGACGCGTATCGAACCTCGCCGCCGTCCGCTGCTGTCGGCGGGGCGCGGCCCCCACCGTCCGTGCCGTCGCCGTGGACGTACGCGTCGACGACGCGCATCCGGCCGTCGGTCAGCGTCCCGGTCTTGTCGAAGACCACGACGTCGGCGTCGGGCGCGTCCTCGAAGACGGAGTCGGAGGCGACGACGACGCCCGCCTCGGCCGCGTCGCGAACGCCCGCCGCAACGGCGAGCGGTGTCGCGAGGCCGAGCGCACACGGACAGGAGACGACGAGCACCGTCAATCCAGTGAGGATCGACTGGGTGAGGGGAGTTCCGGTGAGGACGAAACCGACCGTTGTCAGCACGGCGAGCGTGAGCACGAGCGGAACGAACACCGTCGCCAGTTTGTCCGCGAGCCGCTGGGCGCCCGAGCGCGAGGACTGGATCTCCCAGAGGAGTTCGACCAAGCGATCGAGCGTGCTCGTTGCCGCCTCGCCCACCTCGACCGTGATCGGGTCGTCGGTGACGACGGTGCCGCCGAGGACGTCGTCGCCGGGGCCGCGACGGTCCGGCAGCGACTCCCCGGTGACGAGCGATTCGTCGATCGCTGCGCTGCCATCGACGACGACGCCGTCGACGGGGACCCGTTCGCCCGGTCGCACGAGGACGCTGTCGCCCGCGCCGAGTTCGTCGACGGGAACGGTCTCGGTCCCTCCGTCGGCCGTGAGCCGCGTCGCGTCGCTGACGCGGGCGCTCGTCAGGTCTGTCAGCCGACTCGCGGCGCGCTGTTTGATCCGGTCCTCGTAGTAGTTGCCGACGGTGACCACGAGTACGATGGCGACGCTCACGTCGAAGTAGACGTGTGTCCGGCCGACGAGCATCATCCCGATGCTGAATACGTACGCGGAGACGGCCGCGAGCGCGACGAGCAGGTCCATATTCGGCTGGCCAGCGCGGAGGCTGACGTACGCGCCGCGGAGCAGCGGGTAGCCGGTGTAAAAGAGGACGATGGAAGACATCACCCAGACGTTGCCGAGAACGTAGAGCCCGTCGAAGCCGCCGAGGTCGACGAGCGGCTGGAAGCCGAGGTAGGTCGGGTACAGGAAGACGGCGTACCAGACCATCACCATCATTCCGAAGACGCCGCCGCCGATGAGGAACGTCGCGAGCCCGGATCGCTCCTCCTCGTCGGTCGCCTCCGGATCGTCGACGTCGTAGCCGTAGCGGTGCAGGAGCGTCCCGAGATCGTCGACGTCTGTCTGCTCGGGATCGTACGTGACCGAGAGCATATCCGTCGCGTAGGACGCCTCCGCCGCGTAGATTCCCTCGTCGTTCGCGGCGGTGGATTCGATGAACGTCTCGCAGGTCGCACAGTGCATCCCGTCGACCGAGAGGTACGTCTGCTCGGCGTCGTCTGGCGGTTCAACCTCGCTGGCGTCCGTCCCCGCGCCGAGTTCGGATTCGATGTCGGCGTCGGCCGCGTTGTCGGGGCCGCCGAGCGCTCGGGCGACTTCCAGACACCCGCGGCAGCAGTACTCGCCCTCGACTTCGTCGTCGGTGATGGGCGGGTCTGGCGTCGGCAGATCACACAGCGAACACACGTCGGCGTCGGTTCTGTCAGTCATCGTGTCACCCAAGCGGTTGATAGACCGGTATCATCGGATGCGGGAGGTGGATCCCGACGAGCATCAGTCCGTGCGCCAGCGGTAAGTACCCGAGGACGAGAAACGCCGCCCCGAGCACGCGGTGTAGCGTGCGACGACGGCCGGTCGACAGCGTTCCGAGCGCCGTTCCGTAGACGAACAGCGTCGGGATCGTCCCCAATCCGAGCAACGAGAGGAGGAACGCCGCCCGCAGTGGGTCGCCGATGACGAACGCATAGAGGTACGCGGGGTAGGTGATCGGGCACGGCAGAAAGGCGTGCCCGAAGCCGAGTCCTGCGATTCGAGCGTCGCCGACGAGGGCGTCGACGCGACTCGTGAGCGCGGTGCTGACCCGAGAGAACACGGCGGTGAGTCGCCCCGGTAATCGCACCGTCGCCCCGGCACCGCCGCGCAGGTACGACGCGCCGGTCGTCATAATCAGCGCGCCGACGAGGACACCGGTCACCGCCCGAATGCTGTTACCGATCGAGACGACGGAATCGGCCGCGCCGACGGTGAGTGCGCCGACGAGGGCGAGAACGGCACCCACGATCGCGTAGCCGCCAGCGCGTCCGAGATTGAACAGTGCGTGCTGGCGGACCTGATGGAGCGAGAGACCGACGTCGCTGTCGTCAGCAGATTCGATCCGGTCGGCGTAGACGCTCACCAGCGGCCCACACATTCCCAGGCAGTGTGCACCGCCGAGTGCGCCGATCACGAGGAAGACGCCGGTCTCGACGTTTGATGCCGACACCTCGCCGACGCCGACAGCAGAGAGTGGCGTTCCGACGACCGGCGGGAGCGACACAGCCGGCGGTGAGAGCACGACCGATCAGAGCGCCTCGTCGCCCGCCGCGCCGG
>Ga0207719_100069_pt1 | contig 97673 bp, 109 predicted proteins | sample A23P1SouthBayCA_2_FD_187279 | JGI IMG/M metagenome (GOLD analysis project Ga0207719, IMG submission 187279) | Aerobic enrichment media microbial communities from Eden Landing Ponds, California, USA - A23 P3 (3) (SPAdes) | ecosystem: Environmental > Aquatic > Marine > Unclassified | place...
GTCCGCTCGCCAAGCCGGGGAAAGATTCAAATCGCGTCGAGGGAGGCGAGCATCGCGACCAGGCCCGCGATGTGCGCGAGAAGGATACAGAGGAGGGTCGCGGCGTCCGAGAGGGCGAGAAGGGGCGCGAGGCCGTACCCGATGGGGAAGGGGAGGACGGCGACGCAGAACACCCCCACCGCCAGCAGGCCCATGGTCGTGCTGTCATGGCGCCGGTAGCCGCGGGCGGCCAGTGCGGCGGCGACGCCCCCGAGCGCCGCGACGAGGGCGGCCGTCGCGAAGAGAAGTGGCTCACCGATCATAGACCACCACCAGGATGACGACCAGCCCCACGAGTTGGGCGACGGTCACCGCGAGGTTCCGCGTCGCTGCCGCGACGGGGACGTTCGAGAGGACCACCCGAAGCAGAATCGGGACGGTGGTCAGCGAGACCAGCCCCGCGCCGAGCAGCGCCTTCGGCCGGGTCGGGCGCTCCCGGTACCCGCGATAGAGGCGCACGGCGAGGGCGAGCGAGAGCACCGCCGCGACGAACAGCGCGGCGAACGCGGCGAGCACGACGGTCGGGTTCCCCCCGGTGGTAGTGACGCTCATTTGAACCCCTCGTACAGTCTGGTGAAGCGGTCGGCGGGCTCCTCCTCCGTTTCGATGTCGATGCTGAACCCTGCCTCATCGAGGGTGACGCGGGCCTCCTGGAGGCTGGCGGCGTACACCTTGTAGTGGTGGCCGCCCGGGTCAAGGCGCTGTTCGGCTTCGAGGAGGCCCGCGTCGGTGAGGCGCTCGACGCGCCGGTACACCGTTGAGGGGTCGGCGTCGCAGGCCTCCGCGAGCGCGTCGACGGGACGGGGCTCCGCGACCGTCTCGCGGAGCACCGTCCGGGCGTACTCGTCGGCGAGCAGCGTGACGACGGTGCTCACCTCCCCCTCGTCGGCCATCGTTCCCGGGATTCCGGCGCGGGCACAAAAGTCCCCCCGTTCGTTACACCCATCGGTCCCCCCTTCGTCGGCGCTCGGCATAACCGGCGAGCCCGAGTTGGCGAGCGTGCGAACCGACCCGAACGTTTATTCTCCGCGCTCGGAGATAGCCGATGATGAGCGTTACTGCACCCGCTCGCGGCCGGCTCCGGGCGTTCCTCGGCGCGCCCCTCCGGGCGCAGACCTATCTGAACCTCCTCTATCTCACCCTCGCCTTCCCGCTCGGGCTCGCGTACTTCGTCTTCGTCGCGGTCGGCGTTTCCCTGGGTGTAGGACTCACCGTCGTCGTTGTCGGCATCCCCCTCCTTTTGGGCGTGCTCGCGGTCTGTCTCGGCCTCGCGGGCGTCGAGCGCCGGCTTGCGACTCTGCTCTTGGGTGTGGATATGTCGGACGCGGAGCTGGAGGGGGAGACGACGCGCGAACGGCTCCAGTCGCTCGCCACGGACCTCGACACGTGGACCGCGGTGGTTTACCTTCCCACGAAACTCGTGTTCGGGCTGGTCTCCTTCTTCCTCGTGACCAGCCTGCTCACGACCGGCGTCGCCCTCCTCTTCGTCCCCTTCTACTACGACCAGCCGGGTCTCTACGTCGGCCTCGTCACCGACCGCCCGGTCGAGATCGCGCCGGCGCTCTCCGTCGGGTGGAACCGCTTGCTCGTCGGGTTCGAGACGGTCGTCGAAATCGGCTCGTGGCGCGTCGATACGCTCCCCGAGGCGCTCGGCATCGCCGCCGTCGGCGCGCTCCTCTGTCTCTGCACGCTCAACCTGTTGAACCTGCTGGCGCGCGTCTCGGCGTGGTACGCCGAAGCGATGCTCGGCGGGAGCTACGACGTCATCGGCGCGACGCGGCGCGCGCTCTGAGCTGGTCTCCACCCGAAGCGGACGGGTTTTCTCTCGGGAGACATCTATTGAGAACAGTACTCACGCCCGGAGGAACGCGTAGAGCACGGAGAGAAGCCCTAGCGTCGAACAGCCGAAGAACACGACGAGCACGACCAGGGGGTCCCGGGTGACGGCGAGGTAGACGGCAATCGAAACGAGCTGGCGCGCGGTGGTGGCGAGCACGATGCCGACGCCCAGGAAGAGGACGGCGCGGCTCCCGTTGCGCCGGTAGCCCCGATAGGACTGATAGCCGACGTAGGCGCCCAACACGAGGACCGCGAGGGTGGCGGCGAACCCCGCGAGTTCGACGGGCGACGCGCTGGCCATCGACCGGAGTAACTCGCCGAGCGTATCGGGGGCCGAGACGACGCCCTCAGCCATCGAACATCACCCCGACGATGACGAGGAGGCCGGCGAGTTCGGTCCCTCGGACGACGAGACCGCCCCACGGCGGCCCGCCAAGCAGCGTGGCGAGGCCGATTCTGAGCAACGTGGGCAGGGCCGTCACGAGGACGATGCCGAGCGCGAGCAGGAGAAGCGTCCGGTCGCCGCCGCTGCGCCGATACCCCCGGTAGGCGACGACGACCACGGCGAGCGGGAGGACGACGGAGAGCACGAGGCCCGCGAGGAGGGCGAACAGGACGGGGTCAGGGGGGGAGCTGAAGGGTGTCATCGTCTGAGGCGTTCGAAGGCGTCGGTCAGGGTGTCGGCCGGGTCGGCGTCCGTGGGTTCGGTTCGCACGTCGACGCCCTCGCCGCTCACGTCGACGATGACCCGGTCGACGCGGGCGCGGTAGGCCTTCCGGTGGTGGCCGTCCGGGTCGAGTTGTTGCTGTTCGGCGAGGAGGGAGCGGTCGGTGAGCTCCGAGAGGCGCTCGTACACCGTCGAGGGCGCCGCATCAAGGGCGTCGGCAAGCTCCTCGGCGGTCCGGGCCTCGTCGTAGGTCTCGACGATGACCCCCCGGGCGTAGTCGTCGTCGAGCAGCGAGACGACCGCCCGGTCGTCCGAATCCTCCATTCGTGCTCCCCGTTTCGGCCGCCGTTTGTAAAGTTATCCGAGGTTCGCGCGCCCGAAGCGCCGGGCGGCAATCGCGAGGGGAACGAGCGCCCAGAGCGCGAGCACCGCGAAGGCGCTCCAGGGCTCGAGGAAGGCGGGCACCGAACCCTGCAACTGCTCTGCGACCGGGAGCGTGGAGGCGCCGCCTCGGAGCCGCACCGTGACAATGGAGGCGATGGACTGGCCCAACACGTACTCCGCGGCGTCGGCGTAGGCGTACAGCGGGTTCAGGCGTTCGGCCAGCAGATACCACGCGGGGACGGTCTTCCCGGGCATCGCCCCGTTGAGGAGGTAATACCCCCCCGCGAGGAGGAAGCGCCAGAGGAACGTGAACGCGACGAAGGCGCCGATGACGAGGGCCATCGCCCGGCCCCGGGTCGAGACGGCGCCGGAGGCGCCGACCGCAAACCCGGTGCAGGCAAGACCCAACAGGAGCGTCGCGGCCGTCAGCCCGAGGGCTTCGGCGGGGAGAGTCCCGAACAGCGCGGGCGTGAGCGCTGTGGCGACGCCGAAGCCGACGAGAACGGTGACGGCGACGACGGCCGAGCGGCCGAGCGCCTTACCCAGCAGGGCGTCCCCGCGGGTGACCGGGAAACCGAGCAGGAGTTTCAGGCTCCCCGTGCGGCGCTCGCCGACGACGGCCATGTAGCCGCCGACGAACGCCGCGAGCGGGACGAACACCTGGGCGGGGCCGGCGGCGAAGGAGAGCGCGACCACCGCTGATTCGACCTCGCCGAGCGCGTTCGCCGCGTAGGTGATAAGCCCGGTGAAGAGGACGAACAGCGCCGTGAGCCCCCAGAGGAGCTTCGAGCGCCGGGCGTCCCGGAAGTCCTTGCGGGCGACGACGCCGACGGCGCGGCGGGCGGGGCTCATGCTTTCACCTCCGGGGCCGCGGCCGCGCGGTCCCCCTCAGTCACTTCGGATTTCTCGCCGTCTCCGGCGTACTGTGCAAAGAGGTCCTCCAGCGTGGCTTCCTCGACCGTGAGGTCCGTCACGGCGACGCCCGCGTCGAGAAGGTGCCCGACGACGCGGGCCTTTGCGGCCGGTTCGGTACAGCTGGCGACGACTTGTCCCTCCCCGATGCGGGCGGATTCGACGCCCGGGACCTCCTTCAGACCGCTCGCCATCGCCGCCTCGGGGTTCGGAACCGTGCAGGCGACGGTGGCGCCCCCGCCGTTCGCGGCGCGGAGGGCGTCGACTGTGTCGACGGCGACGAGTTCGCCGTCGCGCAGGATGCCGACCCGGTCACAGACGGCCTCCACCTGGGGGAGCTGGTGGCTGGAAAACACCACCGTGGTTCCCGACTCGGCTTCGCTCCGCACCAACTCGCGGAGGTCGCGGACGCCCGTCGGGTCCAGCCCGGTGGTGGGCTCGTCCAGAATCAGGAGCTCGGGGTCGCCGACGAGCGCCATACCGAGCGCGAGGCGCTGGCTCATCCCCTTCGAGTACTCCGCGGCGGGCCGGTCGGCGGCGTCGGCGATTCCCACGCGCTTGAGGACGGCCATCGGGTCCCCCGCGGCGTCCTTCGCGTCGAGCGCGAGTTCGACGTGTTCGCGCCCGGTGAGTCGGTCGTAGAGCTCGTATCCGTCCGGGAGAACCCCCACGCGCTCGTGGAGGGCGCGGGTCTCGCGGCGCGAATCGAAGCCAAGCACCTCGACGCTGCCCGCGGTCGGGTGGACGTAGTCGAGCACGCAGTCGATGGCCGTGGACTTCCCCGCGCCGTTCGGTCCCAGAAAGCCGAACACCTCTCCGGCCTCGATGTCGAGGTCGAGACCGCGGAGGGCCGTTACGTCGCTGTACTCCTTGCGCAGACCGCTGATGGTCAGGGCAACCATACACGACAGGAGAGCCGGGAGTACCCTATGAAGGGGTGGACGGTTTGCGGGCCGCCAACTCGGCGAAAGTTATATCAACAAGGTGCCGAGCGCACCGCCGGCGAGCGCTGCGAGCAGGGCTATCAGGAGAGTGCCGAGGGCGTAGTCGGCGCCGCCGTCATCAACGGTATGGACGCCGAAGGAGGAGAACGTCGTGAGCGCGCCACAGAACCCCGTTCCGAAGGCCAGCCCGGGCGCCCCGCCGACGTCGGCCCCGGTCAGGAACCCGAGCAGAAAGCTCCCCGCGACGTTCGCCACCAAGGTGCCGCGGCCCTCCGTTCGGATTCCCTGCCCGATAGCGTAACGCGTGCAGGCGCCGAGCGCCCCACCCGCGCCGACAGGGAGCAGCCACTCAAGCATCCGAACCACCCGCGAGGCGGCGCGCGACGAGGACTGCGCCGAGCCCGAGCCCGTAGTTCGCGGCGACGTTCGCGCTCGCGAGTTCCGGGGGGAGCGCGGTCGTCTGGACGGCGAACGTGCTGTACGTCGTAAAGGAGGAGAGAAAGCCCGTGCTCGCGGCGAGGCGGGGCGCCGGCGGGAGCGCGCCCGAGAAGACGACGAGCCCGAGGAGGAAGCTCCCCACGACGTTCACGACGAGCGTGCCCCACGGAAACCCGGCGGGGAAAGCGAGTGCGACGGCGTGCCGACAGCCGGCGCCGGCGAAGCCCCCCGCGGCGACCAGCGCCAGCGCCCGGGCCCGGTGCATACACGACGGTGACCGCGCTCCTACTCGGGCGTTACGCTGCCGCCCCGCGTCGTCGCCCGGGGACTCTCGCCGGCGTGCTCGGTCCGGCGTTCCCTGACCGCAATCGGGTGGACGGCCTCCGTCGCGTCGTCCACGACGACGGCGTGTCCCGTCTCCGTCGGGAGCCGGGATGCGAGCGGGTCCGCCAGGTAGGTCGGGCGCGCGGCGGCCAGCGCGTCGATGTCGGCCGCGGACGTGAGGCGGTGGGCGAAGAGGAGGTCGGACTGGGAGATAGCCAGCTCCGGGAGCGCCGCCGGGCGCTGGGTGGCGAGCACGGTGCTCACGCCCGGCGCTCGTCCGCGCGTGAGCAGCGTCCGGAGCGCGGGAGCCGCGGCGCCGTCGAAGGCGTGCGCCTCGTCCACGAGAACCCACGGGAGCGGGCCATCCTCGCCGAGGGCGCGCTCGTACAGCGCCGACCCGAAGGCCCGGAGCGCGACGTTCATCGCCGGCCGCGGGAGGGCCGCACAGTCGAGGACCGTCCCGCCGTCGAGGTCGGTGCGTCCCTCGGGGTCGAAGACCCCCCACGAGTCCGCGAGCGCGAGGCGGTTCCCCGCGGCGCGGCGGGCGCCGTCCCCGCTGTCCGCGACGAACGCGCGCATCCCCGCCAGCGTGTCGGCCTCGCTCGCGGCGCGCCAGACCAACGCACCGGGCGGTGAATCGGGGTCCAGACCGAGCGCGTCCGGCCACGCCCGCGGCGGGAGGGCGCTCGCCGGGACGCGGGGCTTGCGAACCGTCGCGCCCGCCGCCGCGAGGGGGCCGAAGGCGTCCATCGGGTCCACGACCAGGGGTTCGACGCCGGGGGTCGCCAGCAGTTCCTCCGCGAGCACGCCCAGCGTGTAGGACTTCCCGGTGCCGCGCTTCCCGACGACGAGCGCGGCGTGCGGACGGTCGATATCGAGCGCGACCGGCGCTCCCCGGCTCCCGTCCTGGGCGCGGTAATGGCCTAACGCCGCGGTTGGCCCCGATTCGCCGTCCCCGCCGAGCACGTGGGTTCGTTGCACGGGAGAGCGTGGCTCCGGATCCGCACGTAAACCTCGGTACGCGGGTTCAAGTGCGGGAACGGGCCCACCGGGCGGTATGACGTTCGAAACCCTGCTTGCGGACGAGCGCGCCGTCGAAGGACTGCCCGTCAGGCTCGTCGTCGCCTTCGTGGTCGGTGTCGCCTCGCTCAGCGTGATGCTCGGGATGGTGTCGGGTCTCGGCGGGCTCGCGACCAGCGAGGTCGGCGTCCAACTCGGGAGCGGCGACGAGGTCATCAGCCCGAACGAACAGGCCATCGAAGTCACCGTCGTCGACGCGGAGGGCCGCCCGGTGTCCGACGCGACGGTGCTCGTGAAACCCGACACGGCGGACCTCGAAGACGGGACCGTCCACGCGAAAACCGGCGAGGACGGGACGGCGAGTCTCACCGTGAACCCCGACCTCGCGCGCGGTCAGAGCGAGGGGGAGCTACAGATCGACGTCAAGCCGCCCTCGGCCGGCGACTACCGCGACCGGCAGGACAACACCGCAGTGCTCGTCATCCGGGGTTGAGCCTTTAGTCCGCGCGGCTCGTTTCGGGGGTATGGGAACGCCGACCGCGCGCATCGAGGACTACTACGACGCGCTCCGGAGTGGGGACCCCCTCGCGCCGTTCTTCGCCCCGGACGACGACCTCGTGAAATACGGTATCTCGGAACGCCTCGTCGGCTACGACGCCGTGGCCGCGGGGCTCCGGGCGCAGACCGAGACCACCGAGAACTGGACCGTCGGGAGCGACGCCCTGCGGGTGAGCGAGCGGGACGGGACGGCGTGGTTCAGCGACAGCGTCCGGTTGGCGTGGACCGACAGCGAGTCCGGCGAGCGCCACGACTTCGAGACGCGGTGGAGCGGCACGCTCCGCGAGCGCGAGACGTGGTTGTTCGTCGGGATGCACGTCAGCGTCGCGCGCGAGTTCTGAAATTACTCCGAGCGGAGGCGCGCCACCAAGAGGCTGTATCGCGGCCCGCGCCAGAACTGATAGGCGAAGGCGAAGCCGCCGCTGTGGAGCACCGTCGCGGCCGGTCCCACAAGCGAGTCGAGCAGGAGCGCGGAGACACCGGCGCCCACGAGTTTCAGGACGATACCGACGTCGGTAACTCCGTACGCGCCCTCCGGCGGGAGGAAGGCGTCGGCGAACAGCCCGACCCCCGCGAGGAGGAAAAACGGCGCGAGCGCGGCGTAGCCCAGTCCGACGGCGACGACGGCCGCGAGGAGCGACGCGGCACCGACGCCCGCCGATATCCGTGTGAAGCGTTCGGCGAGCTCCATCAGCGCTCGTCCCAGTCAATCCACTCCTGCTCCCAGCCCTTGTTCGGGCCGCGGGCGGCGCGCTCGCGGTCCTCGCGGTGGGTCCGGTTGCGCTCGACGGCTCCGTGTTGCTCGCCCTCGACCAACAGGGGGGCGAAGGCCGCGGGACCGAACGTCTCGGTCTCCTCGCCGCCCTCGACGGCGGTGAGCGTCTGGCCCGTCGGGCGCGCGCCCTTCGGGAACACCAGTCGGCCGCCGTCGGCGACTTGTTCGACGAGCGCCCGCGGGGGACGGGCAACGGCGGCTTCGAGGAGTATCTTGTCGTACGGCGCGTAGGGCGGGAGCCCCTCACTCCCGTCGCGGCAGTCCACGAGGACGTCCTCGTAGCCCGCCGCTTCGAGGTTGGCGCGGGCGTCGTAAACGATTTCCCGGGAGATATCGACCGCGTGGACGTGTCTACCCCCGACGATTTCGGCCGCCACCGCGGCGGTGTAGCCGACGCCGACACCGACGACCAGCACCGAATCGTCGGGGCGCAAGTCGAGTGCCTCCGTCACGAACGCGGCGGTCCCCGGGGCCAACACGCGGGTTCCCTTGTGCTCGAACGTCCGGTCGAGGTAGGCCCGGCGGTCGGCGTCCACGAACTCGTGGCGCGGCACCGTCCGCATCGCCTCGCTGACGCGCTCGCTGGTGACGGCCCGCTTCGTCTCGTGTTCGAGGCCGTCCACCATCTCTCCCCGGAGCGCCGCGTCGTCCATACCCCCGCCTTCGGCCGGAGGCTAATCAATCGTGCGCTCGTCAGCGCATCCGGACGAACCGGACCGGGCCCTGCGGCTGGCGCTGGAGGCCGTCGCCCGTCTTGTGCGCGAACACGAGGCGCTGGACCCCGTTGCCGAGCGGGGCCAACAGGCGACCGCCCTCCCGGACCTGCGCGACCACGTCCTCGGGGAAGTCCTGCGTCGCGCAGGTCAGATAGGCCGCGTCGTAGGGGGCGTGCTCGGACCACCCGTTCCGCCCGTCGCCCTGCCGGACCGAAACGTCCCCGTAGCCCGCCGCGGCGAGGTTCTCGCGGGCCAGCTGGGCCAGGTCGGCGGAATACTCAACCGTGTAGACGTTCCCGGCGCCGACGAGCTCGGCCGTGACGGCGGCGTGGTAGCCACAGCCCGCCCCGATTTCGAGGACCTCCTCGCCGGGGTCGAGGTCGAGGCGGCCACACATCACCGCGACCATGTGCGGGGCGCTCATCGTCTGCCCTTCGCCGATGGGGAGCGGCCGGTCGCGGTAGGCCTCCACGCCCGTTTCCTCGGGGGCGAACTCGTGGCGCGGCACGCTCCGGACGGCCTCAACGACGCGCTCGGAGACCTCGCGGTGGGCGTCGAGGCCGCGGGCCAACTCCTTGCGGGCCTCGGAGAGGTCCTCGCTCATGGCGACAGCCGACCGGTTCCGTGGAGGGCCATGCTTACCAGGCCGACCAGGCGGTGTCGGTCTCGTCGTCGCCGTACACGCGCTGGATGTCCTTCGCGAAGGCCATGTCGCCCTCGCGTTCGAGCTTCTCGTGCTCGTAGCCGTGGTTGTAGGCGTCCTCGCGGATGAGAATCGATTTAACCGTGAACTCCGTGTCGCCGAAGCGCTCTATCTGCCCGACGGTGAACTCGTGGTCGCCCGGCAAGTAGAGGGTGTGCCCCTCCGTCTCGTCGTGGCGGCCGTTCTCCGGGTTCACCGTCACGTCGACGGAGACGTTGTCCACGGCGCGCGCCCAGATGGTTTTCACGTCGTCGGCCTCGGCGCGAACGGAGCGCTTCTCGGCGCCGACCTGCAGGTCGGTGATGCGGACCTCCATGATGGCTTCCTCGGTTTCGAGGATGAACTCCTCGCCCTTCGCCAGGGTCTCGGCGGCGGGCACGTCGACCGTCGCGGTGAAGGACTCCCCGTCCTGGGAGACGACGACTTTCCGCTCGACGGTGCGCTCGTTCGGGAGCTGTTCCTTGTGGACGTGTTCGCACTGCGTGCAGCGGACCGTCGCGTTCCCGCCGCCCGTCGAGAGCACCTCGTGGACCGTTTCCAGCGAGGGCGAACAGGACGGACAGGCGAGGGCGACGCGCTCGCCCGGCGTGGTTTGGCTCATACCCGATATATCCCGTCCAGCCCTAAAAGCCCGCGGACCCGCCGCTCGCGCGTGCCACCGCGGGATTCATTCGCACGGCCCCCGAGAGAGAAGCATGGAATTGGAGGCGGTCGGGGCGGCGATGCGGTGCCTGAGCCGGGGCGCCCTGACGGCGGTCGACGCGCCGATCTAGCACGACCGGGGGTCCCCGCACGCCCCGTCGCCGAATTGAATAGTCGCGCGCCCTAACTTGTGCAAACGACCATGAGATTTCCTCACATGCCATGAGCGAGGATGAGGCCGTCGCGGCGGCGATACGGGGACTGGACCGAGGGGGGCTAACCGACTTCGTCGCCTCCCTCTGGACGGCCCGGGGGTGGACCGTTGAGCGTGAGGGGGATCTCCTCCGGGTCCGCGGCGGCGGCGAGGAGCGCGTTCTCGCCCCGGTTCCCGGCTCGCGCTTGCCCGGGGAGCGCGCCGTGCCCGACGGCGCCGACGCGGTGGTGACGCCCGACGCCGGGGCGTTCGAGAACGTCGGCGTCGAAGTCATCGGGCCCGTAGACCTCGGGGCCATGCTCCGCTACGGCGTCCCGCCGGAGACGAGCGAGCGGCTCTGTCGCGAGCATTTCGGTTCCCCCCTCGACGAACTCGCACTGCCGGCGAGCGTGCGCGCCCGCCGCTCGCTCGCCTCCCTCCCGCTCCGGCGCATCGGCGTGTCCGTCGCCCTTCTCGTCGCCGTGGCGATGCTGGCTGTCACCTTCCCGCTCAACAGCCTTCTCGCCACCGGCGCCGGCCCCGCCGGGTCGAACGACACCGGCAGCACTGCGGCCCCGGCGTCCGTGGTCGAACCGGTCGAGGAACCCCCGAGAACGACGATTCCGCGGACGGAGGTCGACTTGGAGGGGCTGAACGAGAGCGCGGTCACGCCCGAGCGGGTCGCGGCGGCCCACCGGAGCGCGCTGTACAGCTTCCCCTACGAGAGCAGCGTGACCTACACCTACGTCAACGTCGACGGGACCACCCGCACCCGGTCACGGACGATCACACAGGTCGGTGAGCGCTTCGTCGAGCAGGTTCACGGCGACGGAATCGACAGCATCGAACGCTACGACAACGGGACCGCGACGTTCGTAGCGACGTTCGATAACGGGTCGCGCGTCTATCGGCGCGCCGCCGAGGATTCGCCCGACCCGCGGAACAGGTCGGCGCGGCGGATCGGCCGCTACCTCACGACGGGGGACCTCATCGTCCGGGGGACCAGTTCCGTTGAGGGCGTCCGAACGGTGTTGGTCGTCGGCGAAGGGAACTCGGGGTGGGAGGGGAAGCCCGAGTGGATGACCGTCACGAACTACTCCGTGGAGGCGATGTTCGACCGGAACGGCCTCATTCGGCGGATGACCGTCGATTACAGGACCGCGAGAGGAACCGACGCGCGGGTGACGTGGCGCTACCGCGAACTCGGGTTGGGCGAGTTCGAGGCGCCGAGTTGGTATGAACGGGAGTTCGGGACCTGACGACCTTACCGAGGAAGCTCCACTTCCCCGCCATCCGCGTACACGGTCGGCTCCCTCAGAATCCCGTCTAGGTGGAGGGGTGCGTCGACGTCGCCGCCGATACCGGCGTCGTCGCCGATGGCGATGTGGACGGTGCCGGCGGCCTTCTCGTCCAACAGGACGCTCCCGACGAGGTCGGTGACGGCGACGTTCGTGCCGATACCCAGCTCCGCGAGGTTGTACGCCGGGTTGCGCTCCGCCCCGTCGGGGTCGGCCTCGGCGGCCGCGGCCTCGATTTCCTCGCGCACGCCGTCGTCGGAGACTCGAGTGACGTAGCCGTCCTCAATCTCGAACTTCAGTTCCCTGCCCTCGAGCGCGCCGTAGGGCATCATCGTCCCGTCGACCACGTACGTTCCGTCGGCGGTCTCGGGGCTGACGAACACCTCGCCCGCAGGGAGGTTCGAGAAGTCCCCGGTGTCGTGGACGAGGCCGGTGTCGTCGCGCCACGCCCGCGAACCGGGCTCGAAGGTGATGTCCGTTCCCTGGGGGCTCGTGACCCGGATCTCCTCGGCGCCCGCGACCGCGTCGAGCATCGACTCGCAGGCCGCCGCGATTTCCTCGTAGTCAGCGTTCAAGCCGGTGGTGAACACCTCCTCCGTGATGCCGGGGAGCGTCGCGCCGCGGGCGCCGGCCTCGCAGGCTCGCGAGCGGGCGCGGGTGTGGCTGATGCTCTTGGTCGTCGGCGCGAGAAACGCATCGCAGGAGCGCATCGCCGCCGCCACCGCCGCGGGGGGTTCGGCGCCGTGCTGAGGCCCGGGCGGGTAGCGCATCAGCGTCGCGTCCTCGGTCGTCTCGCTCGCGACCTCGTAGAGGGCCTCGCCGATGGCGAGTCGCTCATCGTCGGTGACGACCAGACAGGATTCGTCGGAATCAAGCGCGAGACACTCCCGGACGGCGGTTTCCGCAGGCGAGCGTAAGTCCATACATCCCAAAAGTCACGGCTCCCCGAAGGCTTTTCCCCACTCCTCGCTTACCGGGACGCGATGCGGGACGACAGGGACGACCCCTTCGACGACTTCTTCCGCGAGATAGAGCGGATGATGAACGACATGATGGGGGCCGGCCACGAGAACCCGAGCGGGTTCGGCAGCGACACCCATCTCGACATTCAGAACACCGACGGCGAAATCCGGGTCATCGCCGACTTAGCGGGGGTCGAAGAGGACGACCTCACCCTCAAATGCGACGGGGAGACGTTCACTATCTCCGCGAACACCCGAGCCCGCGAGTTCGACGAGCGAATCGAGCTCCCGAGCGCCGTGGACGAACGCTCGGCGGAGGCCTCCTTCAACAACGGCATCCTCGAAGTCCGCTTCGAGAAGAACGAGGGGTCGACGAGCATCGACCTCGACTAGAGTTTTCGTATCGCGTCCGCGAGCCGGTCGTAAAAGCCCTCGACGTACTTCGACTCGTCGTCGATCGTCGGCCGCGCGTTCGTCTCGTTGACGACCGCGCGGTCCTCGGTGACGAGCAGGTCGACACCCAGAAATCCGATTCCCAGCACGTCCGCGACTTCCTCGGCTAGTTCCTTCAGTTCCTCGGGCAGGTCGACGGGCTCGGCCGTCGCGCCCCGGTGGACGTTGTGTTTCCAGCGGCCCTCCGCCAGCGCCGATTCGGGGAGGCGGCGCTCAACGGCGCCGACGTACTCTCCCTCCAACACCATCACGCGGTAGTCCCGCGCGTCGGGCAGGTACTCCTGGACGAGGAAGGAGCGGTCGCCCGTCGCGCGGTAGTCGTGGACCAGATCGAGGTAGTCCGCGACCCCGAGAAAGGAGTCCACATCAGAGGCGAGCGCGACGCCGATGCCCCGCGTCGTGGAGTTCGGCTTGACCACCGCCGGCGTCCCCACCGTCTCGAAGGCGCGCACCAGTTCGGGTTCGTCCGCGGGGTCCGAGACCATCACTGTCCGCGGCGTGGGGACGCCCGCCCGCGAGAGCGTTGCGACGACGCCCGCCTTGTTTCGCGACGTGAGAACGGCCTCGCGGCCGTTCAGCCAGGGGACATCGAGAAAGGCGTCTACCGTGCTCCCCTCCATCGCCCGGCCCGGAAAGACGTAGCCCGCGTCGAACTCGTCGGACGCGTATCGGGGTTCCTGCAGGTCGAAGGCGCGCTCGGAGTAGCGAAGGTAGGAGACCTCGATGCCCCGCGAGCGTAGCGGGTCGCGGAGCCGTTCGAACGTTTCCTCCCGACTTGCCACCGCGAGCGTCAACATGAGTGGACTCCGGGAGGGTGCCGGGAAAAGCCTAGCTGTTCAGCAGGTCCTGCCCGCGCTCGACGTTGATCTTGCAGGGCGGGGAGATCTTGTTGTAGGCGCGGCGGAAGGCCTCCTTGACCTCGACGGCCTGTTCGACCTCACACCACGCGGTGAACAGCTGTTCGCCGGGCTGGATGCGGGCGGCCGTACCCACGGGGACGCCGAACGCCTGGCGCATCCCGTCGGAGACACGGTCGGCGCCCGCGCCGGTCGCCTGCTTGTTCTCCCGCAGAATCTGGTGGGGGAACTTCCGGAGAAGCATCTTGTAGTTGCCCTCACCGAACTCCCGGATGAGGTGGCGGTTCGCCGAGAGGCGGGCCGCCTCGAGGGCGGTGTGGCGGAGCTGGCACTCCTCCTCGGGGACCAGCGAAATCTGGACCGGGTAGTCGTCGGCGTCGGCCTGCAGGTCGCCCATGGAGTGCTGGGCGATCTGCGAGCCGGGGATACCGGTGATGTACTCGCGGCGGGTGTACGACGGCTTGTCGATGGTTCGGTACATCGAGGCGGGCTTGTCCGGCATAGTTACTACGTGTCGCTGAGGATTAGCGCGTCCATAAGGCCTTCGAAGCGGCCGCCGGCGACTTTAAACCGGAGGGGGCGCTATCCGACGGATAGTGGCGAAACCCCTGCGTTTCCGCGTCTCGAAATCCGGCTGGTCCGCCGGACGGGTCGACGCGGCCCTCTACGAACCCCTCGACGCGAACCTCGGCGCGCGGGCCGTCGCGCCGTGGCACAAACCCCCCGACGGCTACGACGCGCGGCGCTTCGAGATGGACAACGGCGACATCGCCCTCTTCGCGTGGAACGACGAGCGCGGCTACTGGCTCGGGAACACCGAGACCCCCGAGGCGCTCTGGCGCACCGAGAAGGAGGGGTTCAAAGAGGTCCCCTACCCCGTCGCCCGGTGGGCCGAGCGCGAACTCCTCGCGCAGCTCCACGACGAGGACCCGTGGCTGGCAGAGTACCCCCACGTCTCGTGGTTCTTTCTCCCGGTGTTTCTCTCGAAGGACGGCCGCGAGACCACCAGAAGGTTCTTCCGCGAACACGCGGCGGGCTTCCCCGACGCGACTGCCGAGGACGCGCTGGCGCACGTCGAGGGAATCCTCCGCACCGGCTGTCTGGACGACTACCGGCACGTGATGGCCGGCAAACTGGGGACCTCCGAGTATCTCGACGAGACGCGGATGGCTGCCGCCATCGCGGAGTTCACCGCCGCCGGCCTCCTGGACGAGGCAGGCTGGGACGTTACCCCCGAAATCGAAGTCTCGACAGGTCACTCACTGGATTACCGCGTCGAGAAGGGCAACGAGAACCGACTGGTGGAGGTAACTCGCCCTTCCCCCCCGAGCGAGCGGCGGGCCGGCACGCCCGTCCAAGCCGTCCGGGACACCGCCGACAGCAAGACCGCCGGCCAGCTCAGCGAACACGCCGGCGGCGCGACGCTGTTCGTGGACTGTTCCGGCTTCCCGGACGACGCGTGGGCGTCGATTATCGCCGAGAAACCGTCGGTGGGTCACCGCCCCGCGGTGGTGTATCGCGTCCGCCCCAACGGCGGGGCCGAGGGCTACCGACTGGGAGGGAACGCGTTCGGCTTCGACTGGCTCTAAGCGTCCGTCTCGTAGCGGCGCGAGCCGCGAACCATCCGCACGGCGAGCGCGACAATTCCCACAGTAAAAACGACCCAGTACCAGTCCGCGGGGGCGAGGAACTCCGCGACGGCGACAGCGAGGGCCAGCGCCGCGGCGTAGAGGGCGTTCGCCCCGACGAAGTCGGTGAGTCCTTCCTCGTCGTCGACGCGCTCCGGGTCGTAGCCCGCGATGAGGGACGCGGCGCCGTAGTACCGGATGAGAACCCCGAAGACCGTGAGGAGGACGCCCGCCGCAGCGACGACGGCGGCGCTACCGGTGCTCATGGTCGGATGTGGGCCACGGCGAAGTATAAAATTTGAGGCGGCGGGCGAGGCCCGGGGCTGGCTACCGAGCGCGTCGTGAGTCGGAGAAACGCCGGGACTGGGATTTGAACCCAGAACCCCTAACGGGGACATGCTTTCCAGGCATGCGCTTTGCCATTCGGCCATCCCGGCCCGCACACTTCCTACCGCCGTTTCGCGTTTAAAGCCTTCCTTTCGGGGCAGCCGGTAGCGGTTTGTATTCGGTGTTCGAAAGAAAAGTATGGCAACACTTACCGAGGAGGACGAGGGCAAGATTCTGGTTGACGGCGAGGGCGAGGAACTGGGCATCGTGACGGAAGTCGATTCGGGCACCGCATGGGTCGACCCCGACCCGAGCATCGGCGAGGCGGCGCTCGCCACCTTCGGGTGGGCGGAGGCGGACGTGCAGGACTACACTGTCGACGCCGACCTCGTCGAGACGGTCACGGACCAGGAAGTCCGGCTGGGCGAGGACGTTTAGCGGCCCCGAGCGGCCAACCGGTGTTCGAAGACGTAACTCACGACGCCCGCACCGACGCCCGCCCCGAGCGCGGCGACACCGATGAGTACGAGGGACGGCCGCTCGACTCCGAACACGGGGAGCGCCAGACCGAGCGTCGCGACGACGAACACGCCGACTGCGCCCCACAGCGCGGCCGACCGGCGGCGCGCGCTCACTCCGCGTCGGCCACCGCCTCGATCTCGACGGCGACGCCCTTCGGGAGCGCGCCGGCCTGCACCGCCGAGCGCGCCGGCGGGTTGTCGAGGAAGTACTCCTCGTAGGCGTCGTTCATCCCGTCGAAGTCGTCGATGTCGGCGAGGTACACCGTCGTTTTGAGCACGTCCTCGGCGGTGAGCCCCTCCTCCTCTAAGATGGCCGTGACGTTCTCCAGACACTGGCGGGTCTGCACGTCGACGGGTTCGTCCGCGAGGGACTCCCCCTCGGGCGTGAACGGGATCTGGCCCGCCGTGAAGAGAAGCGACCCGTTCGTCGTTGCCTGGCTGTACGCGCCCACCGCCTCGGGGGCGTCCGCGGTCTCGACGACGCGTTTCATACGTCGCCATCGTCGGGACGGGCCTTAAATCCGGGCGAGGGCCGCGGGGAGCGGGCCGCTCTTTGCATCCGCGCCCGAAAGGCCAGGTATGCGACTCCGGCGCCTTTTGACGGCCGCGCTCGCCGCCGTCGGCCTGCTCGGCCTCGCCCGGTCCCTGTACCAGGCGCGAAACGTCCCCCTGAGCCCCCTGACCGGCGGGCGTCGCATCGGCCCGGACTACCCCGAACGGGAGGGGGTTACCGACGGCACCGAACCCGCGGGGGAGATGGACGACATGGCGGCGTACGCCCGGCCGGGGTTCGACCCCGACGCGCTGCATCCCGAGGTCAGGGCGTTCTACGAGCGCACGAGCGACTACCGGATGCGCTATCGGGCGCGCTGGCACCGCGGCTTTCGGTTGGGCGCCGCCGCGGCGAGCCACCTCACGACCCGTCTCGAACAGCTCAATCTGCCCGGGCCGGGCGGAGAGCCGAAGGAACTGGACAGCCGCTTCGCCGGCCTCGACCCGAACGCGGACCCGCGCGACGGCGCCCGGATGTGGGTCCGAACGGACCCGGAGTCGGGCGAAGGCGTGTTCGTCGCGGCGTACGCGAGCCACAGCGGGGCGTCGGGAAAACTCGTGAACATCGCCGTTCCGCTCCCCGGAAGCAACCTGAGCACGGTGCTCAAACCCGAAGAACTCGACTGCGGCCACCCTAAGGGTGCGGGCATCGAACTCACCACCGAGGGGGAGGGCGGCCTCTATTTCGTTTTTCCGCCCCTGGCCTTCGCGTTGCCTATGGCCCAATGTTTCCGGGTCTACCCCGCCGACGCACCCGGGGCGCCCGAGTTCGGGTGGCCGAGCAACGGGGGCGGGCAGGTGGGTCGGCTGTCGTCGGACGCTCGTCCGCGCGTCCGACAACTCTCGTCGCACGGCCCACACTTGCAGGCAGACCGGCTGTCGCACGGTCCACACTTGCTCGCCACCCACGAGATGTGGATACTCGGACGGAAGTTCCTCACCGTCGAGTACACCATCACTCAGGCGAGCACGTCCACGTCGTAACCTCGTTTTCTGAGGGCCTCCAGGAGGGCCGCCGTGTGGTCGGGGCCCCGCGTTTCGAGGTCCAACTCGATCTCCGCGGCGTTCATCGACAGCTGTCTGGAGGTACGTTCGTGCTCGATGGCGTAGATGTTCGCCCGGGCGCCGGAAATCACGTCCAGCAGGTCGTCGAGCGCGCCGGGGCGGTCCTTCAGAACCGTTCGGATTCTGGTGTAGCGCCCGCGCTCGACGAGCCCGCGCATCACCACGGTCGTCAGGAGATTCAAGTCGATGTTCCCCCCACAGAGAGCCGGAACGACGGTTTCGTCCGCCTCGTAGTCGAACTTCCCCCCCAGGAGGGCGGCCATCGGGACCGCGCCGGCGCCCTCCACGAGTGCCTTGCTTCGCTCCAGCAGGTCGACCATCGCCGTCGCGATTTCGGCGTCGTCGACGGTGACGACCTCGTCGACCCTCTCCCGGATCACCTCGAAGGGCTTGTCGCCGACCCTGCGGGTGGCGATGCCGTCCGCGATGGTGTCGACGCTGTTCCGCTCGACGATTTCGCCCTTCTCGAGGGATTCGGCGACGGAGGACGCCCCCTCCGCCTGCACGCCGACGACCCGTGCGTCCGGGAGGTCGGCCTTGACGGCGGTGGCGATGCCCGCGATGAGCCCGCCCCCGCCGATGGGCACAACCACGGTGTCGAGTTCGGGGCAGTCCTCCACGAGTTCCAGCCCTATCGTGCCCTGACCGGCCATCACGTCCTCGTCGTCGAAGGCGTGGAGATAGGTGTACCCCTCCGCGTCGGCGAGCTCGTGGGCTTTCGTCTGGGCCTCCGCGTAGTCGACGCCGTGGAGGACCACCTCGGCGCCGTAGCCCTCGGTCGCCTGGACCTTCGAGATGGGGGCGAACTCCGGCATCACTACCGTCGCCTCCACGCCCGACTGCTGGGCCGCGAGCGCGACGCCCTGCGCGTGGTTGCCCGCGCTGGCGGTGACGACGCCCGCTTCGCGCTCGGCGGGCGACATGAGCCGAATCTTGTTTGTCGCGCCCCGGATCTTGAACGCGCCCGTCCGCTGGAACGTCTCCAGCTTGAGGCGTACGTCGGCGCCGGTCCGCCGCGAGAACGTGTGCGACGGATGGAGCGGGGTGTGTATCGCCACATCCGAGACCCGTTCGCGGGCCTCGCGAACCTGCGAGATGTCGAGCATGGACGACCTACCGGCGGCGGCGACAAAAGGGCGCCGTCGCTATCGCTGGGGGCCTGCAAAAAGGGGAACCGCAGAAGCGTGTGACGACTAGGTCTGGTCGCCGTTCGGACTTAAACCCGATGGAAGCGGCGTGAAAGTGAAAATGGAAGACGGCGCCGGGGCGTCCGACGGAACGCACGCGGATGTCGGCGCTTGGAGCGTCCGACACGGAGCATGCGACTGTCGACGCGGTCTGACGAGTCCGCGTAGCATTCACCCGGCGCGGCTCGTCCGCTGCGCCGTCGTGTTCCATCGACGCGGTTTGACCCACCGCGTAGCACGACTATCGCCGCTCGTTCGGGGACGGCACCGCGGCTAGGGGGACGACGAACGGCGGAAACGGAGCGGAAAAGAGCTATCCGCGCTCGCGGATGAGGTCCTGCAGTTCCTCGGCGTCGGAGACGCTCTCAGCCTCCTCGCGCTCGACGATGGCCGTTCCTTCGATGGACTCCCGCCGGGAGCGTTCCACGAAGTAGACGGACTTCGTGCGGGTGACTTCGCCGACGGAGGCCATCAGGCGGGCGCGCTTGCGGGCCGCCTCCGTGAGCTCGGAGTGGCCGGTGAGGAGTTTGCGCTCCTCGTCGTCCTCGCTGACCGTCTTGAACGGCGCGCGGACGGTGGGGTGGACGTCGAAGCCCGCGCGGGTGAGCACGCCGACGACCTCCTCATCCTCGGGTTCGGTCTCGGGGTCGTCGGGCGTGGGGTCGGTGTCGCGGACGTCCTCTGCGCCCTCCAGGACGTCGATGGGGCCGGTGAGCGGCTTATCGAACATGTCCTCTAACTGCATCGCCACCTCGATGGAGGCGTTCATACCGTCCTCGTACTTCGAGACGGTTCTTCGAGAAACGCCGAGTTCGTTGGCCAGTCGGCCCAGGCTCCAGCCGCGCTCCTCGCGTTCGTCCGCGAGCACGTCGCTGTCGATGGTGACGTACAGGCCTCCGGGGGCGGCGTAAATCATCGGCGGGACGCCCTCCACGAAGAGGTCCATCGCGGTGTCCGGGCTGAGGACGGGAACGCCGTGCCGGAAATACACCACTTCGGGCTTCAGCTCCGTGTCGCGGGCGCGCATCCCGATGACCAGTGGAGTCGCGTTCAGATGGGTGCCCAGCCGGCGCATCTCCGCGCCTGTCGCCGCGTCGAGGGCGTCGATGTTGCGCAGGATCTTCACCAGAATCAGGTCCTCGCCGCGGCGCGCGGCCACGTCGAAGCTCCGGGGCCGGATGGCACACTCATCGCTCACGGCGAAGCCCGCGTCCTCCAGCATCGCCGTCACGTTTCCGATGAGTGCGGACCGAGACATGGGGACTGGGTAGCCGCTCATCGCATATATGCGTTCTGCCGACGGCGGGGACAGGAGAACCCGCGACCGCGTCGAAACGGCTTAAGGCGGCGCTTTCCTATCCACGCTGTGACCGTCCTCGGCATCGACGACACGGACTCCCGGGAGCGGGGGATGTGTACGACCTACGCCGCGGCCGAGGCGGCCCGCGAGCTGGAGCGCCGGGGGTACGCCGTCGAACGGACGCTTCTGGTCCGTCTGAACCCCGCCGTCGAGCACAAGACCCGGGGGAACGCCGCGCTGGCGATACACACCGACGCGCCCCCCGAGACGGCCGAAGCCCTCGCCGCCGCCGCCCTCGATTCGGCCGCGGACGGGGACCCGAACACCAACCCCGGCGCTGTGGTCGCGCCCGGAGCGCCGGAGGACGTCCCGGACTCCGTCCGTGCGTTCGCCGCATCGGCAATGGGCGAGATTCACGCCATCGACTCCGCGAAACGGGAAATCGAGACCGCGGGCTACCGCTCGCTCGCGCGGGGTAACGGCCGCGGGCGCATCGGCGCGCTCGCCGCCGTCGGCGCGTGGCGGGCCTTCGACGAGTGGACGTACGAGCACATCTCCTACCGCGAGCGGGAGCGCTGGGGAACCGAACGCGACGTGGACGCGGCGAGCGTCTTCGCCGCCGCCGAGTCGGGCTACCCCGACGTGTGGGACACTGTCGACGCCGTGGAAGGGGAGACCGTCTGTGTGCCGCACACGCCCTGCCCCGTCCTGTACGGCATCAGAGGGGACGACCCGGAGCGCTGTCGGGCGGTCGCCCGAAACATCGACGCGGAGCCCTCCCCCTTCGGGCACACCTTCCTGACGAACCAGGGGACCGACGCCCACCTCCGGGACGGAGCGTTCGGCGAACTGGAGGAGAACCGCGCCTACCGGGCGTCGGGAACCGTCACCGAGGCGCCTGACACCCGGCAGGGCGGCCACGTCTTCCTCTCCGTGGAGGGGACCCCCTGCGCGGCGTTCGAGCCCACGAAACGCTTCCGCGAGCGCGTCCGGACGCTCCGCGAGGGTGACGAACTCACCGTCTGTGGCGAGTTCTCCGGAGGGACGCTGAAACTGGAGAAGTTCGCCGTTCGCGAGTTGGTGACCACGGAACCCGCCGTTCCTGAGTGTCCAGAGTGCGAGCGCTCGATGAGTTCGGCGGGACGGAACCAGGGGTATCGCTGTCGGGACTGCAACACGAGCGCGCCCGGGAAGGTCGAACGGGAGGTCGAACGCGAGTTAGAAGAGGGGTGGTACGAAGTCCCACCCTGTGCGCGCCGGCACGTCGCCAAACCCCTCGTGAGGGGAGGCTTCGACGCGCCGACGCATCCGGAGCGGTGAGTCAGACAGCAACCTCTTTTACCGGGGGAATCGGCGAGCGAGGACGCTCGCCTCAACCCCCGGAAAAACCCGTTGATGCCAAAACCCGACGGCTCAGCCTCCGGCTTCGCCGTCGGTGAAACGCCTCGCTCCGCTCGGCGTATGCTACACCCGCGGCTCGTCAGACCGCGTCGACGTTCGTCCCCACCGAGCAGACGTACTCGCCGGTCGCGACCTGCGGGAGGCGCCGGGAGCGCCAGAAGACGCCGTCCGAGTCGGCCGTCACGCGGGCTTTCATCCCGCCGAAGGGGTCCGTGACCTCGAATATCGGGTCGCCGGCGCTGACCCGCTCGCCCAACTCGACCCGGAAGCGCACGAGGCCGCCGGCGGGCGCGCCGTAGCGGTCGAATCCCTTCGCCCTCGTCTGGGAGTGCGCGTCTGCATCGTCCGCCAGGAAGTCGTAGTACCGCAGGACGTTGAATACGCCCTCGACACCCACCTGAATGCTCTCCTCGTCCCAGCCGACGGCGCCGCCGAGTTCCGGGTCCACCGTCGGAATCCCTTCGTCCGGCCCGGCCCGCGCGAGTTGGCCCTCCGGGCCCTTCTGGTCGAGGACGTAGCCCGCGTCGAACGCCCGCGCGAGTTCGAGACACTCGCGGTGGCGGCGGTGGTGGCGGCCACACCGGACCCGCACCTCGTTTATCATCCGCGATGTAGAGCCCTGGTGGAGGTCGAGAATCAGGTCCGCCCGCGAAGCCGCCTGAAAGGTGGCGTGGGCGATGCGCTCGCTGGAGGAGCCGTTCGCGTTGCCGGGGTAGGTCCGGTTGAGCTTGGTGTCGTCTATCGGGTTGCGGTGCTCCGCGACCTGGAATCCATAGTAGTTGACGATGCCGACCACGAGCAGGGTGCCCGCGAACTCGGCGGGGTCGAGTTGCGGAACGACGCGCCGGATGACGCCGACGCCGTTCAGTTCGTCCCCGTCGCTGGCGGCCTGCATGTAGAGCGTGTCGCCGTCGTCCGCGCCGTTGAGCACGGCGACGGGGAGCGAGACCGGGGAACCGTCACGGGACTCGCCGATTTGGAGGCGGCCCGTGTCGAACTCGCCGGGGGCGGCACTCGCCGTGCCGAGGTCCGTCATTATCTACGTAGGGCGGCGGAAACCTCATTAGCAATTCGGTCCCGGCGCGTCCCGCTTCCGCACCGTATTTCCCCGGGCGACGCGAAGGAGGCATATGGTCGACACGGACGCCGACAGTCTGGTCGGGGCCCTCGAAGTCCGGAAGCAGGCCCTTCGGGGGTTCTCGCTCGCCGGCTTGCTGGCCGTCGGCGTGTACGTCCTCTTCGTGCTGGTTCCCGGCGGGCGCTCGCCGGGGCTCTATCTCGTGCTCACCTTCGTCCTCGCCGTCTCCGGGGGGCTGTTGCTCACGACCGTGCTCGCGCTCGGCGCGGCCTACCGGCTCAGCCGTCGGACGGAGTGAGCCGCGAAACGAACTGTTTCGCGGCGTGCGGGTCGAGTCGGAAGTAGAGGTCCGCGAGCGCGGCGATGCACACCGCCCCCGAAACAGCAAGGACGGCGGCTTCTTCCAGGGAAACCGTCACCGAACCCGGTGGGAGAACCATCCACGCCGGAAGCGCCGCCCACGCAAACAGGAGATGGGCCCCTGCCCATCGGCGGACCAGACAGACGTACACGAACGGGGCCATCCCGACTGCGAAGGCTAGGAAGGTCATCACGGACGCGTCGAGAGCCACCTTCGCCCAGCCCCCGACGAACACGAGGCCGAACGTGCCGAGGAGGCCGGTTCGGAGCGCCCGCTCGCCGGGGTAGTCGTCGTCGACCTCCAGTACGTTTCCTACGCCCGACGCGACGAGCAGGCACCCGACGAGCTGGGGGAGAATCCACACCAGGCCATTGAGAAACCTGTTGATGCCGGTCGCCCATGCACCCATGAACGCGAAGGAACCGTAGAGGAAGAGCGGGCCGAGCGCCAGCGCCACGAGAACCGAGAGTTCGGCGATTACCGGGAAGAGCGAGCGGCCGGCACGGCGAGAGCGAGCGCTGAAAAGGGAACCGAGTGCGGGGGCGAGAGAACGACCGACGGCTAACGCGATCCACAGCCCGCCGAAGACGCTCTCCCCGACGATGAGCGCCGCCACGGGGAAGTCCGAGAAGTCCGCGACGGGCGCCGTCGTGAACGCGTGGAGCAACTGGAAGAGCCCCGCGAACGCCAGTATCCAGAGCCCCCACCGGAGATGTTTCTCCGGGCCCGGCTCCTTGGGGATATGGACCGGCGGGTCGACCATGGGGAAAGAAATCAGGCTACCGATAAGTGTCTTGTCCGCTCCCGACTAATCGGGAGTCGCGTCCTCGCCGAACCGAACATCGATGCGTTCGGCCTCGTCGGGCGAGAGCAGACAGTACACGTCGAGCAGCGCGGCGGAACCGACAACAACCGCCAGAAACACGAGCAACACGGCGAGGACGAGCGGCGGGTGGTAATCGTATACTTCGATAGTCGTGTCGCTGGTCCGCCGCATCGACGCGAAGACGACGAACCAGCCCGGGAACGCGGCCCACCAGAGCAGGACGTGCGAGGCGACCCAGCCCATCCGCAGACAGGCGTAGCCGACGAGTGCCGTCGGAAGCACCCAGAGCCCCACACTCCTGAGCGACAGCCCGAGACCTACGGCGGCGACGGATCCCACCCCGAGCGTCCAGAGCAGGCCGCGGGCCAGCGCGCGCTCCGCAGGGTGTTCGTAGGGGACGTCGAGTAGCTTCCCGACGCCCGAGGCGACGAGCGCACAGCCGATGAGATAGGGCGTGCCGAACGCGACGCCCCTGAGAGCAGAGTCGAGGTTCGCCGCCGGGTCGTGCGCCAGCGATTGCATCGAAACTGCCGGAAGGGCGACCAGCGTCCCCATCGCCGAAACCGCCGCGGCGACGACGACGAAGCGCCGGGCGACGCCCACCCACCGGAGGAGCCCGAGGGCAACCCAGAGCGCGCCGAGGAGGCCAACACCCGTGAGGACGGGGTCGAACTCGAGCGGCCAGGGCGACCCGAGCGCCAACACGGCCGGCGTAGTGACGGAGACCTGCAGCGCACCCAGCACCGCGAGTATCCAGAGTCCCCACCGGAGGTGTTTCTCCGGGTCCGGTTCCTTCGGGATGTGGACCGGCGGGTCGACCATGCGCACACGAGTCAGCGTTCCGATAAATGTCTTCCCCGGAGTCGGGCGGTGAGTCCGCCAAGTCGGCTTGCGACCCGTTTCGCCGCGGTGGGCGAGAGTCTGGAATACAGGTCCGCCAGCGCGACGAGCGCCAGCGCCGCGGCAAGCAGCGTGAGCGACCAGCGAACGATAGCCCCCTCTATCGGCCCGGGCGGAGGAGCGAACGCTGGATAGTGGAGAAGGAACCCGACGGTTCCGGTCGACCACGCGAGCAGTGCGTGGCTCGCGCCCCACCCGAAGCGGTCCAGACAGAGGACGACGAGTGCGGCCGCCGCCAAACACCACCCTGGAATCAGAAGCGGGTCGCGCCAGCCGAGAACGAGTCCGAGCGGAAGCGAGACGACAGTGATGGGGGCGAGCATCCCCAGCAGGCCCTTCGAGAGCAGGGCGCTTAGAGGACTCTCCGGGAGGTCGAACAACAGGCCGACGCCCGAGGCGACCAGAAAGCCGCTGACGGCGACGCCTGTGAACAGCGGACCGAAACCCGGTGCGGCGGCGACCATCGGCGCGACGACGAGCGCGACCAGCGCGGCGACCTCCGCGGTGGCGCCCGCGAGGTAGGGGGTGAACGCGGGGAGCCACAGAACCGCGGGGGTGACGAACGCGGCGCTACAGAGCGCGATAGCGAGGGTTTCGAGCAATGGAGGATAGTACGGGTAGGAGTTGCCGGACCGGGTGATGTCGACCCCTGTCCCCAACTCCCCGAGCCGGGCGGCGAGGCGCGGGACGCTTAGCCAGAGCCCGCACAGCCCGACCGCCGCGAGAACGAGTAGCCCCCATCGGAACCGGTCCCCCGGATTGGAGAGCGCCGATGCGCGTCGGGGGGAATCGAGCATACGCGAAGCAATCAGCCAACAGACAAGTGTCTTGTCACGGTTCGGTGCCGAAGCGAGCCTTGGCGTGTTACTCCTCGAAATCTAAGTCATCGCCGGCCAGCGCGGCCAACCGCTCCGCGGCCGTCCGTGTCCCCGTCGCCAACAGCACGTCGCCCGCGCGTAGGTCCGTCTCCGGGCCGGGTTGCACGACCCACTCCGTCTCGGGACCGGGACGGCGGACCGCCACGACCGAACTCCCCGTTTCCGTTCCCACAGCACCCTCTCCGAGCGTCGTGCCGTCGAGTTTCGAGCCCGCGGCGACGGTGAGCCGCACGATGACCTCGTCCGACTCCTCCACCGCCTCCTGGACCACGTCGTGGGCGTCCAATCCTCGCAGTACGCCTTCGCTGATTTCGAGCGCGGCGTCGCTGATGACCTCCGTGCTGGAGGCCAGATGGAAGAGCCCCCTGAGACTGACGGGGTCCGCGACGCGCGCGGCGGCCCGGAGGACCCACGCCTCGAACCGTGCTTGCAGGTTGTCGACCTCCACTTCGAGTTCGACGACTTCCTCCGCGAGCGCCTCGCTGTCGTAGAGCACCGCCCCGTAGGCGAGGTCGACCGCGAGCTCGGAGATGTTCTTCATCAGCACCACCGAATCCACCGCGCGTTCGAGGTCCTCGTCAGGCATGTCGGCGGTTTTGGGCGCCTCGTAGGGCTCGCCGGTCGCGTCCTCGTACACGTCGCGGATACCGGGCTCGGGTCCCCGGATGACGAGCGTGTCGCCCCCGCGGAGTTCGGTGTCGGCGTCGGGGTTGAGGACCCACTCCGAATCGCGGCGGACCGCCACGACCCGAACGCCCGTCCGGGTTTCGAGGTTCGACGCCCCCAACGTCCGGCCGGCGAGGGCACTCTCGGGGACGAGTTCCGCCCGGCCGACGGCTTCCACCGCCTCGGGAAGGGCCGCGCGCATCGCGTCGGGGAGGCCGATGTCTTCCAACACTATCTTCGCCACGTCGCCCGCCGCGTCGCTGGTCTTCTCGGCGGCGCCGACGACCCCGAGAACGGGCGCGAGGCGCTCGGCGTCCTCGGTAGTCCGGGCGGCCAGCAGGAGACTCATCCGTGCGCGTAGTTGGAGCACGTCCATGTGCTCCTCCAGGGCGAGCACCTCGCGGGCCACGTCGTCGCTGCCGTGGAGCACCGCCGAGAAAGCCAGGTCGACGAGCGCCTCCGCGGTGTCCTTCATCTCGGCGAGGACGTCCTTGACGCTCACCGGCTCGTACGCGACCCGCTCGCTCATACCGGGTGGAGATTGGCGACGGGCAAAAGCGTTCCCCGCACCGAAAACTGGACAAACGTTTCCCGTACTCGGGTTCCGTAACCGACAACGCTTTTCGGAGACGGATTGAACTTTTCGTTCATGCCCGATGAGATGCAAAAGGGCCTCGAAGGGGTCCCCGTCGCCGAGTCCGCGCTGAGTTCCATCGACGGGGCTGCCGGCCGCCTCGTCTACCGCGGTTACGACATCGCCGAGTTGGCCCGGGAAGCGAGCTACGAGGAGGTGCTCTATCTCCTCTGGTATGGGGAACTGCCGACGCGGGAGGAGCTGGCCGCGTTCGAGACGCGCCTGACCGAGGAGCGGGCGGTGAATCCGGGCGTGTACGACGCACTCCGCGAACTCGCCGACGCCGGGGAGCGCCCGATGGCGGCGCTCCGAACCGCGGTGTCGATGCTCTCCGCGAACGACCCCGCGGAGCCGGCGCCCGGCGACACGGAGGCGCTCCTTGAACAGGGGCGGCGAATCACCGCCAAGGTCCCGACCGTGCTCGCGGCGTACGACCGAATCCGCCGGGGGGAGGAGCCGGTCGAACCCGACCCCGAGTTGGGATACGCCGCGAACTTCCTCTACATGCTCACGGGCGAGACACCCGACGGCGTGTCGGCCGAAACCTTCGACCAGGCGCTCATCCTCCATGCCGACCACGGGTTGAACGCCTCCACCTTCACCGCCATAGTCATCGCCTCGACGCTCGCCGACGCGTACAGCGCCGTGACCGGGGGTGTAGCGGCGCTCTCGGGGGCGCTTCACGGGGGCGCCAACCAGGACGTGATGGAGGTGCTGTTGGAAATCCGCGAGTCGGAGAAGGGCCCCATCGAGTTCGTCGACGACGCCCTCGAAGCCGAGGATTGGCGCGTCCCCGGCTGGGGACATCGGGTGTACGACGTGAAGGACCCCCGCGCCGAGATTCTGGAGGCCCGCCTCGGGGAGCTCGCCGCGGCCTCCGGCGACGACACCTGGGAACGCTACACGAGCGAGATTGAGGAGTACCTCGTCACGGAACAGGGCCTCCTAGAACACAACATCGCGCCGAACGTGGACTTCTACTCCGGGTCGGTGTACCACCACCTCGGGATTCCGGTGGACATGTACACGCCCATCTTCGCGATGAGTCGAACGGGGGGGTGGGTCGGCCACATCGTCGAGTACGTCGCCGACAACCGCCTCATCCGGCCCCGCGCCGAGTACGTCGGCGACGAGTCGGCGGAGTTCGTTCCCCTCGGGGAGCGCTAAGCGGTCGATTCCTTCCGCTCGGCCATCATCTCGGCGGCGCGCTCGGCCCAGTCCAGATAGCGGAAGCCCAGAATCCCCAGGATCGCCATCCACACCCACGAGAGGCCGATGCCGACGTACACCCCGAAGACCCCCCAGTTCAGTTCCACGAGGAGGGCCGAGAGGCCCAACAGGAAGATGAGCGTGCCGCTGACGCGGGCGACGAAGGGGACTCTGGTTTCGCTTGCGCCCTGTAAGGCCCCGGAGAGGACGATGAAGGTGACGGTCGCGACGGCCGTCACGCCGTAGACCCGCGCGAAGTCGGCCGCGTAGCGCAGGGTGAGCGCGTCGTCGGTGAAGAAGCCCGCCAGCACGGGCGCCGCGGTGTAGAGGGCGACGCCGAGCGCGCCGACCGAGAGCACCCCGAGCGCGACGACGGCCCACGCCCGGTAGGTCGCTTCCTCCGGGTTCTCCTCGCCGAGCGACTGGCCGACGAGGACGCTCGCGGCGACGTTGTACCCTCGTGTGAGGGGCGCGGTCACCTGCTGGTAGAGCCGTCTCCCGATTTGGAAGGCGGCGTTCACCTCCGTGCCCAACCCGAGCAGGAGGGTGTTGAACGGGAAGTAGACGAGGTTCGTCGCCAACCCTTCCCCGACGCGGGGCGCGGAGACCCGGACGAGTTGGCGCGCCACCACCGGGTTGGAGGGCCTGACGAGTCCGGCCGCCGCCCACGGCCCGGCGAAGGCGGCGGTCAGCGCGACCGCCGTGAACGCGTTCGAGACCGCCGTGGCGAGCCCGACGCCCAGAATCCCGAGACGGGGCAACCCGAACAGACCCAGCCCGAACCCGAAGGAGCCGGCGATGTTGAGGGTGTTCGAGACGACGTTGACGTACATCGGCGTCTTCGTGTCGCCGGTGCCCTGCAGCGCGCGGGCCCCGACGAGCGCGACGTGTCTCGCGGGCGCCGTCGCGAAGATGACGGCGAGATACTGGCCGCCCATCCGCGCGACGTCGTCGGGCGCGCCCAGCATCGAGATGGCCGCCTCGCCGAAGAGAAACCCGAAAAGAACGAAGGGGACGCCCGCGAGCACGCCGATGAGGAGCGCCTGCGAGACGGCCTCGTCGCGGGAGGCCTCGGCCTCGCGGCCCGTGTCCTGGCTGGAGAGCGCGATGGCCCCGCTCCCCAGCCCGAGGCCGATTTGCAGGGGGAAGCGCGCGTAGAGGTCCGCCAGCCCGATGGCGGCGACGGCCGCCGGGGAGAAGGACCCCGTCACGAGCACGTCGGTCGTGCGCATCAACGTCCGCAGGACGTGCTCGGCGCTGACGGGCCACGACAGCGAGAACGTCCGCTTCCACATCGCGAGCAGGCGGGGACGGTCCACGTAGGGGGAGGCTCGATTCGGACCCGTATCAGGGTTCCCATACCGGCGAGCGGCTACAGGAACTCCCGGACGTCGGAGTACCACATGTCATGGTCCTCGACCTTCCCCACGCGCTCGGCGACGTCGGCGGCGAGGACGTGCCAACACCGCTGGGTCGGGTCCCCCCCGTCGAGGTTGTACTCGGCGTCCTTGCAGGTGCAGCCGTCGCCCTCGATGACGTACTCCTCCTCGTAACCGACAACCACGGTAAAATCGTTGTACCCCTTCACCCGGCCTTCGGCGACGGCTTCGAGGGCGCGCTTGCCGCGCTCGTCGTGGACGTCGAGGATGCGCTCGACTATGCCGGGGGTGAGTTCGCCGGCGTCGGCGAGGTCGGCGCGCCACTCGTCGGCCGCGTTCACGCCTTCGGCTACCGGCGCGGGACACAAAGCCAGTTCGGTCGGTCCACCGGACGCCGGGCCGGGCACGGCCCGGTGGTCGGGTTCACCGGACCTCGGGAGTGAACACGACACGAGGGTCGGGTCCACCGGACCGGCGTGTCGCGTTCGGGTTCGCGGGCGTCCGCCCGCTCCTCCAGGCGTTCCGCGTGCCGGACCGGCGGGCCTCGTCCGGCCCGCCGTCCCGCAAGGCCGAACGGCTGGGTTTTTCCGCGCCCCCCACCCAGAGCGGGTATGTTGGTCCGCGAGGGGGACGTCGAGTGCGAGGTCCCCGAACAGGAAGGCCAAGGGAAAAGCGACGCCGTCTTCTTCAACCCGCGGATGGAGCTGAACCGCGACATCACTGTCGCCGCCCTCGACGCGTACCGGGCGCGTGAACCGCGCGCCGAATCCTATCTGGACGCCACCGCCGCCACCGGCATCCGGGGCGTGCGGGCCGCCGCGAACGGCTGGGACGCGACGATGGCCGACGTGGACCCCGACGCCGTCTCCCGGTGTGAGGCGAACCTCGCTCGCAACGACCTGAACGGGCGGGCCCTCCACCGCGACGCGAACGCCCTCCTCTACGACGGGAGCGAGGTGTTCGACGTCGTGGACTTAGACCCCTTCGGGACACCCATTCCCTTCGCGGACGCGGCGTTCGCCAACGCCCGCGACATGGTCTGTGTGACGGCCACCGACACGGCACCGCTCTGTGGCGCACACTTCGACAGCGGCCGCCGGAAGTACGACGCCGTTCCGAGAAACACCGAGTACCACGCCGAGATGGGACTCAGAGTGCTGCTCTCCGCGCTCGCGCGCACGGCCGCGAGGTACGACACAGCCATCGACCCGGTTCTCAGCCACGTCTCGGACCACTACGTCCGGACGTATCTGGACCTCTCGCGCGGCGCGACCGTCGCCAACGACTGTCTGGAGTCCCTGGGGTATCTCCACCACTGCCCCGAGTGTCTCTGGCGCGAGCACCACCGGGGGCGAACCGTCAGGAAGCGAGCGGCCTGCCCGAACTGCGGGAGCGAACAGGTGCTGGAGGCGGGCCCGCTCTGGCTGGACAAGCCCCACGAGGACGCGTTCGTCCGGGAAACCCGCGAGCGGCTGACTCCCGAAATGGGAACCGAGTCGCGGGCGGACTCCCTGCTGGAGCGCATCGAATCCGAGTACGACGCGCCGACCCACTACGACCAACACCGCCTCTACGGCCGGTGGGGTGAACCCGCCATCGGGATGGCCGACTTCCTCGACGGGCTCCGCGAGGCAGGGTTCGCGGCGTCCAGAACCCACTACGGCGGCACGACGTTCAAGACGGACGCGTCGGTGCCGGAGATACGCGCGCTGTTCGCGTAGGCGGCTTCCGGGGGGTTTAGGGCGGGGCGAACGAAGCCGGGCGCGTGTCATACGCCCGCCGCTCCGTCGCCGTGGCCATCGCCGTCGGCCGGGAGGTCCAACGCCATCAGGTGACCTTCCTCGCGGCGGCGCTCGCCTACTACGCCTTCGTCTCCCTGCTTCCCTTGCTGGTGTTGACTCTCGTCGTCAGCACGGTCGTCGGCGGCGAGGAACTCGCTGTCTACCTCGTCGGCGCGACCGGCGAGGTGCTGGCGCCGACGGGGCAGAACATGGTCCGTAACGCCGTTCTCAGCGCCGCGGGCCAGGGCCAGGCGACCGTCATCGGGGTCGCCCTCCTGCTCTGGTCGGCGCTGAAGTTCTTTCGGGGACTGGACATCGCCTTCTCCCGGGTGTACGGCGTCGAGGGTGAGGAGGGCTTCCTCTCGCAGCTCAAGGACGCGCTCATCGTCCTGCTCGCCATCGGGGCGGCGGTGCTCGTCGCGGTCGGGCTCGGCGGGGCCGCGCCCTTCCTCTATCACCTCCCCTTCGTCGACCTCCTCAGCACGCTCGTGCTCCCCGTCGCGCTGGTGTTGGCCTTCTTCCCCATCTACTATGTCTTTCCCGACGTCCCGCTCCGGCCCCGCGAGGTGTTGCCCGGCGCCGTGGCCGTCGCCGTCTCGTGGACGTTCCTCACGGGCGCGTTCCGTCTCTACGCCGCGAACGCCGGTCAGTACTCCGTTTACGGCGTTCTCGGGGCCGTACTGCTGTTCGTGACGTGGCTCTACTTCGCCGGCATTGTTATCATACTGGGGGGGATACTCAACGCCGTGCTGGCCGGACGTACGACCGACGGAGCCGACGCCACTGAAGGGGAGGACGAACCGGACCGTGACGGGCCGGCGCCCGACGTAGTGGAACTCGAACGCGAGCTCGAAGAGTTACAGGAACGCGTCGAACAACGGACCCTCGATAAGGGACGACTGGAGGACGATCTGAAGGGGTACGTCCGAAGCCGACTCCGACGGGGCCACGCCCGCGGGTGGGGGCCCTACCTCGTGCTCCTCTACGGGACGGTGATGACCATCGCCGCCTTCCTCGAACTGCAGGGCGGGTGGGCCATCCTCGCGATGGTCGTCGTCGGGCTCTCGACGCTCGGGCTCTATGCGCTGATGCTGTTGGCCGGCGTCGGCATCTCGGCCGCCGGCCTCCCGGGACGGCTCGTCGACCGCTTCCGGTAGATGCACGGCCTCGGTGTCGCCGAGCGCGCCGTCGCGGCGGTCCCCGAGTTTCTGGTGCCGGCGCTCGAAGCCCTCACGGCGCTGGGGGACCCGGCGGTCCTCGCGGCGGCCGTCACCCTCGCGTACTGGCACGGCCCCGGGCGAATCTTCGACGGCTTCGACGACGGGATGGCGCTCGTCGCAGGGTCGCTCTCGGGGTTGGCGGCGGTCGCGGCGCTCAAACCCCTGTTCGCGCACCCTCGCCCAGCCGCTGCGCTCGTCGCGGAGTCCGGTTTCGCGCTCCCGAGCGGCCACGCCGCCGGGAGCGCGGCCGTCCTCACGGCGGGGGCGCTGGTCTGTACCGTCTCAACCGCCAATCGGCGGTGGGCCGTCGCCGTCGCCGTGACGGGCCTCGTCTCCGCCACCCGAATCGCGCTCGGCGTCCACTACCTTCTGGACGTGGTCGCCGGCGCGATACTGGGCGCCGGCGCCGCGTTCGTCGCCGTTCACCTCGCCCGCCGCCGGACGGATTACGGGCTCCGTACGGCGGCCGTCGTCGGCGCGCTCGGCTATCTCGCTACCGGTGCGACCGACCCGCTCGCCGTCGGCGGCGTGGCGGGCGGCGCGGCGCTGGCGTGGCACCTGACGGGCGAGCGGGCGCGTCCCTCCGCGGCGCGGACGCTACTCGGGTTGGTCGTCGTCGCCGCGCTGGTGGGGCCGACGCTGGCGCTCTCGCTCTCGGCGGGCGAGACCGCAATAAGTAGTGTTCTCGGAGGGGCGATGCTCGGCGGGTTACCGGCTCAGAACTGTTCGAGGTAGCGCTCCTTCTCCCAGTCGGAGACCTGGATGCGGTAGCCCGTGTGCTCCTCCGTCTTGGCCTCGATGAACTTCTCGGAGACGTGGTCGCCCAGCGCGTCCTGGATGACCTCGTCGTCCTCGAGCTCTTCGAGGGACTCGCCGAGGTTCGACGGCAGCGTCTCGATGCCGTACTCCTCGCGCTCTTCCTCGCCGAACTCGTAGATGTTCTCGCGGATGGGGTCGGGGGCGTCGAGGTCCTTCTCGATGCCGTCCAGGCCCGCGGAGATGAGCGCGGCGAAGGCGAGATACGGGTTACACGACGGGTCCGGGAAGCGCGCCTCGATACGGGAGGCGGCCGGGATGCGCGCCGCGGGCTTGCGGATGAGCGCCGAGCGGTTCCGGTCGGACCACGCGACGTAGACAGGCGCCTCGTAGCCGGGAACGAGGCGCTTGTAGGAGTTCACGGTCGGGTTCGTGACGGCCGTGATGGCGGGCGCGTGTTGGAGGATGCCCTGCAGGAAGGAGTGGGCCGTCCCGGAGAGGTTAAACTCGTCCTCCTCGCTGTGGAAGGCGTTCTCGCCGTCCTCGAACAGCGAGAAGTGGGTGTGCATGCCGGAGCCGTTGATCTCCGCGATGGGCTTGGGCATGAACGTCGCGTGGAGGTCGTGCTCTGCGGCGATGGCACGAACCACGGTGCGGAAGGTGGCGACGTTGTCGGCCGTCGTGAGCGCGTCGTCGTACTCGAAGTTGATCTCGTGTTGGGACTCGGCGACCTCGTGATGGGAGGCTTCGATGTCGAAGCCCATCTGTTCGAGGCCGGAGATGATGTCCCGGCGGACGTCGGAGGCGAGGTCCTTCGGCGCGAGGTCGAAGTACCCGCCCGTGTCGGAGTAGTTCGTCGTCGCGTGGCCGTTCTCGTCCTCCTCGAAGAGGAAGAACTCGGGTTCCGGCGCGGCGTTGACGGTGTATCCCATCTCGTCGGCGCGCTCCAGGACGCCCTTCAGCACGCGGCGGGGGTCGCCCTCGAACGGTTCGCCCGTCGACGTGTTGTACACGTCACAGATGAGCCGGGCGGACGCGCTCTCCTCGCGCCGGCGCCACGGCAGAACGGCGAACGTATCGGGGTCGGGGATAAGCCGCATGTCGGACTCCTGAATGCGGACGAAGCCCTCGATCGAGGAGCCGTCGAAGTAGATTCCGTCCTCGAACGCCTTCTCGGCCTGGTCGGCCGGGATAGAGACGTTCTTAACCGTTCCCATAATGTCAGTAAACTGGAGACGGAGGTGGTCGACGTTCTTCTCCTCGATCTCGTCGAGCACGTCCTCGGCCGCCTCGCTTATTCCGTCTGTCATGGCTTTCGTCATACGGAGCGAATACTCACAGGGTTAAATCGCTATCGGTTCCCCCAAGTGCTCGAAAGACACCACCCAATTGGACATCCGTTAAATTATAGTCCCTGGGGGGACAATCCGAGTTTATGACGTACGAAAACCTCGATGCCAAGTTGATAAACGCGCTGCTGGGCGACGGTCGGGCGAGTCTCCGCAGTCTCGCCGAGGAACTCGACGTCTCGGTCACGACAATTTCCAATCACCTCTCCGACCTCGAGGAGCAGGGCGTCATCAGGGGATACACCCCCATCGTGGACTACGACGAGTTGGGTTACGACGTGACGGCCATCCTCCAGTTGAAGGTCGAGGGCGCCGAGCTCCCGAACCTCACCGACCGGCTGGAGTCCCACAAGCAGATGACATCGGTGTACGAGGTCACCGGCGAGTTCGACGTCATCGCGGTCGGGAAGTTCCTCGACACCGACGACATGGACGCCACCATCAAGGACCTCTTGGACGACGCCGCGGTCAACGAGTCGAACACGAGCGTCGTGCTCAACGTCGTCGCCGAGAACCAGCAGTTCGACCTCGAAGTCAGGGAAGAGTAGCGGACGCCCACGGCCGACGTACGTGGGAAACTTTCAGGTGGGGCGGCTGTCGCACGCCCCACACTTTCAGTTCCCCTCTAGCGCGTCGATAGCCACCGCTGCCGCAACGAGCGTCTCGGCCGGCGCATCCGTCGGCTCCACCCGAAGCGTGTAGCGGTCGCGTACCGAGAACTGCCCCGATATACGTCCGATTTCGGTGCCCTCCGCGTCGGTGATGGTGTAGTTGTGGGGAATCAGGGCCGCGAGCCCGACGAAGTTCCGGAGGACCTCCATAAGGAGGCTGTCCGAGCGCACCTCCGCGAGCGTCTCGCCCGCCGGGGACTCCACGGTCCAGGAGTGCTGGAAGAAGGTGAAGTTCTTCTTGAGAACCGCTATCTTCTCCCCGCCGGGCGTTTCGAGGGCGTAGTCGCCCGCGATGTCGAGGAGGTTGGCGGCTTTTACCCTAAAGACGGGGGTCCCCTCTGAATTCTCGAAGGCGAACTCCTCTTTCACCTTGAACAGTTTCTGGGCCGCGCGCAGGACTTCCTTCCCCGAGGAATCGGAGACGGCGTATTTGTTCCGGATGAGGGCCTGCTGTATCTCGTACTCACCGGCGTCGAGGTCGACGCCCGGGACGGTGTCGGCGGTCATACGTGGCAGTTGCGCGGTCCCCCGTATGAACCTGAGGGCGGCGTCGTCCGGCACCACGACCGCGCGCGGGACCTCCGGGCCTCGTCCGGCCCGGAATCCATCAGTGGGACCCGCGGACGCGTTCGCTACTACCGCCCGAGAGACCCCCGGCGCTCGCCCGCGCCGGGGTCCTCCTTGGACCGACAAGGTTTCGGGGCTACAGCCACTCTCAACCCCTGAATGCCGAAAGAGTTCATCGAGGTCCGAGGGGCGGAGGAGCACAATCTCAAGGACCTCGACGTCTCCATCCCGCGGGAGGAGTTCAACGTCGTCACCGGCCTCTCGGGCTCCGGGAAGTCCTCGCTCGCGTTCCAGACCGTCTACGCGGAGGGCCAGCGCCGCTACATCGAGTCCCTCTCCGCCTACGCCCGGAACTTCCTCGGACAGATGGACAAACCGCAGGTCGAGTCGGTGGAGGGGCTCTCCCCGGCCATCAGCATCGACCAGAAGAACGCCGCGAACAACCCCCGCTCGACGGTGGGGACCGTCACGGAACTTCACGACTACCTGCGCCTGCTCTACGCCCGCGTCGGGACGCCCCACTGTCCGGAGTGTGGGCGGGAAGTGGGCGAGCAGTCCGCCCAACAGATGGTCCGCCGCGTGCTCGAACTCCCCGAGGGGACCCGGGCGAAAATCTGTGCGCCCGTCGTCCGCGACCAGAAGGGCGCCTTCGAGGACCTGTTCGGCGAACTCCTCGCCGAGGGGTACGCCAGAGTGGAGGTCGACGGCGAGCCGCACGACCTCGCGGACGGTCCTCCCGAGTTAGACGAGAACTACGACCACACCATCGACGTGGTCGTCGACCGCGTGAAGGTGAGCGAGGACGCCCGCTCTCGGATCGCGGATTCGGTCGAAACCGCCCTGGAGGAGGCGGACGGCGTGATGAAGGTCGTCCTGCCGAGCCCGGACGCCGAGGCCGTCGCCGCGCTCGGCGGCACCACGGCGCGCTCGACCGGCGCACTCGGGGACGAGGGAGAACAGGAGCGCCTGGCCGTCGAGTTCTCGGAGGAGTTGGCGTGTACGCACTGCGGCGTGGACATCTCCGAAATCGAGACCCGCTCCTTTTCCTTTAACTCCCCCCACGGTGCCTGCCCCGAGTGTGAGGGCATCGGCGAGACGAAGGAAGTCGCCGAGGACCTGGTGATTCAGGACCCCTCCAAAGCCCTGAAGGACGTCTTCGAGCCGTGGAGCTACAACCGTTCGTACTACAAGACCAGACTGGACTCCGTCGCGGCGCACTTCGGCGTCTCCCTCGATACGCCCTTCGAGGAACTCGACGACGACATCCAGGAGCAGTTCCTCTACGGCACCGACGAGGAAGTGGTGTTCAAGCGCCGGACGAAAAACGGGATTCGGCGGAAGGAACAGCGCTTCGAGGGCGTCATTCCCAATTTGGATAGACGCTACGTCGAGACGGATTCGGACTCCACGCGGGACCACATCGAGGAGTACATGTCCGTCACGGAATGCCCGGCGTGTGACGGCACTCGACTGATGCCCGCCTCCCGTGCGGTGCTCGTGGAGGGGACCAGTATCACCGAAGTCAACGAGATGCGCATCGGCCAAGCCCTCGAACACTTCGAGGGCCTCGAAGCCGAGTTGGGAGAACGCGACCGGAAAATCGCCGAGGAGATTCTCAAGGAGATCCGCGCGCGCCTCGGCTTCATGACCGAAGTCGGCTTGGAGTACCTCACGCTCGACCGCGAGGCCTCGACCCTCTCGGGCGGGGAGTCACAGCGCATCCGCCTCGCGACCCAGGTCGGCTCCGGGCTCGTGGGCGTGCTCTACGTGCTCGACGAACCGTCTATCGGCTTGCACCAACGGGACAACGACCGCCTGTTGGACACGCTCGAAGGCCTCCGTGATTTGGGCAATACCCTGCTCGTCGTGGAGCACGACGAGGAGACGATGCGCCGGGCGGACAACGTCATCGACATGGGACCCGGCCCCGGCAAACACGGCGGCGAGGTCGTCGCCCAGGGGCCAGTCGAGGAGATCGAGGCGAACAAGGACTCCATCACCGGGGATTACCTCGCCGGCCGGAAGGCCATTCCCGTCCCCGAGAAGCGCCGCGAGCCCGACGGAAAGCTCACCGTCGAGGGCGCGCGCCAGCACAACCTCAAGAACGTCGACGTGGACATCCCGCTCGGCTGTTTCACCGCCATCACCGGGGTTTCGGGCTCCGGAAAATCGACGCTGATGCACGAGGTTCTCTACAAGGGGTTGGGCCGGGAGATGAACGACAACTCCGTGGAGCCGGGCGACCACGACGCCATCTCGGGTATCGAGAACGTTGAGACGGTGCGACTCATTGACCAGTCGCCTATCGGCCGGACGCCCCGGAGCAATCCGGCGACGTACACGAACGTCTTCGACTACATCCGCGAGCTGTTCGCGGACACCGAACTCGCCAAGCGCCGCGGCTACGAGAAGGGGCGCTTCAGTTTCAACGTGAAGGGCGGGCGCTGTGAGGAGTGTGGCGGGCAGGGGACCGTAAAAATCGAGATGAACTTCCTCTCGGACGTCCACGTTCCTTGCGAGGAGTGTGGCGGCGCGCGCTACAACGACGAGACCCTCGACGTGGAGTACAAGGGCAAGACCATCGCCGATGTGCTCGACATGACCGTCGAGGAGGCGTACGAGTTCTTCGAGCACGACGGGCGCATCGGCCGACGCCTCCAGTTGCTGATGGACGTGGGCCTCGATTACATGACGCTGGGACAGCCCTCCACCACCCTCTCGGGCGGCGAGGCCCAGCGCGTGAAGCTCGCCGAGGAACTGGGAAAACGGGACACGGGCGAGACGCTCTACCTGCTGGACGAACCCACCACGGGGCTGCACAAGGCCGATGAGCGCAAGCTCGTGGACGTACTCCACCGGCTCACCGACGGCGGTAATTCAGTAGTTGTCATCGAGCACGAACTCGACCTCGTGAAGAACGCTGACCGGGTCATCGACCTCGGACCGGAAGGCGGCGAGGCCGGCGGCGAACTCGTCGCGGCGGGTACCCCCGAGGAGGTCGCGCGGACGGAGGCGAGCCACACAGGGCGGTATCTCCGCGAGAAGCTCCCCGCCGTGGAGTTGGACGGCCCCCGCGAAGAGGACGAACTGGAGGCGCCCGCGACGGACGACTGAAACTGTCGGCTGGGGAACCACGGCTGACGCACGCGGTTCACCGTCCGCGGACGAGCGGGCGGCTGTAAAACCGTCGACCGGAATCCACACGACACTTTTCACGCGCCGGGTGTGAGATACCACCATGATTTACGCCGCGACCGATGCGGGCCTCCTCGTACACGAGGACGGCGAGTCCCGGGCGAACTTGGAAGAGCACGACCTCGACTGTCTGGCGGTCCATCCCGAAACGCCGAACAGAGTCTTCGTGGGGACCTACGAGCACGGCCTCCTGCGAAGCGAGGACGGCGGGGGGAGCTTCGAGCGCGTCGGCGAGGAGGAAATCGACCCGGAGGAGGACCCCGAAACCGCCGAGCGCCGCGGCGTCGACGGCGTGTCGGTGATGAGCGTCGCCGTCAACCCGCAGGACCCCGACGAGGTGTGGGCCGGCACCGAGCCGAGCGCGCTCTTTCACTCGACCGACGGCGGCGATTCCTGGGAGCGTGTGGGCGGCATTCGCGACCTCCCCTCCGAGCCGGAGTGGGCGTTCCCGCCGCGGCCGTACACCCACCACGTCCGCTGGATCGAGGTCGACCCGGGCGACCCCGAGCGCCTGCACGTCTCCATCGAGGCCGGCGCCCTGCTCAGAACGGAGGACGGGGGCGAGACCTGGACCGAACGGGCGCCCGGGAGCAGGCGGGACGTCCACACTATCACAACCCATCCCGACGCGCCGGGGCACGTCTGGACCGCTGCGGGCGACGGCTACGCCGAGAGCGCGGACGCGGGCGGCTCGTGGGAGCGCCCTCAGGAGGGGTTGGAGCATCGATACTGCTGGAGCGTCGCCGTCGACCCGGGCGACCAAGAGAACGTCGTCGTCTCGTCGGCCTCGGGCGCGGGGCGGGCCCACGGCGGGCACGGAGGGACGACCCCCGAGAGCTATCTCTACCGGAAACAGGGGGGTGAGCCGTGGGAGCGAGTGACAGGACTCCCCGACGGCGAGGGTGTCCTCCGCGCCGTGCTCGAAGCGGGCGGGGGGGCGGGCGAACTGTACGCGCTCACCAACCGCGGCCTCTACCGGACGGCCGACGCCGGCGATTCGTGGGCGGAAATCGGGACGGAGTGGCCCGACGGCCTGGGCACGGCGAGCGGGCTGGTAGTGGTGTGAACGACTGAAAGGTACTTGAACGGTCAGGCACGAAAGGGGGGTAATGTACGACTTCGCCGTCGTCGGTGTGGGGCCGGCCGGCGCGCGCTTCGCCCGGCGCGCCGCCGAGGCGGGCCACGACGTAGTGGCGTTCGAGGCGGGCGAAATCGGGAAGCCCCTCGCCTGTTCGGGCCACGTCAGCCTGGACATCTGGGACTATCTCCCCGACGGCGCCCGGGAGGAGCTCTTCCAGAACGCGATCCGGGGCGCGCGCTTCCACCTCGGGGGTGCGGAGTCGAGGGGCCATTCCTTCCACCAGTCCGAGCCCATCTCGAACGCCATCGACCGGGTCGGGATGGACAAACTGCTCGCGCGCGAGGCCGAGAGTGCGGGCGCCGACGTGCGCGACGGCCACACGGTGACGGGCGTCGCGGAGGAAGCGGACCGGGTCGTGCTCTCGGTGACACCCGATTCGGGCGACCCCTTCGAGGTCGAGGCCCGGATGGTCGCCGGCTGTGACGGCCCCCGCTCGCGGGTCCGGTCGGCGCTCGGCCTCCCCGACCCCGGGGAGTTCCTCCACGGCGTGCTCGCTTTCGACCCCGAACCCGACCACCAGGACTTCGTGGACGTCCACCTCACCCTCCCCGATTCCTCCTTCTTCGCGTGGCGCATCCCCCGGGGGGAGGGCGGCGTCGAGTACGGCCTCGCCGCCTACCCCGGCACGGACGTGAAAGGGCGCTTCGACGAACTCGTGGCGGACTACGGGGCCACGGTCGAACACCGCTGTTCGGGCGCTATCCCTATCTCACCCCCTGAGAAGACGGTTTCCGAGCGGGGTTTTCTCATCGGGGACGCCGCCGGCCAAACCAAGCCGTTCACCGGCGGCGGTATCCTCTACGGCATGACCGCGGCCGACGTCGCGGCCCGGGAAATCGACCCGCAAAAGCCCGAGAGCCTCGCCGCGTACGAGTCGGGGTGGCGCGACGAACTCGAGCGCGAAATCCAGTTGGGGAAGTTGGTCCGCAAGGGGTACGCCGCGCCGCCGCGGGTCCAGCGTGCCGGACTGGAGCTGTTCGAGGGTGAAATCGGCGTCCACATGGACCGCCCGAGCTCCGTGTTCTCAGTCGACCAGCTGAAAGCGCTGTTCCGGGGGTAGCAAGAACCTACAAGGCGCTGGCACGAGCGGTTGTGGTATGAGCCCGGAGCCCGAGACTGACGCCGTCGAGACCGTCGCCGACGACGGCCGGGACCTCTACGACATCGCGACGTGGGAGGAGCGCACGCTTCTGGACACTGTCTCGGTCGCGCTCTACCGGGGCATTCTCGTGGGGGGTCGCGCCGTCACGATACTGCTGGCGATAGCCATCCTCGCCGTCCTCGTCGCGCTCGGGGGGTTGGGAACTCTCCAGAACCCGCTCGTGGGTGTGCTCACCCTGCTGTCGGCGGCGCCCGCGCTCGGGCTCGCGGCGTACGTCTGGTACGCCGACTCCACGACGAGCGAACCGCTCTGGACGCTCGTCGCCACGTTCCTGTTGGGCGTGTTGTTCGCCAACTTCGCGGCGGTCATCAACACCGTCGCCCAGCCGTTCTTCATGGCCCTGCCGTTCGGGATGGCCCTCTTCTTCTTCGTCGTCGTTGCGCCCGTCGAGGAGACCGTGAAGTGGCTCGCCGTCCGCCTCCACGCCTACCGCGACGAGCGCTTCGACGCGGTCATCGACGGGGCGGTGTACGGCGCGATGGCCGGCCTCGGTTTCGCGACCATCGAGAACGCCCTCTACGTGAGCCGCGGCTATCTGGAGGCCGTGAACGCCGCCAGCGCGACTCCCGAGGGCGTCGTGGCCGCCGTCGCGGGCACCGCCGCAGTCCGCGCGTTCGCCGGGCCGGGCCACGTCATCTACTCCGCCTTCGCGGGCTACTATCTCGGGCTCGCGAAGTTCAACAAGGAGAACTGGGGCCCCATCGTCGTGAAGGGCCTTCTCATCGCGGCGCTCGTCCACGCGACGTACAACACGCTCTCGGGCGTCGTGACGGGGGCGCTCGTTTCCTTCGGCGTTCCCCAGGCGGTCGCCGTCTTCGGGTTCATCCTCGCCTTCGACAGCGTCTTCGGCTACGCGCTCCTCCGAAAACTCAACCGCTACCGCCACGCCTTCGAGGACGAAATCCCGGAGGGCGCCGACGGGAGCGAGGTCGTCGAGGCACGCCGCGAGAAGAGCGACTAGTACTCCGGCAACCGCGCCGAGCGCTCGCTGCCCGCGACGAACGGGAGTTCGACACGGGGCGCCGGGACGTCTTCGCCGCCGATACGGACCGTCAGTTCCTCAGGGGTATCCCACTCCACGAGCGCCAGCGCGATGGGAGCGTCGAGCGTCGGGCTCCCGACGGCGCGGGTGACCTCGCCCACCGAACGGTCCCCGTCGAAGACAGCGGCGCCAGCGTCGGGGAGCGTCTCCGGTTCGAGGCCTACGAGGCGGCGGCTCGGCCGGCCAACGTTCTCGACTCTGGAAACGACCTCCTGGCCGACGTAACAGCCCTTCTCGAAGTCGAGGGCGTTCCTGAGCCCGAGGACGTTCGGTATCTCGCCGGCCATCTCCGACTCGAAGAGCGGCGTGCCCGCTTCGAGGGAGAGTTCGCGCCACGTCCGCCGGCCGAAGGGGACGGCGTTCAGCCCGTGGTGGAGCAGGGAGTCGAAGGCCGTCTCGGCGTCCGCGGCGGCACAGACGATCTCGTAGCTCTCCTCGCCCAGCGGGGCGTCCGTCCGGATGATGCTCGCGCCGGCGTCGCCGACGTTCCCGCGGACGAAGCTGTGCCGGTCGTCCGGCGTGCCGACGCCGGAGAGGACGCTCGCGATCTTCTCGGTCGCGTTGGGGCCGTGGACGCCGAAGACGCCGTACTTCTCGGTGGCGTCCTCGATCTCGACGTCCTGGATGAACACCTTCTCGCGCCACTCCTCGGCGACTTCCTCGGCGGTTCCCGGCGGGAAGAACAGGAGCAGGCGCTCCCCGGCGTTGTACACCGTGACGTCCGTCCGGATCTTCCCCTGGGCGTCGAGGAGCAGGGCGTAACAGCCGCGGGTGTCCTCCTCGGGGACCCTGTTCGTGAGGACGTTGTCGACGTACTCGACGCGGTCGGCCCCGGTGACTTCGAGGACGCCGTAGGCGGCCTCCGTCACGCCGACGCCGTTGCGCAGGGCGCGGGCGGTGCGCTCGGGGCGGCCGTAGTCCGTCGGCAGTTCCCGGCCGTCAGCGACGGTCTCGAAGGTGGCGCCGTGGGCCTCGTGGGCCCCGCGTACGACAGTCATGGTCGCACTGCGGGCGCGGCGCCTAAAGGGGTAACCACTCGCGGAGGCGCTCGACCAGGGAGGGCGTTCCGCCGTCGGGTTCGGGCTCGCCGTCCGGCACGACGTGGTCGGCGGGGTAGATGTACGTGCGCTCGGCCCCGGACTCGGCCTCGATGAGGCCGTCCTCCTTCAGCGAGCCCAGCGCGCCCTCCAACTCGTCGATGTCGGCGTCGACCTGCGCGCGGAGGTCCAACACCGTCATGCCCTCCCCGCGGCGGTCCACGAGGGCGTCGAGCACCGCGACCTCCGTCGTGTCGCGGCGGCGGTACTCGCGCTTGACCTGCATAGCCGGAGGAACGGCGGCGGGGGATATAGGTTCTCGGTCGGGAAGCGCCCCTGCGGCAGCCTTTTAGTTCTGGCCGGGAAAACCGGCGCTAATGGGTCTTCGCTGTTCACTACTGGGCCACGACTTCGGGGAGGCCGAACTCGACCGCGACCGGGAGGAGCGCGGCGACGAGGTCGTCATCACGATTCGCGAGGTGAAAACCTGCGGGCGCTGTGGCGACGAGCGCGTCCTCAGCGAGAACACGGAGGTGCGCCCCGTCGAGCCAATCGGTGAGGTCGAATCGGATGGCCACCCCGACGAGGAGGGGGAGACCGACGCACCGAGCGACGGCGAGGGTGTGGCCGAGCGCACACCGGACGACGGAGCCGCCGACGCGGGACGGGACGCGAGCGTGCCGGGTGAGGGGGCTGGCGCGAGCGCCGACGAGGACGTGGAGTTCATCGACGCCGACGCGGAGGCCGAATCCGAGGCCCCGGCCGCGGTCGACGCGGACGAAACGGGCGCCGGCGGCGAGGCGGGGGGCGCGACCGCCGCCGAAGCCGCGACCGACGACGGGGTCATCATCGACGACGAGGCGGAGGAGACCGAGGCGGAGCGCCGGGCCGGCGAGTGGCCCGACGCCACGGACACGCGGATGGACGAGCGCGACGTGCCCGCGGCGGCCGGTCCCGAGGTCGAAGTCGAATCCGACGGCGAGGACGCCGAAATCATTGGGGGCGGGCCCGACGAGGAGGCCGACGACGAACCCGAAGCGGAACAGGAAGTCAAAGCAAAACAGGAACCCGAGCCCGACGACGACCCCGAATCAGCGGCGAACGAATGGCCCGACCCGAAGGGCGAGGACCGCGGCTTCGACGCCGAGCCCGGCGGGGAGCAGACCGAGATGGAGTTCAGCGGCCTCGCGCCCGAAGGCGACTCCAGCGCGGTAGCGACGACCCCCTCCGAATCCCCCTCGATGGCGGTCGACACCGAGACGGCGTTCGTCTGCCCCGAGTGTGGCTTCGCGAAACCTGCGGCGAAGGCCTCCCTGCGCGCGGGAGACATCTGTCCGGAGTGCAAGAAGGGCTATCTGAAAGAGCAGTAGTCCGGCGGACGTCTTAGGCTCCACAGCGAGAAGTAAGACACATACGTCATACCCTCTTCCGTGCGAATATGAAGGAGTACAAGATGCGACGGGGGGAGTATCTTGAGGAGCGTATTCCCGACCTGAAGGGAAAAATCGAGGAGTACTTCGGCCCGGTCACCGGGACTAAGGAGCACAACGGCAGTGACCTCTACGCCGTCGAGGACCCCGACAACCCGGTGTTCGAGGAAATCCTCGCGGGCGCCGTCGATTACGGCTCGAAGAAAGACAGGCTCGCGGTCCACTTCGAGGAGCGTGACGCCGCGGACGTCATCGCCGAGGGCAACGCTGACGCTGCGGCCGACGCGGTCGAGAAGAAAAACGACTTCCTGCTGGAAGTGACCGGCCGCGACGCCGAGTCACGCCGCGACTCGATGAAGCGCGCCGTCGAGGACGACGCGGAGACGCCCGACGGCGTCGAAGAGTAACGGTTCCTACGCGAGGGTCTCGCGCCGTTGTCGCCTACCGGTTCAGTTTCTCGCGGCTGACCTGCACGCCGGTCGGGACGATGAGTATCTCGTCGTCGCCCTTCTGGACGATGTCGCCGTCGACCTCGCGGGCGACCTGACGGAGTTCGTTGAGGATGCGCTCGACCGTCCCGTCGCTGGTCGAGTGGCGGGTGATGTCCGCGATGACCGCGTCACCGTCGTAGACGGCGTCCTTGATAGCCATCACGTCCTGTTGGCCGCTGATCTCTGCGATGTGGACGCGCATCGACGCCTCCTCGGCGGCGGTGGATACATCCCCCAGATCGAGTTCGACGTAGTCCTCGGTGCTGCGGGACTGCTCGCCGAGGATTCGGTCCATGAAGCCCATACCCCTTCCCAGCGGCGAGCGCTCCTAAAGGTTTTGTGCGAAGGTCTCGGTCGCGCGGACGAGCGACCGAGGACGAAGGTCCCCTACGTGCGTCAGCCGTGCTTCTCCGAAGGTCTCCCACGTGCGTCAGCCGTGGGTGGACGAAGGTCTCGGTCGCGGGAACGCGGCTGTCGCACGCGTTCCACGTTCCGCGGACGAGCGACCGAGGACAGCCGACCGTCTCCGTTCCACCCGAACAGTCTCCCACCTAATCGTCCCTCTCGTCGCCCCCGCGTGCGCGGGTTTTTCCCGACCGCACCCCACGGGAGCGCATGGACGACGGTATCGCCCCCGGAAAAGTCTCGGAGGCGTTCTTCGAAACCCGGCTCGCGGGACGCTTCGGCGGCGAGCGCGACGCGACGCTGCTCGGCCCGACCCACGGCGCGGATTTCGGCCTCGTGGACGTTCGCGGGACGGCGCTGGCGATGGCGAGCGACCCGCTGTTCTTCCTGCGCGAACTCGGCGCCGAGCGCGCCGGCTGGTTCGCCTGCCACATCCTCCTGAGCGACGTCGCGCTCTCCGGGTTGGCGCCCGCACACCTCGCGGTTTCGGTGACCCTCCCGACCGACGCCGACTCGGAGACGTTCGGCTCGCTGTGGCGCGCCTTCGACCGCGCGGCCCGCGACGCCGGCGTCTCGATAACGACCGGCCACACCGGCGCCTACGAGGGGTGTTCGTATCCGACTGTGGGGGGTGGGACGGCGCTCGCGCTGGGCGACCACGAGGAGGTCGTTCTCCCGACCGGCGCCGCCGTCGGCGACCGCGTCGTCGTCACGAAGGGGCCCGCGATCGAGACGGTCGGGACGCTTGCGGTGCTCTTCGGCGACGCGCTCGACCTGTCCGATTCGACCGTGGCGGCGGCGCGCGAGCGCTTCCCCGAAACGAGCCCCGTCGTGGACGCCCTCATCGCCGCCCGTGCGGGGCCGGTGACGGCGATGCACGACGCGACCGAACGGGGGTTGGCGAACGCGTTTCACGAACTCGCCGCCGCCTCGGAGGTCGGCGTGGAAATCGAGCGCGAGCGAGTGCCCGTCGGGGAAGGCGTGACCGAACTTTGTTCGGCGCTCGGCATCGACCCGTGGGCGGCGTCGAGCGCCGGGACAGTCGTCATGACCGTCGAAGAGGGGGGCGTAGGAAACGTCCTTGATGCGCTCGCGTCTTCGGGCGTTCGGGCCGCCGACGTGGGCGAGGTCGTCGAGGACGGCGTCCGCGCCGACGGGTCGGCGCTCGACGTTCCCGATTCGGACCCCTACTGGCCGGCGTACACGGCGCTCCGCGAGCGGGCAACGGCGACGCCGCCGGCGTTTGCGTGGCCCGAGCCCTACACGTCGAAGTTGTAGAGGTCGTCGCCGACATGGTGTAAGGACTCTACGACCTTGCCGGAGTCCCCGGCCATCCCCTCGCCGTCCACGAGCGCGCGGCCGACGGCGAGCGCCTTGCCGTGGGTTTCCTCGACGATGACGACCAAATCCCCCTCGGAGATGGAGTCGTCGGCCTCGACGATGCCGGGGCGCATCACGTCGGCGCCGCCGCTGACGAACTCGATTGCGCCCGCGTCGACGGTGACGGCGCCGGTCTCGGGCTCCGCGACGTTCGCACCGCGCACGGTGATGAAGGGCTCGCCGTCGATGTAGCAGGCGAGCGGCTCGCCGTCCACGAGTATCAGGTCGAACGGCGACCCGTCGAGCTCCACGAGTTCGTAGGTGTCCCCGTCGAGTTCGATGCCGAGGTGAGTGTCCAGAGTCGACTCCAGTTCGGCCACCTCGTCGCTGCGCAGGTGGTGTCGGGAGGAGACGCGCATGAACACACTCCGACGTGCCACCGCTTAAACCCGTTCCTCGCGGGCGAACTGCTAAGTGGGTCGACCCCCCAACGTCGAACGATGTGGCCCCGCGAGGAGGAACGGGTTACCTGCATCGCCTGTGGGGAAGAGTGCCCGCGCTCGGAAGCCCGAGAGTACGACAAACAGGGCGAGCGCTGGGAGCGCGAGGACAAGACCTTCGAGTACCTCTGCAAGCCCTGTTTCCGGGAGCTCTCGAAGGCGAAACGCCGCGACCTCGAAGCCGAACTCGTCGCCGCCGGGGCGGGGGAGTGTAGCCGCGAGGAGTTCCTGAGCCGGTATCTGGACGCCGCGGGCGCCGACCAGTAGGCGCCGTAGGCGAGCGGTTTTCATAGATACACGGCTGTCGCACGTGTGACACCTATGGCGAAACACGGCTGTCGCACGTGTCTCACCTATGCGATACACGGTTGACGCACGTCCATCACTCAGGGCGATACGACTTTCCGTGAAACCCTCCTATCCACGGGCATGACCGACGAGCAGGCCGCGGCCGGGACGGCCGAGGCACAGGGCCCGGTCGAGATTTCGCCCGAGATGGCCCGCCACATGGAGAACAAACGCGAGGAACTCTTCGAGAAGTTCGAAATCAGCGACGCCTTCCCCCCCGAAGTCATTGAGGAGGCCGAGGCACGCACCGAGGACGTGCAGGCCGAAATCGAGGCCGAGGTCGACGGGCGCGCGGACCTCCGCGAGATGACTACCTGGACGACGGACCCCATCGACGCCCAGGACTTCGACGACGCAATCTCCATTCGGGAGAACGAGGAGACGTACACGCTGTGGGTCCACATCGCCGACGTGACCCACTACGTCCAGCCCGACACCGCGATGTGGGAGTCCGCCGTCGAGCGGGCGAACACGGTCTATCTCCCCGCCTACACCGTCCACATGCTCCCACCCGTCCTGGCGGAGACCGTCTGTTCGCTGGTGCCCGACGAGGACCGACTGGCCCACACCGTCGAGATGGAACTCGACAAGGAGACGCTGGGCTACGAGGAGATTGACATCTACAAATCCGTCATCCGGAGCGACGAACGGCTGACGTACAGCCAAGCCGAGGACCGCCTCGACGACCCCGACGCGCCGCTCCACGACGCGTGTTCGCTTGTGTACGAGGTCGCCGACCGGATGCACGAACAGCGCAAGGAGGACGGCTCCCTGGTTCTCAACCCCCGCCGTGACCGCGCGCACACTATCATCGAGGAGTGCATGCTGAAGGCGAACAAGGCGGTCACGCACGAACTCATGTGGGACAGGGGCGTGGAAGCCGTCTACCGGGTTCACCCCCAGCCCACGCCGGACCAGTGGAGCGACGCGCTCCGGGAGATTCAGGAACTCGATGGAGTCTCGATTCCGGGCAGCGGGTGGGACGACCCGCGGAAGGCCGTCAACGCCACCCTGGAGGATGCCCCCGAGCGCCAACTCTCGAAGATTCAACGCGCCGTGATGAAGGTGATGCCCCGGGCGAAGTACATGTCGGACCCCTTCGGCGGGCACCACGCGCTGAACTTCGAGATTTACGGCCACTTCACCAGCCCCATCCGCCGGATGAGCGACCTCGTGAACCACTGGATCGTCTATCAAAACGACGTGCCGGAGACCCTAGACGAGCTCTGTTCGCACGCCAGCGAGGCCCAAAAACGTGGGGAGCAGTGCGAGCGCGAGTACAAGACGTTCCTCAACGAGATCGGGTTGGACCCGTACGCCGTGAACAACCGGGGAATCGAAATCGTCGAGGAAGAGGAACCGGAAGAAGCCGAGGAAGCGGAGCTCTGAGCGCGCGCTTTACTGGTGGCCGATAATTTCTTTGGGTTCGTAGGGCTCCTCGATGTATTCTACGTCACTCTCCGAGAGGTCGAGCTCGACGGCCTCGACGGCGTCCTCGAGGTGGTCGATACTCGTGGTCCCGACGATGGGCGCCGTGACCCACTCCTTGTGAAGGAGCCACGCCAGGGATATTTGGGCCATCGAGGCACCCCGGTCCTCAGCGAGCTCCCGGATCCGCTCGTTGATCTCCTTCCCTCCGTTTTCGCCGTAGGCGGCCGTCGGGTTGTGGTGGTTCTCCGGGTCGCCCCGGGTCGTCGACTCCAGGTCCTCGTGGGGGCGCGCGAGGAAGCCCTGTCCGAGAGGCCCCCACGGAATGACGCCCATCCCCTCCTCCTGGGTGAGCGGGAGGACCTCGCGCTCCTCCTCGCGGTAGGCCGCGTTGTAGTGGTTCTGCATCGTCTCGAACTCCGTCAGCCCGAGGTCACGGGCGGTCTCCTGGGCCTTGGCGAGTTGGTAGGCCCACATCGAGGATGCGCCGGTATGGCGTACCTTTCCGCTGCGGACGGCGTCGTCGAGCGCGCGCAGCGTGGTCTCAATCGGAGTGTCGGAGTCCCAGCGGTGAATCTGAAGGAGGTCGACCGTATCGAGGCCGAGTCGGTCGAGGGAGTCTTCGAGTTCCTGTTCGATTGCCTTCCGCGAGAGGCCGCTCCTGTTGTGGCCCTCCTCGACGGGGAAGAACGTCTTCGTCGCGACGACCATCTCCTCGCGGTTGTGCCCCGCGAGCGCGTCGCCCAGTATTTCCTCGGACTCACCCCCGGAATAGGCGTTCGCGGTGTCGAAGAAGTTGACCCCCAACTCGACGGCCCGGTCGATGAGCTCCTCGCCCTCCTCCTCGTCGAGCATCCACGGTTCGCCGCTCCCGAAGCTCATACAGCCCAGACAGATCTTCGAGACCTCCATCCCGGTCGTGCCGAGTGTGGTGTACTCCATACCGGGGGTAGGGCCGGGGGGCCTATCACCCTCGGGGTGGCCCGTAGATTTGGCCGGAAGTCGCGTTCGGGCGTGCGCTGTGAGCGCGTGAAACCCATATATAGCACAACGGAGGGAAAACCCGGGTGTTTCGGGTGGAGGTTAGGAGTTACTCCCGGGATAACGAACTCCGAACGACAGTACGCGACCCGAAAGTGGCGATTCTATCGGAGTGGGCCGCGCTCCCGGCTATTCGGGGTGAGTCACGGACCGTGAGAGAAGGGGACGGGCGCGGAGGGATTTGAACCCCCGACATCTTGGTCCGGAACCAAGTACTCTGTCCACTGAGCTACGCGCCCACGGATTACTGAGAAAGCGCCGGACGGTTTAACGGTTCTGAACCGGAGAAAGACTCACACAGTTCGTCTTTCAGGATTCAAATCCGGGGGCGGCATATTCTGGGACCGCAACCGCGAGCGTAGCGAGCGGTCCGTCCCAGAAACGACGCCGGACAGATTCTGAATCCTGGAAGGCACGCGCAACGAGCGACGCGAGTGAGCATGTCTTCCTCCGGCTCAAATCCGGGAGGCGGATTTGAACCTACGGCGACTCGCCGGTCTCCAGCGTGAAGGAGTCGGTGGGATAGGCCACACACGTCAGGCAGTAGCCCTGGCCCATCTCGTCCTCGTCGAGGACCTCGTTGTTGGCGTGCTGGACGAGCTCGTTCGCGTCGCCGCTGAGGTGGCCCGCACAGGAGACACACTGGCCCTGCCGGCAGGCGTAGGGAAGGTCCCAGTCCTCCTCCTCGCCGGCTTCGAGCAGGGACTCGTTGTTCGCGACCTCGATGGTCTCGCCCTGCTTTTCGTACTCGATTTCGTAGTACTCGACCTCGTCCTCGGCGATGGCGCTGGGGTCGAAGCCGGTCTCCTCTTCCTCGCCCTCTTCGAGTTCGCCCTCGCCCTCGGCACCGGCGCCGACGGCTCCCGCGGGCGCGCTTCCGCCGCCGACGCCCCGGCTGTACGGTTCGGGGAAGTCCGTTTCGGGGACCGTCTCGGCGCGCCGGGAGAGCACCTCCTGTGCGATGTCCTCGGAGGCGGGCGGTTCCGTTCCCCGCGCGTAGTGGACCGCGACGACGGCGAGGGTGAGGAAGACGCCGAGTCCGAGGCCGGCTACGTCTACCATACGACCTGCTATGGAGAGGGCCCTTATTGACGTTGTGATTCCTGCGGGGCGAAAGCCGGGTTACTCCTCCCGGCGTGGGACCTCGTGGCGGCCGAAGCCGTAGCGCAGGCGGCTGGCGAGCCGGCGGGAGAAGCGCTCGCGGCGGCTGGCGAAGCGCTCGTTGAGCGCCTGCGAAATGAGCGGCACCGGGACTTCCCGTTCGAGCGCCTCCTGAACGGTCCACGTGCCCGTGGAGCCACCCTCGACGCGGTCGGCCACGTCGCCTAGGTCGGTTCCCTCCTCGCGGAAGGCCTCCTCGCAGAGTTCGAGTAACCAGGAACGGATGACGGCGCCGTTGTTCCACGTCTTCGCCACCGCCTCCAGGTCGAGGTCGTACTTCCCGTTGTGCAGGAGTTCGAAGCCCTCGCCGTAGGCCTGCATCAGGGCGTACTCGACGCCGTTGTGGACCATCTTCACGTAGTGGCCGCTCCCCGCGGGGCCCATCCGGTCGTGGCCAGCCGGCCCGGTCGCCACCGCGTCGAACACCGGCGACATCTCCTCGTAGGCGTCCTCGGGACCACCGACCATCAGGGAGAAGCCGAGCTCGGCGCCCGCCGGTCCGCCCGAGGTTCCACAGTCCAGGTACCGCGCGTCGGTCTCCTCGGCGCGCCGGACGCTGTCCTCGAAGTGCGAGTTCCCGCCGTCGACCACGACGTCCTCGGGGCCCACGTGGGAGGAGAGGTCGTCCAGCGCGGCGTCGATGGCGTCGCCGGCGGGCACCATCAGCCAGATATGTTTTTGCTCGCCCAACCGCTCGGCCAACTCGGAGAGCGACGCGGCGGGGTCGGCGCCGGCGTCGGCGACCGTCGCGACCCGCTCCTCGTCCAGGTCGAAAGCCACCACGTCGTGGCCCGCGTCGAGAACGCGCTCTACGACAATCTGTCCCATGCGGCCGAGACCGACGACGCCCAGTTGCATACCGGCTCTCGCGCGCGGGCGGTCCTATTGGTTGCGGTCCGCGCCTACGACTCCTTCTCCAGCGCGCGCTTGGGGACGATTTCGGGCGTCGGCGTGTAGCGGACTGCGGCATCGACCCGGAACACGTCGGCCAACAGCTCCTCCGTCACCACGTCCTCGGGCGGCCCCCAGTCGTAGAGGTCGCCGTCGCACATCGCCACCAGGTAGTCCGCGAAGCGGGCGGCCTGCGCGATGTCGTGGAGGACGATGGCCACCGTCACTCCTTCCCGGTCGTTCAGGCGCTGAACCGTTTCGAGCACCTGCAACTGGTGGTGTAAGTCGAGGTGGTTCGTCGGCTCATCAAGAAGGAGAACGTCGGTGTCCTGTGCGAGGACCATCGCGATCCACGCCAACTGCTTCTGGCCGCCCGAGAGCTGTCCGAGTTCCGCCTCGCGGATGTCCTCGACGCCCGCCATCTCGATGGCGCGCTCGACGGCCGCCTCGTCCTCCTCGGTGAGCGACTCGAAAAACCCGCGGTGGGGGTAGCGGCCGTGCGCGACGAGGTCCTCCACCGTCGTGCTCGCGGGGGACTCCCGTTCCTGAGAGAGCAACCCGAGTTCGGTCGCCAGGTCCTTGCGACCGACGTTCGCGAGGTCGCGGCCGTGTAACCTGACTTCGCCGGCCTCCGGTTCCAGATGGGCGGCCAGCGACTTCAGTAGCGTCGATTTCCCCGACCCGTTCGGGCCGACGAGCGCGGTGACTTCCCCCTCGGGCACGTCGATGCGGTCGAGTTCAACCACCGGCTCCGTCGTCGTCGGATAGCCCAGAGCGAGGGAGTCGCCCACGAGGGCGCCCTCCGCCTCGTCCTCGGAGAGGCGTTCGCCGCCGGCGCCGGCCCGCTTTGACTGTGATTCGGGTTGTCGGGACATCGATGCTCGTTGGGGACTCGTTGTTTAGGACGGCCTAAACCGTTTGCGGTCCACAGGGCGGTGCAGTACGGGAACCTTTAAGCGAGATGGCCCGTTTTGGCGGCGTATGAGCGTGATGCCGTCGGTAGTAGCGCGGCGCGCCTGAGCGCCAGGCCACGTTTCTCCGCAGTTCGTCTCCGACCCCGCTCACCACACACATGTCCGAATCCGATATTCCCGACGAGTACGAGCCGGAGGCCCTCGAATCGCGCTGGCGCGAACAGTGGGCCGAAAGCGACGTGTATGAATACGAAGGTACGGCCGGCGCAAGCGCGCCGGGCGAATACGACGATTCCTCCACCGACGACGGGGCAACGGACTACGTCGTGGACACGCCTCCGCCCTATCCGACGGGCGAACTCCATATCGGCCACGGCCTCCAGTGGTGTTACATCGACTTCGCCGCGCGCTACCACCGCCTCATCGGCGACAACGTCCTCTTCCCGCAGGGGTGGGACTGCCATGGCCTGCCCACGGAAGTGAAGGTCGAGGAGAATCACGGCATCAATCGCCACGACGTCTCCCGCGAGGAGTTCCGCGAGATGTGCGTCGAGCACACCAACGAACAGATAGCCTCGATGAAGGAGACGATGGGTGAGTTGGGCTTCTCGCAGGACTGGTCGGCGGAGTACCGCACGATGGACGAGGAGTACTGGTCGAAGACCCAGCGCTCCTTCGTCGAGATGGCTGAGGAGGGTCTCGTCTACCGGGACGAACACCCCGTCAACTGGTGTCCCCGCTGTGAGACCGCCATCGCGGACGCTGAGGTCGAGCCCATCGACCAGGAGGGCACCCTCTTCGACGTGACCTTCCCCGGGAACGGGAACGACGATAGGGAGGAACGGAGTTCCTCTGACTCTGCGGCGGAGCCGCAGAACATCGAAATCGCCACCACCCGGCCGGAACTCCTCGCGGCCTGCGTCGCCATCGCCGTCTCGCCCGACGACGAGCGCTACGAGGGGAGAGTGGGCGAGACCTTCGAAGTGCCCCTGTTCGGCCACGAGGTCGAACTCATCGCGGACGACGACGTGGACGCCGAGTTCGGCACCGGCGCCGTGATGATCTGTACGTTCGGAGACAAACAGGACGTCGACTGGTGGGCCGAGTACGACCTCGACCTGCGCGCGGTGTTCACCGAAGACGGTCACCTCAACGACGAAGCGGGCGAGTTCGCGGGGCTCTCCATCGACGAGGCCAAAGGCGAAATCGCCGACGCGCTCGACGATGGGGGCTATCTCGGGGACACCGAACCCGTCGAACAGTCGGTCGGCGCGTGCTGGCGCTGTGACACCCCTATCGAGATTCTCTCGAAGGAACAGTGGTTCGTGGAGGTCGACCAGGACGCGATTCTGGAGCGGGCCGAAGAAGTGGAGTGGATTCCCGAGCACATGCACCAGCGCCTCGTGGAGTGGACTGAGGGGATGGAGTGGGACTGGGTCATCTCCCGCCAGCGCGTCTTCGCCACCCCCATCCCGGCGTGGCAGTGCGAGGACTGTGGCGAGTGGCACATCCCCGACGCGGAGGAGCTCCCCGCGAACCCCACCGAGGAGGGACCCGGCATCGAGTGCCCCGACTGTGGTTCCCAGGATTGGACCGGCGAGACGGACGTGATGGACACGTGGATGGACTCCTCCATCACGCCGATGCACATCCGGGGCTGGCCCGATGAGGAGTTCGAACCCACTGCCCTCCGCCCGCAGGGCCACGACATCATCCGGACGTGGGCGTTCTACACGCTCCTGCGTACGGGGGGCCTCACCGGCGAGATTCCCTGGGAGGAAATCCTCATCAACGGGATGGTGTTCGGCCCGGACGGCAACAAGATGTCCAAGAGCAGGGGCAACGTCGTCGCACCTACCGAGGCCGTGGAGGAGTACTCCGCCGACGCCTTCCGCCAGTCCATCGCGCTCGGCGGCCGCCCCGGCAGCGACGTACAGTTCCAGTGGAAGGAGGTCAAATCCGCCTCCCGCTTTTTGACGAAGCTCTGGAACATCTTCCAGTTCGCCAGCGGCCACTTCGAGGCGGACACGGCGACCGTGGGTGACCCCGCGTACCGGGACGCAGACCGCTGGATTCTCACGCGGGCCGGCGAGGTCGCCGATGAGGTCGCCGAGGACATGGAGGCCTACCGCTTCGACGCCGCCCTGCGAAAGGTGCGGGAGTTCGCGTGGAACGACCTCGCGGACGACTACGTCGAACTCGTCAAAGGGCGACTCTACAACGGCCGCCCCGGCGAGCGCGACGCCGCGCGCCACGCCCTCTACACAGTCCTCTCCAGTGTGGTGCGGATGCTCGCGCCGTTCTCCCCGTTCGTCACGGAGGAGATATACGACCATCTCCCCGGCACGGAGGGAAGTGTTCACGCCGCCGCGTGGCCCGAAATCGACGTGCGCGACGAGGACGCCGTCGCCGCGGGCGAGATAATCGCCGAGACGGCGAGCGAGGTCCGCGCATGGAAGTCAGAGCGCGGGATGGCGCTCAACGCCGACCTCGACCGGGTCGAGCTCTACCCCGACGAGGAGCTCACAATCGACACCTACGACCTCGCGGAGACGGTGAACGCGCCGGTCCGCGTCCGCGAGGGGACGCCCGACGTGGAACTCGTTCCGGTGGGGGTGGACCCGGACCACTCGGTCATCGGGCCGGAGTTCCGCGAGAAGGCAGGACAGGTGGTCGCGGCGCTCGAAGCCGCCGACCCCAAGGAGATTCAGGTGGCCAAGGGCCGCGGCGAAATCGAACTCGAACTCGACGGCGAGACGGTCACCCTCGACCCTGAGGCCGTCGACATCGAGGAGGAACACCGCGCGGGCAGCGGCGAGGAGGTCCACGTCGTCGAGACGGAGTCGGCGACGGTGCTGGTCTTTCCCTAACGACTTTTCCCCCTGCCCGCCACGGGCGGGTATGGACGACCGAGTCGAGGCACACGCCGAGACGCTCGTGGACTGGAGCGCGCGAATCGAGGCGGGCGACGACGTGGTGCTCTCGGTGGGGCCCGACGCTCACGAACTCGCCGTGGCCGTCGCCGGGAAACTCGGCGAGCGGGGCGCGAACCTGATCTGCACCTACGCGTCGGGCGAAATCTCGCGGGCGTACCTGCGGGCGAGCGACGGTGAGTTCGACGCCGACCCCGACTTCGAACTCACGATGCTCGAACGCGCGGACGCCTACCTCTCGCTCGGGGGCGGACGCAACAGCGCCGCGACGGCCGACGTACCCGAAGAAACCAGGAACGCCTACGACCGCGCGAGACAGGCGATTCGGGAGGCGAGACTCGACACCGACTGGGTGAAAACCTTGCATCCGACGCGCTCGCTGGCCCAGCGCGCGGGGATGGCCTACGAGGAGTACCAGGACTTCCTCTATTCGGCGGTACTCCGCGACTGGGAAAGCCTCGCCGCGGAGCAGGAGCGCCTGAAGGACCTCCTAGAGGACACGGAGGAAGTGAGAATCACGAACGAGGGCACGGATCTGACCCTCGACGTTTCGGGGCGCTTCGCCGTGAACTCCTGTGCCTCCGTCGCCTACGATTCGCATAACTTACCCAGCGGCGAGGTGTTCACCGCCCCGCGGAGCGCGGCGGGCCACGTCACCTTCGACGTACCCATGACGATCAACGACCGGCGGGTGAAGGATGTCTATCTGGAGTTCGAGGGCGGCGAGGTCGTCGATTTCGCGGCCGCGCAGGGCGAATCTGCCATCGAGGGCGTGTTGGACACCGACGACGGCGCGCGCCGACTGGGTGAACTCGGCATCGGGATGAACCGCGGCATCGACCGCCCCACCGATACGATACTCTTCGACGAGAAGATGGCCGGGACGGTCCACCTCGCGCTCGGGCGGGCCTACGACGACTGCATCCCCGAGGGCGAGGACGGGAACAAGTCGGCGACGCACACGGACCTCATCACGACGATGGGCGGGGGGTCCAGACTCGAACTCGACGGCGACGCGGTGCAGGAGGACGGGACGTTCAGGTGGGAGTAGCGTTTTCAGACGGCCTCGGCGGTGTAGCAGTCGAAGTCCTCCGTCTCACAACTCCCGTCGGGGCGTTCGATCTGGACGGTGGCGTGACCCACGTCGAAGCGTTCGCCGAGGACCTCTCTGGCCGTTTCGAGGACGGCGTCGTGGTCCGCCGCCCCCGTGACGACGAGGTGGACGCTGCACGCGTGTCGGTCGGAGGAGATGGCCCAGACGTGTACGTCGTGGACCTCGGTGACGCCGTCGACAGCGAGGAGCGCCTCAGCCACGCCCTGCACGTCCACGGAGGCGGGCGCGCCCTGCATCAGGATGTTCACGCTCTCGCGGAGGAGGTCCTTCGCGGAGTAGAGCACGAGCAGGGCGATGAGCACCGAGAACGCCGGGTCCAGCCACAGCAGGTCGGTGAAGAGGAGCGCCACGCCCAGCGCGATGGCGGCGACGCTCCCGGCGGCGTCGGCCAGCAGGTGGAGAAAGACGCCCTCGACGTTGAGATTGTCCCGGCCACCGGTCAGGACGTAGGCGGCGGCGAGGTTGGCGGCGAGCCCGACGACGCCGATGACGATGACCGGCACGGGTTTGACCATCCGCGGCTCCTGGAAGCGCATCGCGGCCTCGTAGCCGATGTAGACGACGACTGCGAGAAGGAAGAGACCGTTGAGTAGGGCGCCCAGGATTTCCGCGCGGGAGTAGCCGAACGTGCGCTTCTCGTCGGCGGGGCGGGTCGCGACCCACGCCGCGAACAGGCCGAGCGCGATACTGGCGCTGTCGGTGAGCATGTGCGTCGCGTCCGCGAACAGCGTCAGCGAATCGGCGTAGTACGCACCGACGATTTCGACGACGAAGAAGACGGTGTTGATCGCCAGCGCGATGGCGAGCGCGCGGCGGTTGCCGCTCCCGTGGTCGTGTGAGTGGTCCGATCCACCGTGGTCGTGGCCTCCCTCCTCGCCGTGGTCGCTCATGGGTAGTAGACGCTGACGGCGCCCGATATATGAAAACACCTGTCATCAACCCCCGGTTCGGTATCAATGATTAACAACTCAAACCAGTTTAGTTCACAATTCAGTCGCTCGGCGGGTGGTGGCTGAGGGGAGTAAGCCCCCTTCTGTTCGGCCCGGCATTCGGCTGAGCGTCCGCGCGCGCACCGGGCTACCGACTGCGCGGACTTGCACCGGCGAGGATTCGCCGTTCCATCGCTTCGCCGCCCGTCGACGCTCGGCGGGTCGACTCCCTTCCCTTGCGGGTCGGTTCGCCCGTGGTCGTGAGACCACGACGGGAGGCGGGTGGCCTCCCGCGCCTCATCGCTCGGGGCGGGGCGTGTCGTTTCTGTTCCAGAGCCAGCGGTCTCCCGCTCCGGACGTGTGTCCGGTCGCCCAGCCCGGGGGTGGGGGGACTTTCCTCATGCGCGTGGTCGGAGAGCCGCGAAGCGGCGCGGACCACGTACACGGGGGCCGGGCTCCCTCTGCCGTCCCGCGATACGGCCGGGCGATTTTTAAGGCGTTCGGTCGGTTTGGCCGAAACCCTCATGGATAATCGGAGGAAAGGGTTGAAGTCGTCGGACGCCCAAAACGTTCATGTATGTCCGAGGCCCAGCCGCTCACTGTTACTTATCAGGACGGGGCGCGCGCGGTTGAACTCGCTCGCGAGGCTGTCGAAGCCTACGTTCTCAACGGTCAACGCGAACACCCGGGCAGTATGCGCGATTCCTTTTACAATCGCACCGGCACGTTCGTCCGCCTCGAAGCGGGCGGGCGCCTCCGGGGGTGTGCCGGCTCCTACGACAGCGACGAACAGCTGGGCCGCGGCATCGTGGACGCCGCCATCGAGGCCGCAAGCGAGGACTCCTGCGGGTCGGAGGTCGAAGCCGCCGAGCTCACCGGACTCACCGTCTCGGTCTGCATCGTCTCGGACATCACGCTGACCGACGACCCGGCGGAGGACCTCGAAATCGGTACTCATGGCGTTGCTATCGACGGACGTGGGCAACACGGCTGGATGTACCCGACGCTCCCCTTGGACAACGACTGGGCCGTCTACGACTACCTCGATAGGACCTGCCGGAAGGCCGGCCTTCCCCGCGGCGCGTGGGACGACGACGACGTGATGGTGACGCTCTTCGACGGGCAGATCTTTCGCGAGCGAAGCGTCGAGGGCGAAATAGAGGAGATTTAGAGCACGTCTTCGGCGTCGGCGGCCGCCCGCTCGGCGGCGCGTTCGATGTCGAACTTCGCGACGAAGTCCCCATCTCTGAGCAACGGTTCCAGCAGTTCTTCTCCATCAGTTGGCCCGGGCCGGTCGGCAAGCCCGATTTCGTGGCCGCCCTCCTCCGTCCGATACACCTGTTTGCGCCCCGAGAGCTTCCCGCGTTTGGCCGCGGGGTCGCCGTCCACCTCGACGATATCAAGGGCAAAGGGCACGGGGTCCGCGTCGCTGACGTACCCACCGATTCCGAAGCCGTCGGCGTACTCGCGCAACTCGCGCATCTCCGCGGGCGTCATCCCGCCGCTGACGAAGACGTCGACGTCCTCGCCGCGGGCGTCGAGTTCCCACGTCACCTCGCGGACGATGTGGGCGAAGTCGCCCCGGCGCGACCCCGTCGTGTCGAGGCGCACACTGTCGAGGTCGTCGCCGAGCGCCTCGACGGCGCCGAGGGCCTCCCCGACCTCGTCGCCGTAGGTGTCACAGAGCGCGACACGGGGAACATCCGGAGAGACGTGCTCGTCGAAGGCCGTCCACGCCTCTTGTTGGTTGTCCCGCCCGAAGCAGATGAGCAGGGCGTGGGGCATCGTCCCCCCGGCTTCTCTGCCGAGAACCTCGGCGGCGGCGACGTGAGAGATGCCATCGAGGCCGCCCACGAGGGCGCTCCGCTCCACCATCGCCGCGATGGAGGGATGGACGTGCCGCGAGCCGAAGGAGAGCACCGTCGAGTCGGGCGCCGCGCGGCGCGCGTCGAGGGCGTTCGTCGCCATCCCCGTCGCGTGGGAGAGAAAGCCCAGCAGGGAGGTCTCGTACCGACAGAAGTCGAGGTAGTTTCCCTCGATACTGAGGACCGGCCCGCCGTCGAAGAGCGTCCCCTCCGGGAGCGCGTCGACGTCGACGGGGAGCCCCGCCAGGAGGTGTGCGGCGTCCTTCACGCCGGCGAAGACGTCAAACTCGCCGGTCGGGAACTGGTCGGCGGTGACCTCCGCGACGACCCGGGGGTTCCGGCCCGCACCCTCCAGGGTCTCGACTGTGCGCTCGAAGTAGGCGTCCGTCGCGCGCCCCTCCGCGATGGCCGCCTCGGGGACGATGTCGAATCCGTTCATCCGGTTGGGCGGGCTACGACCCCCCGGGGCAAAACGCTACCCCTCGGCGCGGGCGTTCACGCCGGTCAGCGCGTCGACGCTCGGGGCGTTCGTCACTGTCACCTTGTTCCCGTCGACGCGGACGGCGAAGGCGTCGGCGAACTCGCTTTCGTTCTCGGGGATGCGCCAGACGCCCTCGCGGCGTTCCTCGGCGCCCCAGTATCGGAGCAACTCGCGGTAGCCCCCGGCGAACTCGCGGGCCTCGCTTTTGTTCTCCCACGCGGAGCGCCAGACGTAGCCCAGCTCGCCGTCCGCGCGGACGTAGGCGGCCATCCGGTCGCCCTCCCACCCGTCGCTGTAGGGGACGACGTAGGTGATGGGGTCGAGCGCGGAGTCGGGGCCACGGTTGAGGAAGGACCGCGGGTCGATGACCCCACCCCGCCGCCGCGTGGTGTCGTAGGAGGGGTAGGCGAACATCGTCGTGATGGAGGGGACCCCGAAGGCGTCGTAGTTCGGGCCGCGGGGCGTGACGCGGCGCCACGCCGACCCGTTCCGGTTGGTGACGGTGACGTTGACCGGGGGGTCGTTCCCGTATTTCCCCGGGAGCGCGATCTGTTCGGCGCTCGCGGGCGGGTCGTCGTAGACGGCGTTCACCGCGCCCCAGCCGCCGCGCTCCTCGATAGTGCGGATAAAGACCGGCCCGTCGCTGTACGGGAAGTAGTTCAGCAGGGAGATGCCCTGATGGACGTTTGCGGAGCCGCCTCCGCCCCCGCCACTGCCGGCCGCGGAGCGCTCCACACAGCGCCACTCGTCGCGACAGCGGTTCTCGTAGCGGTAGTCGAGGAGGGAGGCGTCGCCCTCGATGAGTCCCAGATCGCGGTTCTTCGATTCGAGCGTGGAGGTGTTGTACCGCGGGTTGAAATGCCGGAACTGGTAGGCGTGGACGAGCTCGTGTGCCAGCGTGGTCTCCGCGATGACGGGCGTCTCGGACTCGGAGATGACGACGATTTCGTCCCGGGAGGGCGAGTAGAAGCCCAACACCTGGGACGCCTGCGTCTCGCGTTGCTGTTCGCCCGAATCCGCGCGCTCGCCGACGAGGAAGAGCGCCTCGTACACCGCGTTGTCCAGCAGCGTCGCGTCGCTGGGGCCGTCGCCAGGGTCGCCGGAGCCGTTCCCGAGTATCAGCCCGCGGTACTCCGAGCGGGTGAGCACCTCCACTTGAACCTGGTCGTCGAACTCCACGTCCCGGAGGTGTTCGACGCGGGCCATCGAGCGGGAGACGACCATCCGGCGCTCGCTGGCGTTGAGCCCGTCCTCCGCGGTGACGGGCAGCGTCTCGTTGTACCAGACGCCCCGCTCCCAACCCGTGGCGTCGCCGTCCGGGTCGGAAGGCCCGCCCACGGGGTAGTGGTGTGGTGCGCTACAGCCGGCGAGCGCGATGAGGACAGCGGCTACCAGGAGCGCCCGCCTCATCGCTCACCCCGCGCCAGCAGCGCGCTCGCCGCGCCCAGCGCCGCGAGCGTGACGGCAACGCCGAACCCGGGCGTCGCCCCGCTGGGCGTCGTCGTCGGGGCCGGCGTTCGTGTCGTCGTGGATGCGGTGGTCGTGGAAGTCATCGATGTCATGGTAACGTTTCCCGGGAACTCGAAGCGCGTCGTCAGCGTTCGGGGACTGACCGTCGTGGTCCGCGGCGGCGCCGACGCCGGGACGATGTCGTGGAGGTCCTCGACCGTCGGCCCGTTGGCGATTCTGACCCACGGCCCCTCGCGTTGCACGTAGAAGGCGTCGGCGAAGGGGCCCTCGGGGACGACGTACGTGTTGGGGTCGACCAGCCGGCCGTCGTGCGCGGAGAGCGAGCGGACGTACGCGGCGGCGAACTCGCGTGCGTCCTCGGACGAGTCCCAGCGGGTCTTCCAGACGTAGCCGCCCGCCTCCGAATCGGGGTGTCGGTACGGGAATATCCGGTCGCCCGCCCACCCCTCCGAGGCGGGCGCGCTGTAGTTGTACGTGTCGTAGGGTCCCGTCGTGTTGTAGAGGTTGTCGGTGTCGAGAACGCCCGTGCCGTACGTCCGGTCCTGATACCAGAAGCCGGCGAAGACGGACGCTTCGCCCAGGGTGTCGGAGCCGTTCTCCCCGAGTTGCGGGTACGTCTCCCACCCGTTCCGGGACGTGTCGTTGAACGGAACCGCGACCGGTTCGTCGTCGGTGCCGTGGATGGTCTGTTCGGTCGCGTTCGGCGGGCGTTTCATGGTCTCGTTCACCGCTTCCCACCCACCCTCGGTACGGAGCGCGTCGACGTACGGCGGGCCGTCGGAGTAGGGCTGATAGACCGTGAGATACATCCCGAACCCGCCGTCCGGGAGGGTCGTGCCACCCGAACCCCGGGGCGTTGAGACGCAGTCCCATTCGTTTCCACAGCGCTGGGCGTAGCGGGTCTCGACGTACCCCGACTCGCCCTCGACGATGCCCTGCGCGGCGAGGTCACCGTCTTGGGTGTCGCCGCCGTACCGCGACTTCGAGAGGTTGTGGTACTGGTCCTGTAAGGCATGGGTGAGCTCGTGGACCAGCGTGGCGTTGTCGACCGTGGCCGTCCCGTCCTCGGCCACGATGACGATTTCGTCCGCGGCGGGGTCGTAGTAGCCGGCGATGCTTCCCCCGTAGAGCGCGTCGAGGCGTTCGTTGGCGTCCGCGTCCTCGCCGACGATGAGCAGCGCCTCCCAGATCTGGTTGTTCCACGCGTCGAAGGCGGCGCTCCGGTTGGTCGCCCCAGTGTCGGCCGCGGAGCGCTCGCGGACCGTCACGGGAACGTCGCGTTTGAACTCCAGTCCGCGGACGTACTCGATGCGGGCCATCGAGCGGGCGACGAAGGCCTCGCGTTCGTCGGGCGAGAGGCCGTCGGACTGGTCCACGTCGATGGATTCGTTGTGCCAGTAGCCGTTCTCCCACCCGATGGGGTCACTCGGCGGGTCCGCGCGCTCCGCCGTCGGGGCGGCAGCGCCGAGTGCGGGGACCGACGCGAGGGCCAGCGCCACGACGAGGACGACCGCCGCGGGGCCCCGTTCCATTAAACGGGGCTAGGGAACCATCCGCATAAAAGCCGTCGGAAGGCGGACCCTCCGCGGGTGAACCGTTTTGTCGACCCGGCGCGTCCTCCGAGTATGGAGTTCGACCCCGAACGCACGGCGCTGGTCGTCGTGGACGTACAGAACGGCTTTTGTCACCCCGAGGGGAGCCTCTACGCCCCGGACTCGGGGGCCTGCGTCGAACCCGTCACCGACCTCGTCGAAACCGCCCGCGAGGCCGGGGTCCGAATCGTCTACACGCGGGACGTCCATCCCCGCGAACAGTTCGAGGACGCCCACTACTACGACGAGTTCGAGCGCTGGGGCGAACACGTCGTCGAGGGGACGTGGGACGCCGAACTCGTCGACGAACTCGACCCCCGAGGGGAGCGTGAGCACGTCGTGGAGAAACACACCTACGACGCCTTCCACGAAACCGAACTCGACGGCTGGCTCTCGGCGCGGGGCGTCGAGGACCTGCTGGTCTGTGGGACGCTCGCGAACGTCTGTGTCCTCCACACGGCGAGTTCGGCGGGGCTCCGGGATTATCGGCCCGTCGTCGTGACGGATGCTCTGGGATACATCGAGGCCGAGCACAAGGAGTACGCCGTCGAACACGCCGACTGGCTGTTCGGCGAGACAAGCGAGCGCGGGGGCGTCGAGTTCGTCTGAGCGGCCGGCGCCGCGACGGGCCATCGGAGCTGCTCGCCGAGTCCCCGTACCGGCAGACTTAGGCGCGAGCCAGTCGGCCCTTCCCCTATGTTTACGGTTCGGAACGCGACGCTCGCGGACGGGTCGACCCGCGACGTGCGAGTCGACCCCGAGTCCGGAACCATCGACGCCGTCGGCGAGCGCCTCGACGCCGAGCGGGGCGTCGAGGCCGCCGGCAAGCTCCTCCTTCCGGGAATGATAGACGCCCACGTCCACTTCCGGGAGCCCGGGGACCCACAGAAGGAGACGTGGGCCACCGGCTCCGCCAGCGCCGCCGCGGGCGGCGTCACGACGGTCGTCGACCAACCCAACACGTCCCCGCCGACCGTGACGGGGGAGGCCTTCGACGAGAAACGCGATCTCGCGACGAACGCATCGCTCGTGGATTTCGGTATCAGCGGCGGCGTCACCGCCGACTGGGAGCCCGACACCCTCTTCGCCGAGCCGGTGACGGCGCTCGGGGAGGTGTTCCTCGCGGACTCGACTGGCGAGATGGGAATCGGCCGGGAGCTGTTCGCCGACGCCGTCGCCGTCGCCGCGGCCGAGGAGGTTCCCGTCACGGTCCACGCCGAGGACGCGACGAAGTTCGACGAGGGCGCGCTTCCCGAGGACGGACCGGCGGGCGCGGACGCCGACGCGAGCGCGTGGAGCGCCTACCGGACGGCCGAGGCCGAAATCGCCGCCGCCGAACTCGCGTGCGAGGTAGCCGGGGAGACCGGCGCGCAGACGCATCTGGCCCACACATCGACCCCGGAGGCCGCCGACCTGGCGGCGGAGCACGGGCTGACCTGCGAGGCGACACCCCACCACCTCTTCCTCTCGACGGCCGACGCCGCCGAGCTGGGGACGTACGGCCGGATGAACCCGCCGCTTCGCTCCCCGGGGCGCCGGGACGGCCTGTTCAGCAAACTCGTTGACGGCACCGTCGACGTCGTGGCGACGGACCACGCGCCCCACACCCGCGCGGAGAAGGAGGCCGCGCTGACCGAGGCACCGAGCGGGGTGCCGGGCGTCGAAACCGCGCTTCCCCTGCTGCTGGCCGCCGCGGCGGAGGGCGAACTCGACTACGAGCGCGTGCGGGACGTAACTGCCAGAAACCCGGCGGAGATCTTCGGTCTCGACTCGAAGGGGAAAATCGAGGCGGGCTACGACGCCGACCTCGTACTCGTGGACCCCGAGGAAGGGACGGAGATATCAGGGGGCGACCTCCACTCGAAATGCGAGTGGACTCCCTTCGAGGGGTGGACCGGCGTCTTCCCGATGTGGACGATGGTGCGCGGGGAGGTCGTGTACGCGGCGAACGACGTGGATTTGGGCGCGCTGGCGCCCGACGGCGAGTTCGGCGAGCGGAGCGGCGAACTGGTCTGAAGGTCTTCCACGTGCGACGACGGTCTCGGCCGCGGGAACCCGGCTGTCGCACGGGTTCCACGTTCCGCGGACGAGCGGCCGAGGACAGCCGATGGTGTGGGGCGTGCGACAGCCGCCCCACTCCGTGGAAGGACCGGCTACGAATCCTCGACGTGCGCCTCGGGGTTCTCCGGGTCGAACGTCTCCCCGCAGTGCGGGCATTTCACGCCCTCGTGGCGGAACTCGTCGCTCGCGGTGCGCACGTCGCGCATCACGCTCGATATGCGTTCCTCGGCGTCGAGTTCCTCCTCGACGGTGAGGTCCTTCCCCTCCACTTCGAGGAGGAACTTCGCGACCTCGGTCGCCTCGTACATCACGTCGTCCAGTTCGTCGGCGGTGAGCAGGTCGCTCATCGCGCCGTAAAGGAACGTCGCGCCCGCCTGCCGGACTTTCTCCTCGAAGGCCGAGCGGGCCTGGTTCACCGCTTGGGGCGTGTAGGTGTCCGTCATGAAGGGGACGAGATGGGGCAGGTTCTCGCCGATTTTCGTCATCTCCACGCCCGTCTCCGTACGGAAATCGGAGCAGAGCCGCGCGATGGCCCACTCGCGGGCGGTGATGTACGTCCGCTCGCGGAGGAAGTCGTTGACCCGCTCGTACTGGGCGCCGTCCATCTTCGTGAAGCGGTCGTAGGTCTGGACGTCCGGGGGGACTTCGTTGCCTCCCTCTGCTTGCCCGTCGGCCCCGTCCTCGTCGGCCGTCTCGGACGCCTCCGTTTCGGCCGCCGACGCGCCCGCCGACCCCGGTGCCGTCCCGGGGGTGTCGTCTGTCATACGATGGTTTGTGCGAGCGCGGCGCAAAAGGGTGTCGCCGGGACACAACGCTTTTGCGGGCGGGCGGGGAGGGAGTCGGTATGGACGTTCTCCTCGGCGTGGGCGGCAGCGATGACTCCCTTCGGGCCCTCGATTGGGCGCTCCGTCGGGTCCGCTCGGCGGGCGACTCGCTGACCGTGGCGGTCGTCTCCAACCCCGAGTCGGAGCGCTCGCCGGAGGAGATGGAGGAAGCGGTCCGCGAACGGCTCGACGAGGCGGACTTCGAGGCGGAGATCAGACATGTCAAGGGGAACCCCGGGAGCGCGCTCGTCCGACTGGCCGAGGAAGAGGGCTTCGACGAACTCGTCCTCGGCGGCGGCGAGGAGAGCCCGATGGGAAAAATTCGGATGGGCAACGTCTCCGAGTACGCCCTCCTCAACTCCCACGTCACGGTGACGCTGGTCAGATGAGCCCCGGCCCGACCTACCCCGAAGAGCCCGCCGACCCCTTCCCAGCGCCCCCGCGGACCGTCGAGGACGGGAAGGACCGCGAGATACGCTTCGTCGCGCTCGACGAGGAGGTGCCCGAGCGGCTGGTGGAGATGTACGTCGCCTTCGACCCTGCGGATAGAGCACAGGGCGTTCCGCCCACGGGCGAAGGCGCCATCCGGGAGTGGCTCTCGGGGCTGTTCGCGGGCGGCGGCTACAACATCGTCGCCAAACACGGCGAGCGCATCGTCGGCCACGCGACCCTCGTTCCCGACACCGACGAAGCCTACGAACTCGCCATCTTCGTCGTGCAGGGCTACCAGGGCGCGGGTATCGGAACCGAACTCATTCACACCCTCCTGGGCTACGGCCAGGAGGAAGGGGTCAAGAAGGTGTGGCTCACTGTCGAGCGCTGGAACCACGCCGCGAAACACCTCTACGAGAAGGTCGGCTTCCACGAGTCGGGGACGGAAGCGTTCGAAGTTGAGATGACGATTCGGTTGAGATAAATCGGGACACCCGAGTCGTACTCTCCTGGATAGACAACGACGTTCTCGCGGAATGAGGCGTTGAACGCTCGCACGGAGCGGTGTTACCTCGCTCCGCTCGGCAGAATGAGTGGGTCCGGGCGGATTCGAACCGGAGCCACTTCGCTTCGCTCGTGGCAGGGCTCGAATCCGCTGGTCCATCCGCTCGTTGCGTCCACTCCTCGCAGGATGTGGGTCTGGGCGGATTCGAACCGCCGGCCTCTTCCTTGTAAGGGAAGCGTCATAACCGACTAGACCACAGACCCGTACTCACATCTCCCGCTCCGGGCGGAATAACCCTTGCGTTCCCCCGCAACCGTTAGGGGCCGGTAGCCCCCAGTACGGGCGAATGGAGCGTCTCCCCTCGATTCTGGTGTCGGTGCTCCTCCTCCTCGCCGTCGCCGTCGTCGTGGGTCCGTTCCTCCCGGAGCTCGCCGGCGTCGGGTCCCACGGCAACGCGACGGTCACCGTCTCGAACGGGTCGGACACGCTCGCCGTCGTGGACGCGCGCGTCGCCGACAGCCCGCAGGAGCGCTATCGGGGACTGAGCGGCACGGACCCCCTCGAAAACGACACCGGGATGCTGTTCGTCTTCCCCGACGAGTCGAACGTCTCCTTCGTGATGCGCGGGATGAACTACCCCCTCGATATGGTCTTCATCGACGCGGAGGGGAACATCACGACGGTATACACCGTGCCGGTCCCGCCCGAAAACGCGAGCGAGTCGGAACTCGAACGCTACCCCGGGCGCGCGAAGTGGGTGCTAGAAGTGCCCGCCGGGTGGGCCGAACGGCACGGCGTTTCGCCCGGTGACACCGTCGAAATCGGGGGTAGCGCGTGAGTCCGTCGCGAACTCTCCGGAAGACGGGTTCCGTTTGAAAAACCCTTTTAGTTCCTTATTGTCTGGTTAAGACAATGGCTTTTGAAGAGGACGACGACCCGTTCGAGGAACAGCGGGAGCGGACGGAGAACGCGATGGTCCGTCTGTTCCGCGAGTACGGGTCGCGCTACAAACTCCAGTTCGTCGTCGGACTGATATCCAGTATGTTCGCCCGGGCGCTGGACCTCCTGCCGCCCCTCCTGTTGGGTATCGCGGTGGACTCCGTCGTCGGGCAGGGCGCGGAGTCCCAACAGTTGACGCTCGCGGTGATACCCCCGTCGTGGATTCCGACCGAACAGAGCGAACAGGTCGTGTTCCTCGCGGGCATCATCGCGGCGGCCTTCCTCGGTGGCGCGGCCATCCACTGGACGCGCAACTGGGGCTGGAACAGCTTCGCGCAGAACATCCAACACGACATCCGCACCGACACGTACGACAAGATGCAGCGCCTGAACATGGACTTCTTCGCCACCAAGCAGACGGGGGAGATGATGTCCGTGCTCAGCAACGACGTCAACAGATTGGAGCGGTTCCTCAACGAGGGGCTGAACTCCGTCTTCCGCCTCTCGATGATGACGCTCGGTATCGCCGCCATTCTCGTCTGGCTGAACTGGCGGCTGGCGCTCGTCGCCCTGCTCCCCATCCCAATTATCGCCGCGTTCACCTACAAGTTCATCGAGACCATCCAGCCCAAATACCAGGACGTACGCTCCTCGGTCGGCGACTTGAACTCCCGACTGGAGAACAACTTGGGGGGCGTCCAGGTCATCAAGACCTCCAACACCGAGGGCTTCGAGTCCGAGCGCGTCGACGACGTCTCGCAGGATTACTTCGACGCGAACTGGGACGCTATCAGAACGAGAATAAAATTCTTCCCGGCCCTGCGCATCGTCGCGGGGGTCGGCTTCGTCGTCACCTTCGTCGTCGGCGGGCTCTGGGCCGTCGGCGTGCCCATCCTGGGCGTCGAGAACGTCGTCTCCGCGGGCACCTTCGTCACGTTCATCCTCTACACGCAGCGTTTCATCTGGCCGATGGCCCAGTTCGGCGGCATCATCAACATGTACCAGCGCGCCCGCGCGTCCTCTTCCCGGATTTTCGGGCTGATGGACGAGCCCTCACGCATCGAGGAGGACCCCGCCGCGAAGGAGCTCGGCGTCGAAGGTGGGAACGTCGTGTACGACGACGTGTCCTTCGGCTACGACGAGGACGAAACCATCGTCGAGGACATCTCCTTCGAGGTCGAGGGCGGCGACACGCTCGCGCTCGTCGGCCCGACCGGGGCGGGCAAGTCGACGGTCCTGAAACTCCTCCTCCGGATGTACGACGTCGACGACGGCTCCATCACCATCGACGGGCAGGACCTCCGGAACGTGACCATCCCCTCGCTGCGTGCGGCCATCGGCTACGTCTCACAGGACACCTTCCTCTTCTACGGGACGGTCGAGGAGAACATCGCCTACGGCACCTTCGACGCGGACCGCGAGGAAGTGATCGAGGCCGCCAAAGCGGCCGAAGCCCACGAGTTCATCCAGAACCTGCCCGACGGCTACGACACCGAAGTCGGGGAGCGCGGGGTGAAGCTCTCGGGGGGCCAGCGCCAGCGCATCTCCATCGCGCGGGCCATGCTGAAGGACCCCGAAATCCTCATCCTCGACGAGGCCACCTCGGACGTGGACACGGAGACGGAGATGCTCATCCAGCGTTCCGTCGACGAACTGACCGAGGACCGCACGACCTTCGCCATCGCCCACCGGCTCTCGACGATCAAGGACGCCGAGAAGATCGTCGTTCTCGAAGACGGGCAGATAGTCGAGCGGGGCGACCACGACGAGCTGCTCTCGGAGGACGGCCTTTACGCGCACCTCTGGGGCGTGCAGGCCGGCGAAATCGACGAGCTTCCCGAGGAGTTCATCGAGCGCGCCCGCGGGCGGACGGCGGAAATCGAGGCGGAGGACGCCGAAGCGTCGGGCGACGACTGAGGAAGGTGGACCGCGTGCGACAGCCGCGGTCCCCGAAGGTGTGGGTCGTGCGACAGCCGACCCACCCGAAGGTTTCCCACGTGCGACAGCCCAAGGTGTCGGACGCGCGAACGAGCGTTCGACTCCGTGGGAGGACAGAAGGTCTCGGCCGCAGGAACCCGGCTGTCGCACGGGTTCCACGTTCCGCGGACGAGCGCGGCACTCCGAATCGCTCCCTGCGGACGTAGCGCCGCTCCCCAACCGACGCTCCCTTATATCGGGCGCGAGCAAGGTTCGGATAGTTATGCGTGGCACGGCAAACACGAGTCGGTGCGTCGGCATGGAACCCATTCTCCCCCTGCCGGCCACAACAACCGGCCGCGCCAGCGCGCCACCGGCCGCTCCCGACGGGGGGTGGTCCGAATGAGCGAGCCCGAGCCCGAGAACGAGGAGGAAGAGGAGGCCGAGACGGACGGCGGCGTCCACACCCACACGGTTCGCCTAGAGCTCGTCGACGAGCCGGGCGAACTCCTCAACGCGCTTCAACCTATTGCCGATAACGGCGGGAACCTCCTCTCGATCTTCCACGAGCGGGGGTCGATGACGCCGCGGGGGCACATCCCCGTCGCGGTGGACTTGGAGTGTCCGCCCGACCGCTTTGAGGCCATCATCGACTCGCTCAGGGACGCGGGCGTAAACGTCATCGAGGCCGACACCGAACGCTACACCGAGGCGTTCGTGGTGGTGCTCGTCGGCGACCTCATCGGCGCGGACCTCTCGGATACCATCTCCTCCGTCGAGGAGTACGCCAACGCGTCGGTCGTCGACGTCTCGCTGTCGGCGCCCGGTGGCGCGGACGACACCGCGAGCGCACGGTTCCGCCTCGCGGCGACGGAGGGGCACGCCGAGGACGCGCTCGGAGCGGTCCGGGACGTGGCCGACGGAAAGGGGCTGGACGTCATCGAACCGCTGGTGGTGGGCCAATGAAGCTCGCCATCGTGGGCGCGGGTGCGGTCGGCGCCAGCGTCGCGCGGCTCGCGGGGGGCGCCGGCCACACGGTCGTCGCGCTCGCGGACTCCACCGCCGCCGTCGTGGACTCGGGGGGCGTCGACGTCGAGGCCGCCCTCGCGGCCAAGGAGTCGGGCGACCCGCTCGGCTCCCGGAACCCGGAGGCGCTCTTCGAGAGCGACTACGGGGTGCTCATCGAGGCCACCCCGACCACGCTGGGCGACGCCGAGCCGGGCTTCTCGCACGTCGAGCGCGCCCTGTCGGACGACCGCCACGTCGTGCTCGCGAACAAGGGACCTGTCGCGGAGCGCTACGACGACGTCCGCGCGCTCGAAGCCGACAGCGAGGGCGAGGTCTACTTCGAGGCCGCCGTCGGCGGCGCCATTCCCATCCTCTCGACCATCGCGGGACAGGGCGAGGGTAACGTGACGGCCGCGCGCGGCGTGCTCAACGGAACCGCCAACTTCATCCTTACGCGGATGGCCGCCGAGGGGTTGGGGTACGAACACGTTCTCGCGGAGGCCCAGGACCTGGGCGTCGCGGAGACGGACCCGACCTTCGACGTCGAGGGGACCGACCAGGCGCTGAAATGCGTGATTCTGGCCAACGTCCTCTACGGCGGCGGCTACTCGCTGGCGGACGCCGAGGTCGAGGGCATCGACTCCATTCCCGGGAGCGCGCTCGACCTCGCGGCCGAGGACGGCCGGACGGTCCGGCTCATCGGCGAAGTGAGCGAGGGCGAGGTCCGCGTCGGACCCCGCCTCGTCCCAGAAAACGGGACGCTCGCGGTCACGGGCACCCAGAACATCGTCCAGCTGGAAACCGAACACGCGGGCCGGCTGAACCTCAGCGGACGGGGCGCGGGCGGCCCCGAGACGGCGAGCGCGGTGCTGGCTGACGTGGCGCGTCTGGAGTGAGACAGACGGGGGCATGCGAACGCCCCACAAATCGCCGGACGCAGGGCCGCTATCCCGGGAACGTACCGAAACCGTTTTACACGGAACTACCGAATCCTACAAGCAGAGCGCATCCGCGCGTGAACCATCATGGCTGACACACCGCACCAGAACCTGGCCATCATCGGCCACGTCGACCACGGTAAGAGCACGCTTGTGGGCCGCCTCCTCTTCGAAACGGGGAGCGTCCCTGAGCACGTCATCGAGCAGCACCGAGAAGAGGCCGAGTCCAAGGGCAAGGGCGGATTCGAGTTCGCCTACGTCATGGACAACCTGGCCGAGGAGCGCGAGCGCGGTGTCACCATCGACATCGCACACCAGGAGTTCAGTACCGACGAGTACGAGTTCACTATCGTCGACTGTCCTGGTCACCGCGACTTCGTCAAGAACATGATTACGGGCGCGTCCCAGGCTGACAACGCCGTCCTCGTCGTCGCCGCCGACGACGGTGTCCAGCCGCAGACGCAGGAGCACGTCTTCCTCGCCCGCACCCTCGGTATCGGCGAACTCATCGTCGGCGTCAACAAGATGGACGTCGTCGACTACGACGAGGGCCGCTACCACGAGGTCGTCGAGGAGGTTCAGGGGCTGCTCAAGCAGGTCCAGTTCAACACCGACGACGCGAAGTACATCCCCCTCTCCGCGTTCGAGGGCGACAACATCGCGGAGGCCAGCGAGAACACGCCGTGGTACGACGGCGAGACGCTCCTCGAAGCCCTGAACGAGCTGCCGGAGCCGGAGCCCCCCACGGACGCTCCCCTCCGCCTGCCGATTCAGGACGTCTACACGATTTCGGGTATCGGTACCGTCCCCGTCGGACGTATCGAGACCGGCACGATGCACCCCGGCGACAACGTCTCCTTCCAGCCCAGCGACGTGGGCGGCGAGGTGAAGACCGTCGAGATGCACCACGAAGAGGTGCCCGAGGCCGGCCCCGGTGACAACGTCGGCTTCAACGTCCGCGGCGTCGGCCAGGACGACATCCGCCGCGGCGACGTCTGTGGCCCCGCCGACGACCCGCCCACGGTCGCCGAGACCTTCCAGGCACAGGTCGTCGTCATGCAGCACCCGAGCGTCATCACGGCCGGCTACACGCCCGTCTTCCACGCCCACACGGCGCAGGTCGCGTGTACCTTCGAGTCCATCGACAAGAAGCTCGACCCGTCCTCGGGTGAGGTCGCGGAGGAGAACCCCGACTTCATCCAGAACGGCGACGCCGCCATCGTGACCATCCGGCCGCAAAAGCCGCTCAGCATCGAGCCGTCCTCCGAGATTCCGGAGCTCGGTTCCTTCGCCGTCCGTGACATGGGTCAGACCATCGCGGCAGGCAAGGTTCTCTCGGTCGAAGAGCGATAGATGCCCGGTCAACAGGCCCGCGTCCGCCTCGCCGGCACGAGCCCGGACGACTTGGACGACATCTGCGACGACGTGCGGGACATCGCGGACAAGACCGGCGTCAGCCTGAGCGGCCCCGTGCCGCTCCCGACGAAGGAGTTGGAAGTCCCTGCCCGGAAGTCGCCTGACGGCGAGGGGACAGCGACCTGGGAACACTGGGACATGCGCGTCCACAAGCGTCTCATCGACATCGACGCGGACGAGCGCGCGCTGCGCCAGCTGATGCGGATTCAGGTGCCCAACGACGTCAGCATCGAGATCGTCCTCGAAGACTGAGGACTCCCGTAGGCCGAAAGACCGCGAGCGTCTTTCGGAACTGACGACGGGCACAACGAAAGCCCCAAATACGACGCCCGGATACATTCGGGCGCGTCGCGGGCTCGTAGATCAGCGGTAGATCGCTTCCTTCGCAAGGAAGAGGCCCGGGGTTCAAATCCCCGCGAGTCCATCCCAATTTCTTACACTTTCTCAGGAGCGTAGACGTACGTCTCGCGGCTTCTACCAGCTAATCCGCTCTTTTCTTTATACCTTCACAGCGGAGCGTTCGAGGAGGTTCGACGAACGTCCGCGGTTCGGGTCGACGGCGTCCGAGCTTCGAACGGTCGACGTGTTGCTCGGTGGTCCCGACGGCTCGGGAGTCTCGAACGCCGAAAACGAAGTTCCAACAGGATTGGGTCTCGCTTCGGAAGGTCGCTATCGCTGCGCGAGTGCGTCGTCAGGATAGCCCGCGCGGCGGCGGGCTTCGTGGCGCTCCTCGTCGGTGAGCCGGAACGGCTCCAGTTCCTCGTCCAAGTCGCCCAGTTCGGCCTTGCGTTCCTGATGGGCTTCGAGGAACTCCGCGATCTTCTCGGCGGCGGCCTCCTTCATCTCGCCGCTCAGCAGGGTTCCCTCGCGGTACTCGCGGGCCAACTCCTCCAGGCGTTCGTCGTCGTCCTCGAAGAAGTAGTAGAGGAACTGATAGGAGACGTCGACCTCGGGGTCGCCGCCCTCCTCGCGGTGTTTCTCCAGGCTGGATTTCCCGCCCGAATACGCATGAGTCCGAATTTTGTCGAAGACGGTGTCCCGGTCGTCCGAGAGGAGGATGCTCGGGGCGTCGCCCGAGGAACTCATCTTGCCTGGTCCCTCCAGGTTCGGGAGGAACTTCGAGAGGAGGGCACCGGGCTTGTCCACGTCGTAGCGCTGCTTGGCCGCGATGTCCCGACAGACCCGGACATGGGGGTCCTGGTCGACCGCGATGGGGACCAGTGTGGGATGGCGACCCTCAACGAGCTGCGGGAGGAGGAGATGAGTCGCCTGTACCGCCGGGTAGAAGGAGAGGCCGATGTTCTCCGGGTCACCGTACGTCGAGTCCACGGTGGCCTGCGTGACCTCCTTGCCGAACGCCGTCGCAAGCGGGTAGACGACGTCGGCGTCGGCGGTGTCGACGACGATACGCGTCTTCTCGGGGTCGAAGCCCACCGCGAGAATCTCCCGGAGGTTGTCGAGGGTGTGGCCGCTGATTTCCTCCATCGACTTGTCTTTCAAGAAGTACTTCTCGTCGTCGGAGAAGGGGATGTAGACGGTGGTCCCGGCCGTCTCTTGGAGGTACTTCGCGAAGTAGAAGGGGAACACGTGGCCGATGTGCATCGGGCCGCTCGGCCCGCGGCCGGTGACGATGGAGTGGGGCTCGTTCGATCGGGCGGCTTCGAGGAACGGGTCCACGTCGCGCTCGGCGTAGAAGACGTTCCGCCGGACCAGCGGGTGAACGGGGTCCGGGAACCGGTTCGTCTGTTCGTCGGTGAGTTCGTCGGCGCCGAACTGTTCGAGGAGGCGGTCGTAGTCGACCTCGCCCTCCACGGCGTACGGCGTCACGGTGAAGTCGTCTTCGTCTGTCATGTGTGTCTGTGGTGGGTCGCTTGGAGAACGGTACGAAAACCCCGCCAGCAGCGATGAAAACGCGAGCGAGCGTGTAGCGACTGTCCACGCACGTGCGCGACCGCTATCGCCAACCGCGAGCGCCGGCGGACATCCTGTCTGTGCCGACGGTACTGACTCCCATATAAGTTCTGACTCGGGCGGTACTTTTCTTCCCCCGCCCTGTAGCTCGGGGTATGCAAATCGCAGTCCTCGGCGGAACCGGCGACTTCGGCGGCGGCCTCTGTCGGCGCTGGGGCGCGGCGACGGACCACGAACTCCGCGTCGGCTCCCGGAGTCGCGAGCGCGCCCGGAACGCGGCGGAAACGTACAGCGACGCCGTCGGCCGGGAGCTAACCGGTCACACGAACGAGGACGCCGCCGCGGGCGCCGACCTCGCCGTGCTGGCCGTCCCACCGGACGAGGCGCCTGTCCTGGCGGCGGCCGTCGAATCCGGCCCGGAAGTCCTCGTCTCACCGGCCGCCGCGATGGAGCGTACCGAGGGGGGGTTTCGCTACGCACCCCCCGACGCGGGAAGCGTCGCCGCCGCGGTCGAAGCACGGGTCGAGACGCCCGTCGTCGCCGCGCTCCACACGCTCCCGGCGAACCGGCTCGCGGACCTGTCAAACGAACTCGGAATCGACGCGCCGATAGCCGGCGACGGCCCGGCCGCCCGCGAGCGCGTCGCGGCGGCCGTCGGGGCTATCGACGGCGTCCGCCCGCTCGAAGTCGGCGGGCTCGGCGCTGCCGCCCAACTCGAAACGCTCGTGCCGCTCCTGATAAACGCCGGCGTCGAGAACGGCCTCCACGACCTCGGCGTCCGCTTCGAGTAGCTAGTCGTCCGCGGAGGCCGGCGCGCGCGTCACGTCCACGTCGGCGGTCATCCCCAACTCGTCGAGCGCGGCGTTCGCGGCGGCGCGCCCGGAGAGGAGCATCGCGCCGAAGGTCGGGCCCATCCGCGGGAGGCCGTGCGCAGTGGCGGTGGCGAGGCCCGCCGCGACGAGGCCGTCGTGGACCTTCCCGGTTTTCTCGACGACGGCGTCCTCGCTCTCGGAGACCCACATCGAGTCGTGGCCTGGCGAGTCGTGGCCGGGGGCGCCGTACTCGCCCTCCTCCGATTGGTCCATGCCGGTGTTGTGCTCGTCGGCGTGCTCCAGGCCGTCGAGGTCGAGCACGTCGCGCTCTTGAAGTTTCGAGAGGACGACAGCCTCGTGGCCCGTTGCGTCGACGACCACGTCGGACTCGACGGCGATGGGGTCCACGCAGGTGAGTTCGCGCGGGAGGGCGTGGACCGGCGTCCAGTTCATCACGACGCCCGCGACGCGGTGGTCCTCGCGCATCACGATGTCCGTGAACTCGGTCATGTTCTGCACTTTGGCGCCCGCGTCGCAGGCGGCCTTGATGAGCGAGGAACAGGCGTGAGGGCCATCGGCGACGTAGAGACCCTCCGCCTCCTCGCTCTCCTCGTAGGGAACGCCGAGTTCGTCGAGGACCTCGTTCGCGGGGTCCCGGACGGTGAGTTTGTTCATCAGGAAGCCGCCGAGCCAGAAGCCACCCCCCAGGTAGTTGTTCTTCTCCAGAATCATCACGTCGACGCCGCGCTCGGCGAGCTCCTTCGCCGCCATCAGGCCCGAGGGACCGCCGCCGACGATGATGACGTCGCTCTCGGTGAACTCGGTGAACTCCTCGTGCCACGCGTCCCCGATGGCGCGTGTGACCTGTGCCTCTCCCGCGTCGGCGAAGCCGTCGAACGACATAGTACTAGGTGGTATCACCTGGTGGTTAAGCGTTCCGGAACGAACGCCAATGGTGTCGGACCAGCCAGCGAAAAGGACCCTACTGGCTCTCGACGTGCTGGAGCGCCTGTCGGATGTGATACGCCACTTCCGAGTTCTCACACTCCGAGAGCGCCCGTTCGAGGGCCGCCGCGGGTTGTTCGTCGCTTTCTGCCCCGGACTCGGACGTCTCGGACGCGGTGATGTCGGACGGCATCTCGGTCTCCCTCGGCGGGGCCATCACCCGTATGGTACTTGTAACCTGTGGACCCGCTCAGGCGCCGGCCTCTTCGAGCGCCGATTCCAGGTCCTCGCGCTGCGTGACGCCGACGAAGCGCTCGACGACACCCTCGTCGTTCTCCACGACGATGGTCGGAATCGAGCGGACCTGGTACTCGTTGGCGACGTCCTGGTTCTCGTCGACGTCGATCTTCTCGAACTCGACTTTGTCCTCCCAGTCGCCCTCCATCTCCTCCAGAATCGGGTCTTGGGTTTTGCAGGGGCCACACCAGTCGGCGTAGAAGTCTTTAAGTCGGACGGTCATGGTCTGCCCATCCGTACTGCCCCGCCGTTTGTAAGCGTTTCCGACCCCCCGGTCGTTGCCGCGAGTCGGTCTCCCACGTACGTTAGTCGTGGGAGGACAGGTCTCGGCCGTGCGGACGAGCGTTCGACTGTGAGCGGCCGAGGACAGCCGACCCACCTGCCCCAGCCTACCCGACCACTCGATGGCTGTCGGGCGCTCCGGGAGTCCGACCGGATTCGAGGCGTAGAGCGGACACGCCGTACCCCCGAACGGCCACGCGTAGACGAAAGACTTAGGCGGCGGACCGCCGACGTACACGTATGAGCGGCAGCGACAACTCCGGCGGTCTGATGTCGAGCGCGGGACTCGTCCGCTATTTCGACTCCGAGGACCGCAACGCCTTCGCGTTCGACCCCAAGACGGTTCTCGCCTTCGGGATGTTGATGGGCGTCGGCGTCATCGTTCTCAATCTCGTCGCATGAGCCTCCGTGCGGGCATCGTCGCCGTGCAGGGCGATGTCTCCGAGCACGCCGAGGCCATCGAACGGGCCGGCGAGCGCCACGACCGTCGGGTGGAGACGGTCACCATCCGGCAGTCGGGGACCGTCCCGGACTGTGACCTCCTCTGTCTTCCGGGCGGCGAGTCGACCGCCATCTCGCGGCTCCTGGCCCGCGAGGGCATCGACGACGAGATAGTCGAGCACGTCTCGGCCGGAAAGCCGGTTCTCGCCACCTGCGCGGGCCTCATCGTCGCCGCCCGCGACGCGAAAGACGAGCGCGTCGCGAACCTCGATTTGGTGGACGCCGTCGTGGACCGCAACGCCTTTGGCCGGCAGAAGGACTCCTTCGAGGCGAACGTCAACGTCGAGGGACTCGAAGAACCCTTCCCCGCGGTGTTCATCCGCGCACCCCTCATCGACACCGTCGGCGACGGCGTCGACGTGCTCGCGACGGTGAACGACAGGCCGGTCGCCGTCCGCGACGGCCCCGTCCTGGGCACCTCCTTCCACCCGGAGCTCACCGCTGACCCCCGGATTCACGGGCTGGCCTTCTTCGAGTAGCCTCGGACAGCCTTTTTACTGCGCTCCCCTTCCCACGGGTATGAACGTTGACATCGAGGGCGTCAAGGTCGCCGGTACGCCCGAGGGACCCACGCCGGTCGTCCTTCTGGGGCACGGGGAGGGGGAGGTCCTGCCGGTCTTCGTGGGGTTCGAGGAGGGGATGAGCATCGCGCGGGGCATCGACGAGGTGGAGATGGGGCGTCCGCGGACCCACGACCTCCTCCTCGACGTCGTGGAGTCACTCGGCGGCCGCGTTGTCCGCGTGACGGTACGCGCCGTGGAAGCCGAGACCTTTCTGGCGGACCTGCATCTGCACACGCCCCGCGGCGAGACGACAGTCGACGCTCGCCCGAGCGATGCCATCGCGCTGGCGATTCGCACGAACGCCCCCATCGAAGTCGATGAGTCCGTCTTCGCGCAGGGGGGGCGCCCGCGCGCGGAGTTCGAGGGGATGGACGACATCCGGGAGGCGGTTGAGGGATGAGCGAGTTCGAGGAGCTCTTCGCCGTCATCGAATCGCGAAAGGAAGCGCTCCCCGAGGACTCCTACACGGCGGAGCTGTTCACCCACGAGAAAGGCGAGAACGCTGCCCTGGAGAAGGTCGGCGAGGAAGCCACCGAGGTCATTCTGGCGGCGAAGGACGACGAGCGCGAGGAACTCCTCGAGGAGAGCGCCGACCTAGTCTATCACCTGCTCGTGGTGCTCGCACAGAACGACTGTACGCTCGCGGAGCTAGAGGACGCGCTCGCGCGGCGCTAGCCCGTCGCCGGCAGGCGGCGGTCCCCGCGGACGAGCGCGCCCAGCAGACCTCCGACGATGGCGAGCGCGCCGAACGCGAGAGCGCCACCCGCCGCGACGAACAGGGCGTCCGTCCCGGTGAACCGAACGCCGGCGAGCGGGACGCCCAGCGCTCGCACGGCAGGGAGGAAGCCGTTGCCGAGGCCGAAGAGCCACCCGACAGCGGCGTCGAACCCCAACACGACGACGCCCCCCGCGAGCGCCGTTCCCGTGCCGTTGTGCAGGCCCCCTTCCAGGTTCCCGCCGCCCAGCAAGCCGGCGACGAACCCCGCGGCGACGCCGACGGCGACGTGTCCCGAGAGCGGGAGGAGGACGGTGAAGAAGGCCAACAGCCCGGCGACCGCGACCCCGAAGCCGACCGCGCGCCATCTGAGCATAGGGAGACATGGGGGAGCGGCCCTAAAACGCCCCCGAACGCGATAAACGGGCTTTTACCCGCCGAGCGAATAAGACGGGTATGATTTTCGAGGACCTCCCGACGGCCCCCACCGCCGAGGAGTTGGTGGACCAGGCTTTCTCGCGGGCGGCGCGGGCGGGCCGGGCGAAGAGCGGCGTGGAGGCCCAGCGCTCGATGTTGATGACCGCGTCGAACGTCCTCCACGACAACCTCCAGAACACTGTCGCCGCGTGGCCCGATTTCAGGGAGGTCGACGAGTTCTACACCGAACTGGCGGACGCCGTCCTCCGTCGCTCGCTCGACGACGTCCGCGAGGGTGAAACCGGGCTCGACGCCATCAAACAGGACCTCGCGGAGGTCTCGTGGGCCGCGCGCAAGAACAAGGAGCTGGGAAGGGAGTACATCGGCCGGATTCCCAACGACAGCGAGGGCGCAAGGAAGGTCAGGAAGCAGGCGTTCGCGCGGATGGCGGACGTGACCGAGGACGTCGCCGACAACCTGGCGGCCATCGGCGCGGCCCGCGACGCGCTGAAGGTCCTCCCGGACATCCGCCCCGACGAGCCGACCGTCGTCGTCGCCGGCTACCCCAACGTGGGGAAGACGTCCTTCATCAACCGCGTCACCAACGCGAACAACGAAATCGCGAGTTACCCCTTCACGACGACCGGTCTCCAGATCGGCCACTTCGAGCGCGAGCGCATCCGGTATCAGATAGTGGACACACCCGGGCTCTTGGACCGGCCGGCCGCCGAGCGCAACGAGATCGAGGACCAGGCCGTCTCCGCGATGGTCCATCTCGCCGACGCGGTCCTCTTCTTCCTCGACCCGAGCGGCACCTGTGGCTACCCCCTCGAAGCACAGCTCGCGCTCCGCGACGAGCTCGAAGCGCGCTTCGACGCCCCGCTGGTGACGGTGGCGAACAAGAGCGACCTCTCGACCGACGTCGAGGCGGACATATACATCAGCGTCGAGAAAGGGGAGAACGTCGATGCGGCCCTCGATTTGGGTGTGGACGCGACCGGCTACGAGCCGGAGCTCCCCTTTGAGGGTTAGTTCAGTTCGTACGTCACGGTCACGCTCGCGGAGACGGTGACGTCACCGGGCGTGATGGTCGTCGGGGCATCGGCGGCGACGGCGCCGCGCTCGTAGGGGTAGACCGGTGCATAGCCCGTCGAAACCTCACTCACGCCGCCGACCGCTCGGTTCGCGGCGTCGGCGACGGCCCGGGCGTCCGAGTCGGCGCGCGCCATCGCGTCACGGAGCGCCTCGGCGCGTAGTTCGTCGCGCGCGTCGGCGCTCAGGCCGAAGGACACGCCGGACAGTTCGTTCGCGCCGGCGTCCGTCACGACGTCTACCAGTTCGCCGGCCCGGTCGGGCGCGGCATCAACCGCGAAGCGGTGCGCGACGCGGTAACCCGTAACAGTACGCTCCTCGTAGCGCCCCTCGTACACCGGCGCGAGCGAGTAGCCCACCGTGCGGGCCTCCCCGAAGCCGGCCTCGGAGAGCGCCGCGCGAACCGATTCGCTGTCCGTCGCGACGGTCTCTCGGGCCGAATCGGCCGCGCCGGCCGTCGCGGTGACGGCGAAGCGGACGGTGGCCGTGTCGGGCGCGGCGCTCGCCCCCCCGTTCCCGGAGACGGTCACCGTGCCGGCTTCGGGAGTTTCGTCCTGTGCGGACGCCACGCCCAGCGGCGCGGCCGAACAGCCGGCGGTCACGAGGAGCGCCAGCACGACTGCGAGGTATCTGAAACGCATGCCCGTAGGGACGCCGGCCGACACGATGAACGTAGCGTAGGGACAAACGGCCGTTTGAGCCGTTTTTCGGACACTTTCGGAAGGAATTAGACTAGTCTAAAAATTAGATTAGATGGGAAGTGATTAGTAGTTAGGGGGCACATCGACACGTACTGACACGCATATGAGTTCGCTACACGCTCGGCCGGGCGGGACGCGGGGAGGAGGGCGATGACTGCCCTCGGGCTCTCCGAGGCGCTCGATATCCTGGTGTTCTCGGTCCGCGACGGCTTCGTACAGGTAAGCGCGTTCGTCGCGGTCACCGTTCTGGTCTTCAGCTACATCCAGTACCGCACGGGCGGGCGAGTCGTCGCCTACCTCGAGAACAACGAGCGCGCCCAACCTCTCGCGGGCGCCTTGCTCGGGCTGACGCCGGGCTGTGGGGGCGCCATCGTGGCGATGCCCCTCTACATCCGCGGCTCCGTCTCCTTCGGGACGGTGGTCGCGGCGCTCGCGGCGACGGCCGGCGACTCCGCCTTCGTCATCCTCGCGCTGGCGCCCGAGGCGGCCGCCTACGCCTACGGCATGGCGTTCCTCGCGGCCGTCCTCTTCGGCTACGCCATCGACGAGTGGGGACTCGGCATCGGCCGCGTCGACCGCGCGGTCGACCGGCTCAGCCGCCCCGTCACCGACGGCGGATTCGCCACTCGGAACGTCGCCGCCGGCGGTCCCTCCGTTCCGGAGTTTGAGGCCGAACACGGCCACGACCACGGCGGCGCAGGGACGAAAAACGGGCCCCTGACTACTGTCAGCCACGCAGTCCACGTCCTCTGGTGGGTCGTCGCCGCTGCCGGTCTCCTCGCGGGCGTACTCTACCTGCTCCGCGGCGCGCCCGAGGTGCCCCTCGCGTTCGGGCCTACCTTCGCGGGGCTGTTCACCGTCGCCGGGCTCACGGGAACGCTCGCGTCCGTCTACCTCCACTTCGTCGGCCGTCGGTACATCGGCACGGGCGAGGCGGGGCGAATCCGCGACGACTTCGCCAGCGCCTACGAGACGTTCCAGCACGCCGCGATGGAGACGAGCATGGTGACGGTCTGGGTCATCGCGGCCTACCTCATCTACGAGTACGGCCTCGTCCTCTCGGGACTCGACATCGCGGCGCTCGCGGCGGCCGCGGGCGTTCTCGCGCCGGTCGGGGGCGCCCTGCTCGGGTTGATTCCGGGCTGTGCGCCACAAATCGTCTTCGCCCAACTCTACGCCGAGGGCGGCTTGCCCTTCTCGGCGCTGACGGCCAACGCCATCAGCCAGGACGGCGACGCGCTGTTCCCGCTGTTGGCCATCGATGCGAAGGCCGCCATCGTCGCCACCGTCTACACGACGGTGCCCGCGCTGGTCGTCGGGGTCGCGATCCACTATCTCTGGCCGTACGCGCAGTTCGGCTTCGGGGTGCTCGCCTGAATGTACGAGCACGTTCTCGTTCCGACCGACGGCGGCGAACACGCGACGGCCGCAATGGGCCACGCCCTCGAACTGGCCGAGGTCCACGGCGCGACCGTCCACGCGCTCTACGTCATCGACACCGGGACCGGGTGGCTCACTGTCTCGAAGGCCGACGTGAGCGCCGCTCTGCGGGAGGCCGGCGAAACCGCCGGGAACCGCGCGCTCGCCGTCGCCGAGGGGCTCGCGGACGAGCACGGCGTCGAGGTCGTGACGGCCCTCCGGGAGGGAACTCCCCACGAGGAGATACTCGCCTACGTCGAGGAGTCCGCGGCCGACGGCGGCGAGCAGTCCAGAGAAGAGATTGACCTCGTCGTGATGGGAACCCACGGCCGTGAGGGCGTCACCCGCCGGCTACTGGGAAGCGTCACCGAGCGCGTCGTCCGCGGCTCCCCGGTTCCGGTGGTGACGCTCACGGCGACGGACTCGTGAATTATTAACTAACAATAGACGAGATAATAGATATTATTACGAAAACCCCGAATTATAGCAGCCAAATTAATAGGAACGACGCCCCTACGGTCGGACAATGAGCCACACGGAAGCGGGGACGCTGACCCTCCGGCTCTCCGTCCCCGACATGGACTGTGCGTCCTGTGCGGGGAAGGTCGAGAACGGGCTGGACGGCGTGGCCGGCGTCACCGGCTACGAGACCCACCCCACGACGGGCCGGGTCGTCGTCAGCTACGACCCCGAAACGACCGACGAGTCGGCGGTCGTCGCGGGCGTCGAGGGGGCGGGGTACGAGGTCGTCGGCACCGAGGGCGAGACCGACGAGGGCGGACACGACCACTCCCATGACGGGGAGGGACACGACCACTCCCACGACGGCGGGAGCGTCTGGACGAGCGCCCGGGCGTACAAGACGGCCCTCAGCGCCGTGTTCCTCGCCGCGGGCTTCCTCTTCGAGTTCCTCCTGAGCGGGTCGAATCCCCAGATAGCGGCGGTGCTGGGCGAACCGCTCCACCTCGCGGACGGCCTCTTCCTCGTCGCCGCCGCGGTCGGCGGACAGGAAATTTTTCGGGGCGGCTACTACTCCGCGCGGACCCTCTCGCTCGACATCGACTTCCTGATGAGCGTCGCCATCCTCGGCGCCGTCCTCGCCAGCGTCGGCTTCGGCGAGGCGCTCTACTTCGAGGCCGCGACGCTCGCCGCGCTGTTCAGCGTCGCGGAACTCCTGGAGCGCGCGTCGATGGACCGGGCGCGTGACTCCCTCCGGGAGCTGATGGAGCTCTCGCCCGACGAGGCGACGGTCAAACGGAACGGCGAGGAGGTGACTGTCCCCGTCGAGGATGTCGCCGTCGGCGAGACGGTCGTCGTGCGGCCGGGTGGGAAGATACCCGTCGACGGCGTCGTCACGACCGGCGAGAGCGCGGTCAACCAGGCGCCAATCACCGGCGAGTCCGTCCCCGTCGACAAATCCGAGGGCGAGGAGGTGTACGCCGGTACGATAAACGAGACGGGCTACCTCGAAGTCGAGGTCACCGCCGGCCCCGGCGAGGACACCCTCTCGCGGGTCGTCTCGATGATCGAGGACGCCGAGTCGGAGAAGACCGACCGCGAGCGTTTCGTCGAGCGCTTCGCGGCCTACTACACCCCCGTCGTCGTCGGGTTCGCGGTCCTCGTGACGCTCGGGAGCCCCTCGCTGTTGGGCACGACGTGGTCCGGCGCCGTCGTCCACGGGCTGACGCTCCTCGTGTTGGCGTGCCCCTGCGCCTTCGTTATCTCGACGCCCGTCTCCGTGGTGTCGGGTGTCACGAGCGCCGCACGCAACGGTGTCCTCATCAAGGGCGGCAAGCATCTGGAGGCCGTCGGCGGCGTCGACGCCATCGCCTTCGACAAGACGGGGACGCTCACGACGGGCGAACTCTCCGTCACGGATGTCGTCCCCCTGAACGGGAACACCGAGGCGGACGTGCTCCGCTGTGCGCGCGGGTTGGAGACGCGCAGCGAACACCCCATCGGCGACGCCATCGTCGCCGAAGCCGAGGGAATGGCGGTCGCAGACCGCGACGTCTCCGACTTCGAGAGTCTCACGGGCAAGGGCGTCCGCGCCGAGCTGGACGGTACGACCCACTACGCCGGCAAGCCGGGGCTCTTCGAGGACCTCGGCTTCGACCTCTCGCACGTCCACGCGACGACGGACGGGGGCGTCGTCACGCAAACAACACAGGACCTCTGCGAGCGCCACGACTGTCTCGACTTGCTCTCGGGGACGGTGCCCGACCTCCAGTCCGAGGGGAAGACCGTCGTGCTCGTGGGGACCGAAGAGGAACTAGAGGGTGTTGTCGCCGTCGCCGACACCGTTCGCCCGGAGGCGAAAGCGGCCGTCCAGCGCCTCCGCGAGCTCGGCGTCGAGCGCACGGTGATGCTCACCGGCGACAACGAGCGCACGGCCCAAGCAATCGCCAACGAGGTCGGCATCGACGAGTTCCACGCGGAACTTCTCCCCGAGGAGAAGGTCGAGGCCGTCGAGGAACTGGACGACTCCTCGGAGGGTGGCGCCGCCATGGTCGGCGACGGCGTCAACGACGCGCCCGCGATGGCGACGGCCACCGTGGGCATCGCGATGGGCGCCGCGGGCACCGACACGGCGCTCGAAACGGCGGACGCGGCCCTGATGGGCGACGACCTCTCCAAACTCCCCTACCTCTACGACCTCGCGGCGCGCGCGAACGGCGTCATCCGCCAGAACATCGGCGCGAGCCTCCTCGTCAAGGCTGGCCTCGCGCTGGCGGTCCCCTTCGGCTACGTCCCCATCTGGCTCGCCGTCCTTGCGGGCGACGCCGGCATGACCGTCGCGGTCACGGGCAACGCGATGCGCCTCTCGCGGGTCCGCGCCGAGTAGCTCCCACAGCGTTTTGCCGTCGGGCGCCGGGCCACCGGTATGGAGGAAACCCACGTCGTCACCTGCTTTCTGCGCAACGGCGCGGAGGTGCTCCTGTTGCGCCGCAGCGACGCTGTCGGCTCTTACTCGGGTCTGTGGGGCACCGTCGCGGGCCACGCTGAAGGCCGTCCCGAGGACCAGGCGTGGACGGAAATCGACGAAGAAACCGGCCTCGCGGACGCCTGCGAGCGCGTCCGCGCGGGCGAGCCCTTCTCCGTCGACGACGACGAGCGCGGGACGCGCTGGGTCGTCCACCCCTTTCTCTTCGACTGCGCGCGCCGGGACGTGGCGCCCAACGAGGAAACGGAGGCGTGGGAGTGGGCGCCCCCGACGGAACTCCTGCGCCGCGAGACGGTGCCCGACCTGTGGCGCTCCTACGACGCCGTGCGCCCGACGGTCGAATCAATCGAATCGGACGGCGAACACGGCTCGGCGTACCTCTCGGTGCGGGCGCTGGAGGTGCTGCGCGACGAGGCGGCGCTCGCCGTCGAGCGGGGGGACTCATCCGACCTCGAAGCCCTCGCCGGGCGCCTCCGCTCGGCCCGCCCAGGGATGGCGGCGCTGTGGAACCGCGTCGGGCGCGTCGAGGGCGCGGCGCCCGATGAAACCGAGGCGGCCGCCGAACGCGAACTCGAACGCGCGCTCGCCGCCGATTCGGAGGCGGCGGCGGAGGCAGCCGACATGCTGGAGGGCGAGCGTGTCGTCACCTGCTCGCGCTCGGGGACGGTCCGGGAGGCTCTCCTCGCGGGGGACCCCGATGCGGTGCTGGTCATCGAATCGAGACCCGGCGGCGAGGGTACTGGCGTGGCGGAATCGCTCGCTGAATCCCTGGACGTGACCCTGACGAGCGACGCCGCCGGGCCGGGATTTCTCACGGAGTGGGACGCCGACTGCCTGCTGGTTGGTGCGGACACGGTCCTGGAATCCGCTGTCGCGAACAAGGTCGGCACGTACCCGCTCGCGCTTGCCGCCGAGAGAGCTAGAATTCCCGTCACAGTGGTTTGCGCCGACGACAAAATCGCGCCGGCCGGGTGGTCCTTCGAGGCCGGGACGGCGCCGGGCATCTACGGGGGCGACGCCGACCTGACGGTCGAGAGCCCTCTCTTCGAGCGCGTCCCGCTCGAACTCGTCTCCGAGGTAGTCACCGAGGACGGCGCACTCAGCGCTTTGGATGTGGAGCGGCGCGCCGCCCGGCGGGGCGAGTAGCAAGCCAAAAGGCCCCCTGCCCCCAATTTAGGATGGCGGCAGTGACGAGTGGTTACCCCCACCGAGCCCCTTCTGACGAGGGATTCAACCCGAGCCGCCATCTCACACCGCGGAGCCGCGGCTCAGAAGAACTTGAACAGGTCGTCGCGCTCCGCGTCGTGGAGATGCTCGCGGACGGCTTCGTTCAGCGGCCCGATGCTCCCCCGCTTCGCGGTGATGGGCGCGATGTGCTCAGGCCACTGGGTCCACGGCGGGAGCAGGCCGAAGCGGTCCGCGACCTCGTCCAGGCGCTCGTCGCGGTCGTCGACTTTGTCCATCTTGTTCACCGCGATGACGGGCGGAATCCCCACGTCGCGGAGGAGATAGTACATGTCGATGTCGTGGGGGACCTCCTCCTCGCCGTGGCGGTCGATGATGTCGATGACGGCCTTCCCGTCCACGACGAGCACGCCGGCGAGGATGTTCTCGGCGTACTCCTCGAGATAGGCGACGATGTCGTCTTTTACCTGTTCCCGGCGGTCCTCGGGAACGCCCTTCATGAAGCCGAAGCCCGGCAGGTCGGTGATGACGAAGTCCTCCGAGGCCCAGTCGTAGTGATTGGGCGAACGGGTCACGCCGGGGTTCCCTCCGGTGTCGAAGGAGTGGCCCGTGATTTCGCGCATCAGCGTGGACTTCCCGACGTTCGAACGTCCGAGCAGAACCACCTCGGCGTCCCGGTCGGGCCGCGAGTCGAACATGGGTGAGAAAGCCCGTCGAGAGGTTTAGCCTTGTCCTATCGGAGCCAATCGCCGACGAGGGCGCCGGAGCCGGCGGCCGCCACCAGCAGGGAGACCAGCGCGCCGACGCCGCTGAGCGCGAGCGCGCCGTTGATGAGCGCCCCCACGGCGAGCGCCTTCAGCCATCCGTCCTCGGTCCCGACGAGGCGCTCGCCGATGGCTAGAAAGGCCACCGCGGAGCCGAAGCCCCACGTGACCCACACCGCGAACACGAGCGGAATCGCCACCACGAGTCCGATGCCCGTAATCGCCAGCGCGACGGTCATCACGCCGGCGGCGAGCAAAACGAAGACGCCCCACGCCAGGCTGTTCGCGGGGTCCTCCGCGACCGTTTCGGTCATCCGCTCGACGTAGCCCGGTCCGAACGCCACGAGGAGCGCACCGAAGACCAGCGTCGTCAGGAACGCCGCCGTCGCGGCGCCCAAAAGGGAGAACGGCTCCGCGAGAACGGAGACGTCGACGTCCACCTGCGCCACCGCGGCACTCGCGTGTACCATACCGCCGGGATACGCCCGGCCCGTACTTAAACGAACTCGCCGGACGGCGCGTCGCCCGACCGGTAGCTACTTTCCCGCGCCACCCGACGCCGGGGACGTGCGCCTCGTCGAGATAACGATTCCCAACGGGAAGCGGGAGGCGATACTCGCCGCCCTGGACGACCACGACATCGACTACGTGGTCACCGACGAGACCAGCGGCCGCGAGTTCGACGCGGTAGTCTCCTTCCCGCTCCCGACGAACGCCGTCGAGCCCGTCCTCGACGACCTACGGGAGACAGGCATCGACCGCGAGGCCTTCACCGTCGTGTTGAGCGCCGAAACGGTGGTTTCGAAGCGCTTCGAGGAGCTCCAGGAGCGCTACGCCGCCGAGGAGGACGAGGGCCGCATCGCCCGCGAGGAACTCACCGCGAAGGCGAACGAACTGGCGCCGCCGCTCCCGAGCTACGTGATTCTCACCGTCGTGAGCGCCGTCATCGCCACCGCGGGGCTCCTGCTGGACTCGCCGGCCGTCGTCGTTGGCTCCATGGTTATCGCCCCCCTCGTCGGGCCGGCGATGGCCGCGAGCATCGGTACCGTCGTGGACGACCCGGAACTGTTCGTCCGCGGGGTGAAACTCCAGGCGCTCGGGATGGGGCTCGCCGTCGTGAGCGCCGCCGCCTTCGCGTGGGCGGTCAAGACCATCTACCTCATCCCCCCCGGAATGGAAATCACGGCGGTCCCCGAGATACAGGAGCGTCTCACCCCCGATTTCCTCTCGCTCGTCGTCGCGCTCGGCGCCGGCGTGGCGGGCGTCCTCTCGCTCTCGACGGGCGTCTCGACCGCGCTCGTCGGCGTGATGATTGCCGTCGCGTTGATGCCGCCCGCCGCGACGGTGGGTATCGGCCTCGCCTTCGGCCAGCCCGCCGTCTCGATAGGCTCCGGGGTGTTGGCGCTCGTGAACGGCCTCTCTATCAACCTCGCGGCGCTCGTCGTGCTCTGGTATCGGGGGTATCGCCCCGAGAACTGGTTCCGCCTCTCGGAGGCCCGCTCCCGGACGCTCAAGCGCGTGGGCACCCTCCTGGTCGCCATCGCCGTCCTCTCGGCCTTCCTGGGGGGCGTGACGTACTCCGCCTACCAGAACGGGACCTTCGAGGAGGACGCCAGACACGCCGTCGAGGGCGAACTCGACGGACATCCGGACCTCGAACTCCACTCCTTCGACGTGGTCTACGGACAGGGCGTGCTCTTCCGGACGCCCTCCCGGGTCGTCGTCGGCGTCGGCTACGCCGCTGGCACCGGGCCGCCGGGGCTGGCCGCGACGCTCGCGGACGCCGTCGAGCGCGAGACGGGCCGTTCGGTTCGGGTGGAGGTCCGCTATCAGGCGACCGCGACGGCCGGCGAGAACGGCGACCACGAGCCCTTCCCCTTCCTGCCGCTGTCGGTACCGTCGGGTCTTTGAGCCACCCCCAGAAAGGGGGCGTATGGAAGCCTTCGCGGTGCCCGGGGTCCCCGAAATCGGGCCCGACGACGACCTCGGGACACTCATCGCTGACGCCTGCGAGTTGGAGGACGACGACGTCGTGCTCGTCGCCAGCACGGTCGTCTCGAAGGCCGAGGGACGCGCCTACGGGCTAGACGAGTTCCCCGCCGGTCCCCGCGCCCGGGAGATAGCCGAGCGCTTCGAGACCTTAACTGGAGAACAGAAGGACCCCCGATTCGCGCAGGCCGTCCTCGAAGAGGCCACCGAGGTCATCGTCGACGAGCCGTTCATGCTCACCGAGACGCGGTTCGGCCACGTGGGCGTGAACGCCGGCATCGACCGCTCGAACACCGGGGGCCACGACCTTCTCCTCCTGCCCGAGAACCCGACGGCGAGCGCCGAGCGAATCCGGAACTCCCTCGACAGCGACGCGGCCGTCATCGTCACCGACACCAGCGGGCGGCCGTTCCGCCACGGCCAGCGCGGCGTCGCGCTCGGCTGGACCGGAATGCCCGCCTCGCGGGACTGGCGCGGCGAGACGGACAGGGAGGGCGAGGAACTCGAAGTGACCGTCGAGAGCGTCGTGGACGAGCTCGCGGCGACCGCGAACCTCCTCACCGGCGAGGGCGACGACGGTACGCCCATCGTCGTCGTCCGCGATTGGGCGTTCGGCGACCACGAGGGCTCGCAGAACCTCTACCGGGACGCGAGCTCGGATTTCGTGCGACAGGCGCTCAGGGAGTGGGAGTATGAGGGTTGAGCGCGGCATCGAGTTCTCGACGGATAGAGAGATATCGGAGCTCGTCGACCTCGGCGAGCGGGCCGAGGCGGCGGGCTTCGACGCCCTGCTAGCGAGTTCCCACTACAACAACCGCGACCCCGTGGCGGCGCTGACGGCCCTCGCGGAGGCGACGGAGGCACCGAACCTGGGGCCGGCAGCGGCGAACCCCTACGACACCCACCCCGCCAGGCTGGCCTCGCAGGTCGCTACCGTTCAGGAGTACAGCGGCGGGCGCGCGCTCTTCGGCGTCGGCGCGGGCGATAAGTCCACCCTGCGGAATCTGGGCGTCGAGCGCGAGCGCCCGCTCCGGCGGGTGCTCGAAACCGTACAGGTAACCAGAAAACTCCACGCCGGCGAGCGGGCCACCCACCACGGGACCTTCGACTGCGAGGACGCGGGCCTGAACTACGAGGTCGACCCGGTTCCGGCGTACGTCGGCGCACAGGGGCCGGACATGCTTCGGATGGCCGGTAAACACGCCGACGGCGTCCTCGTGAACGCCTCACACCCCGACGACGTGCGCTGGTCGCGCGAGCGCATCGCCGAGGGCGAGCGGGAGCGAGTGCGGGAGGACCCTGTCGACGTGGCCGTCTACGCCAGCGTCTCCGTCGCCGAGGACGGCGACGCGGCCCGAGCGGCGGCCCGTCCCGTGGTGGCCTTCATCGCGGCCGGCGCGCCCGGCGCCGTTCTCGACAGGCACGGCCTGAGCAGGGAGCGCGCCGAGCGCGTCGGCGAGCGCATCAGCGCCGGTGACATCTCGGGGGCCGCCGGGGCGGTCTCGGAGGGGATGATCGACGCGTTCTGTCTGGCCGGCACGCCCGAGGAAATAGAGCCGGGCGTGGAGGCGATTCTCGACGCGGCGGACGGCATCGTCGCGGCGGCGCCGCTGGGACCGGACGAGCGGGCCGCAATCGAGCTTATCCCCCGCGTCCTCGACTGAGGTCGGGCGTGAGCGCGTCGGCGACGGCGCCGAGCGAGAGGACACCGAAGACGGCGGAGGCGCCCCCGACGAGGAGCGCGCCGGTGAGAACGAGCAGGAAGGAGATGGGGTCGTTGAACGCCGCGGTGGCGAAGGCGTCGCCGAGTTGCGTGATCCAGCTCATACCCGCGTTCGGGGCTGGGGAGCCTTAGATTCACGGGTTCCAAGTCGCCCCGGGTCCTCGAACGGCCATGAGCTACCGCGGCGTGACGCGCTGGACTCCTACCCCCGAGCCCTGTGACGACTGCGGCGCCGACGCGAACCGGCGCTGGTACCGCGAGGAGGTGCTGGTGTGCGAGGACTGTGTCGAATGGGGGAAACGGGGTCTGTGACCACAGGACATACGGTGGTCCAAGCCTTTCATTCCCCTACGCGATTGCACCCGGTCGCGGTCGCCGACCCATGACAGATTCCACTCCAAACCCGACCCCGAAGCGGCGTGGCGAGACGGCGAGCGACGCCGAACGACTGTCGGTCGACGCCGCGAACGAGTTGGCCGAGCGCGTCATCGAGAACGTCGAGACAGTCATCGTCGGCAAACACGACGCCCTCGAACACATCCTCACAGCCGTCCTCGGCCGGGGCCACGTCCTCCTGGAGGACGTGCCCGGCGTCGGCAAGACGATGCTCGCGCGGGCGTTCGCCCGCTCGGTCGACGCCAGGTTCACCCGGGTCCAGTTCACGCCCGACCTCCTCCCCTCCGACGTGACGGGCGTAAACGTCTACAACCAGGGGACCAACGAGTTCGAGTTCCAGCCGGGCCCCGTCTTCGGGAACGTCGTCCTCGGCGACGAAATCAACAGGGCCCCGCCGAAGACCCAGTCCGCGCTGCTGGAGGCGATGGAGGAAGGGCAGGTGACGGTGGACGGCGAGACCCACTCCCTGCCGGACCCCTTCATCGTCATCGCGACGCAGAACGCCGTCGAGCGCGACCGGACCTACGAGCTCCCCATCGCGGAGGTCGACCGGTTCATCAAGAAGATCGAACTCGGATACCCGAACTCGGAGGCCGAACAGGAGGTTCTCAAGCGGGTCGTCGGCGACCACCCCATCGAGTCGGTCGAGCCCGTCGCCACCGTTGAGGAACTCCGGGGGGCGCGCGCCGCCGCGGCGAACGTGACCGTCGAGGCGCCCATCCGGAAGTACGTCACAAGACTTGCCACCCACACCCGCCGACACGCGGCGCTCGGGGTGAGCACGCGGGGCGTCGTCCGCCTCCTTCAGGCCGCGCAGGGTCGCGCCATCCTCGACGGCCGGGACTACGTCATTCCCGACGACGTGAAGGCGGAGGTCCGCCCGGTGATGGTTCACCGCATCCGCGCCGAGCAGGGCGGGGCCGTCGGCGGGGACGCCGCCCGGAACGTCGTCGAGGACGCCCTCGACCGCGTCACCCCCGAGTAGATGCCCGCCCCGACCCCGACCCGCCGAGGAAAGGTCGCGATGGGCGCCGTCGGCGCGGCGCTGGTGATGTCCCTCGCCTTCGGGACCCGGACGCTCGACGTGGTGTACATCACCGGCGGCGCCTTGCTGGCGGTGACGGCCGTCGGCGTCGCCCGCCTCTCCCGGCCCGAAGCCGTCCGCCGCGCCCCCGAGTACGGCGCCGTCGGGGATTCGCTGGCGGTCGAACTCGAAGTCGAGGCCGAGAAGCCGGTCAGCGCGACCGTCCGGGACGACCACAACGACGGCATCGAGGCCGACGCGCACTTCGTCACCGTCGCCGACGGCCGGCCCCTGGAGTACGACGCGCACATTCGAAAGCGCGGGGTCCACCGCCTCGGCCCGCTGGCCGTCGCGGTCGGCGACGTCTTCGGCCTCTGGCAGCGCGTGTTCACCTACGAGAAGACCCACCGCGTCGTCGCCTACCCGCGGGTCCGGCCCCTCTACGGCTCCGCGGGGTTGCTCTCGGGCTACGTCGGCCTCACCGAGGAGCGCGGGCAGTTCGACGGCATCCGCGACTACGAGCGTGGCGACGCGCTCCGGGACGTGAACTGGAAGGCAAGCGCCAAGCGACCGGACGAGCTGGTCGTCACCGAGTACGCCGGCGAGGGCGCGAGTAGCTCGATCACGGTCGCCATCGAGGCCGGCTCGGACGCCCGCGCGGACGCCGCCGCCGAGGCCGCGGCCAGCCTCATCGTCCACCTTCTCAACGGCGGGCTCTCCGTGGGCGTCGTCACGCCCCGACAGGAAATCGGGCCCGGCGCGGGCGAGTCCCACCGGCGGACGCTGTTGGAGGCCCTCGCGCGCCTCCGGATGGGCTCCGTGGACGCGACCGCGCGCGAGGAGGCCGACGCCTCCGTGCGGGCCCCGACCGGCACCGACTACGTGACCGTCTCCTTCGGCGCGAACCGTCACCGCTTCCAGGAGCTCGTCGGGCGCGCCGAGGAGGTCGAGGAACGGCCGCCCGACGACCCCGACGCCGCGGCGGCCGCCGACACCCGATACGAGGTGGAGCCGTGAGCACACGGGGGTGGACGCCGCCGGTGTTGGCGGACGAACTCGACGGCGACAGCGCGCTCCACGCGGGGGCGATCACCGCGCTGGCCCTGCTGTCGGCGGCGTGGCTCTCGGTGCTCTACCACGTCGCGGACGTGACGATCGGCGCCGCGGGCTTCCTCCCGTTGGTCGCGCTCGCGGCGCTCGCGGGCGCCGTCGTCGGTCGCGCGGTCAGCGGCCGAACGGCGTTTCTCCTCTCGGTCGGCCTCCTCGCGGCGGGGCTCGGCGCCTACCTGCTCTCGGTGCCGCCGGGGTTCTTCGACGGGCTGACCGTCGGGCGCATCGTCCGCGACCAGATTTCTTTCCTCACCGGCTACTCCGTGCTCGGGATGGTGAACGCCGGCATCTGGGCGTACGCCGTCCTCCCGGGCCCGCTGTTCCTGACGGCCTACTTCGCCGCCCGCGCGGAGTACGTCCGCGCCGCAACCGTCGGTGCGGCCACGCTGGGCTTTTTCGTGCTCACCGGCGACAGCGGCTCGCTGGGGACGATGCTCGGGGTGTTGGGCGCCGCGGGCGCGCTCGGCTTCGGGACGCTCGCCGACCGCGGCGGCCGCGTCGAGGGGGCCGACGCCGTCGGCGTCGCCGTCGCGGCGATGATTGTCGGCGCCACCGTCCTCGGGGTGGCCCCGACCGTCGCGAATAGCCCCATCAATCCGGGGTCGGGCCCCGGAACGGTCGAGGCCTCGCTGGTCTCCGCCGGCGACAGCACGCAAGTCGGGGGAAGCATCCGCCTCTCGCCGGAGGTCCGCTTCTCCGTGACGGCCAATGAGTCGCGCTACTGGCGCGTCGGCGCCTACGACCGGTACACCGGCGACGGCTGGGTCCGAACCGGGGGCACGTCCCCGTTCGAGGGGCGGCTGGACGACCCGCCGGGGCCCCGTGAGCGCCTCGAACAGCGCGTTTCGCCCGAAACGGAGCTCGGCGTCCTCCCGGCCGCCGCGGAACCCGTCGCCGTCGAGGACGCGGACGCGGTGGTGACGGCGCTCGATACGCTCCGACCGGACGGGACGGTGACGGACAACTACACCGCCGTCAGCCTCGTCCAGGCCGCGAGCGAGGACGAACTGGCGGCGGCGAACGGGCCCTACCCCGACGCGATTCGGGAGCGCTACCTCGGCCTCCCGGGCAGTACGCCCGAGCGCGTCGGTCGCCTGACCGAGAACGTGACCGACGCCGCGAACGCCACGACGCCGTACGAGCGGGCGGCGGCCCTTGAGACGTATCTCGAACGGACCAAGGAGTACTCGCTCAACGTTTCCCGGCCGCGCGGGAGCGTCGCCGACGCGTTCCTCTTCGAGATGGAGCGGGGCTACTGCGTCTACTACGCCACGACGATGACGACGATGCTCCGCACGCAGAGCATCCCGGCGCGCTACGTCGTCGGCTACACCGACGGCCAGCAGGTGAGCGAGGACCGCTGGGTCGTCCGCGGGCTCGACTCCCACGCGTGGGTTGAGGTGTATCTCCCCGACTACGGGTGGACCCGCTTCGACCCGACGCCCGCGGCCCCGCGCTCGTCGGCCGAACAGGCCTCGATCGAAGCGGCCCGCGAGCGCGGCGACGCGAACGTCGACACGCCCGCGAGCGCCGACGAGACCTACACGTCCGTTCCGACGACCACCACGACCGTTCCGACGACCGCCACGACGACGGCGGGGCCGACGGGCAACGCCACGCCGAACGCTCCCGAGTCGACGCTCACGAGCGTCATCCCGAGTCGCGTCCGAGAGGCCCAACAGGAGGGTTCCACGAACGTCACGCTCACGCCCGCCGCGCCCACGTCGAACGACACGAACGCGACGAACGAGACGGGCACGCCGGCCGACGCGGACGGGCCGCTGTTGCCGCCCGTACAGGTGTTGGCCCTGTGGACCCTGCTCGGCGCGGGCGTTCTCGCGGCCGTCCGGCGCTCGGGGCTCGCCGCGTGGGCGTATCGCGCGGCGTGGCTCCGCTACCAGCCCAACGGCGACCCGAAGACCGTCATCGAGGGCGCCTACGACCGGGTGGAGTTCGTCCTCGAACGCCGCCACCGCCCCCGCGAGTCGGGCGAGACGGTTCGGGAGTATCTGGACGCCATTGACGCCCCTGAGCCCGCGCACCGGGTCGCTCGTCTCCGGGAAGCGGCCCGCTACGGCGGCGAACCCGACGAATCGGACGCCGAGGAGGCCCGCCGGCTCGTCGACGAGGTCCGACGGGGATAACGGCGACAACGTTTAATGGGGCGATTCCGTAGGTTTCGGCGTAATGTCGGAAGTCTGCTCGACGTGCGGATTGCCCGAGGAACTCTGCGTCTGCGAGGACGTCGCCAAAGAGTCCCAGCAAATCGAAATCCGCATCGACGAGCGCCGCTACGGAAAGGAGGTAACGATCATCGAAGGGTTCGACCCCAACGACGTGGACCTCGACAGTCTCTCGTCGGACCTCAAATCGAAGTTCGCCTGCGGGGGCACCATCGAGGACGGGGCCATCGAACTCCAGGGCAATCACAGCGGTCGCGTCGAGGACTTCCTCCGCGAGAAAGGATTCAACGTCGCCTAGATCTTTCCCTCCCGTTCGGCGAGTAGCAGGCCTTCCAGCGTCGCGTCGTTCGCGGGCGCCGCGGCGGCGCGCTCGAAGGCTTCCTCGGCGGGATGGCGTTTCACCTCGATGAACTCGTTCGTATCGAGGGCGCGGCCCGCTTCGCTTTCGGTCAACCCGTCGGCGTAGACGATGCCGCGGCGGTGGCGAAGCACCCCCGTCGAGCACCAGAAATCGGCGAGGAACTCTAGAGAGTCGGGTTCGTAGCCGGTCTCCTCGCGGAGCTCGCGCGCGGCGGCGTCGACGTAGCGCTCGCGGCCCGGTTCCGGCCGAGCGCCTTCTTTCTCGCCGTCCGTTTCTTCGACGATGCCGGCCACCAGTTCGAGACAGGTCCGCCGGATGGCCGGCCGGTACTGCTCGACGAAAACGAGTTCTTCCCCGTCGCGCGCGACGACGACCACGGCGGGCGGGAGCTCCGCCCAGTAGTACTTCTTCCGTGTGCCGTCGGGCTGT
>Ga0207719_100070_pt1 | contig 94430 bp, 102 predicted proteins | sample A23P1SouthBayCA_2_FD_187279 | JGI IMG/M metagenome (GOLD analysis project Ga0207719, IMG submission 187279) | Aerobic enrichment media microbial communities from Eden Landing Ponds, California, USA - A23 P3 (3) (SPAdes) | ecosystem: Environmental > Aquatic > Marine > Unclassified | place...
TGTGATGGTGAAACTGATGGGGCCGAGGTTCGCGACGGCGGTCGTCCCCGTCATGCGCTGTGGGATGACCGCCGCGCCGATGAAGTAGCCCAACCCCGCGGCGACGGCGGTCAACACGAGAAAGCTCGCTATGACGACCCGGCGTCCGCTAACCTGCTCCAGGCCTTGCTCCATACACTCACTTGGAGTCACTGACGGTTAGGCTTTTGCGCTTCGCCGCCCGAACCCCGAATATGAGCGAAAAAGACCTCCTCATGCTGGTCGTCGGCGCCGTCGCCGCGCTAATGTTTCTGACCGGGTTCGTGCTCGTCGCGAGCGGATAGGGGTTACTCCTCTTCCTCGCCGCCGTCCGTCGCTATCCGCTCGTTCTCGAACCACTCCCACTCCTTGGTGCGGAGGCCGCTTTCCTTCAGGTCCCACGGGTCACCGTCCGTGACACGGGGGCCCTCGCGTGCCGACTGGACCATGTTCCAGACCCAGATAATCGCGCCGACGGCCATGATGAGCGCGCCCAGCGTCGCGGCCTGGTGGAGCAGCGTCAGCAGGTCGACCGAGGCGACGCCGAACTCGTAGGTGGCGTACCGACGGGGGTGACCGAGGTAGCCGAGCAGTATCATCGCGAGGAACGTCACGTTCGACCCGATGATGGAGAGCCAGAAGTGCCACTTCCCGAGGCGGCGCTGGTACATCCGGCCGGTAATCGCCGGGAACCAGTAGTAGACAGCCGAGAACAGCGCGAATCCGATGGCTCCGAAGACGATGAAGTGGAAGTGCCCCACGACGTAGTAGGTGTCGTGGAGGATGAGGTCGACGGGGACGGCAGCGAGGAACACCCCGGTGACGCCGCCGATGATGAAGTTCTGAACGAACCCGATGCTGAACAGCATCGGCGTCGTGAGCCGTAGTTTCCCGTTCCACATCGTCGTGATCCAGTTGAACACCTTCACCGCCGACGGGATGGCGATAGCCAGCGAGACGGCCATGAAACTCGCCCGCAGGCGCGGGTCCATCCCCGTCGCGAACATGTGGTGGGCCCACACGCCGAAGGAGAGCACGCCGATGGCGAGCGTGGAGTAGACGACGAACTTGAAGCCGAACAGCTTCCGCCCCGAGAAGCGCGGTAGGATGAGCGAGACGAGGCCCATCGGCGGCAACACGAGGATGTACACCTCGGGGTGGCCGAAGAACCAGAACAGGTGCTGCCAGAGCAGTGTCCCGCCGCTGTCGACGGCGAAGAACGTGGTGGCGAAGTTCCGGTCGAGCAGGAGCATGATGAGCGCGCTCCCCAGCAGCGGGAACGCGAAGATGATGAGCCCCGACTGGGTGAGCATCGTCCAGGAGAAGATGTCGAGGTTCTCCCAGCCAACGTCGGGCCCTCTCTCGGTGAAGACTGTGACGATGAAGTTGATAGCGCCCATCGTCGCGGAGATGCCGGAGAGGTGAAGCCCCAACAACATCAGGTCGACGCCGGCGTTGGCCTGCGTCCCGATTCCGGCCCCCGCGGAGAGCGGGGTGTACATCGTCCACGCCGTCTGCGCGGGCACGAGGTCTCCGAGCGGGAGGAAGCCGGCCCAGATGAGCAGTGCGGCGGGCGGGAGCAACCAGAACGCGATGGCGTTGATGCGCGGGAACGCCATGTCGTCGGCGCCGATGAGCAGCGGCAGGAAGTAGTTCCCGAACGCCGCAATCATCGGCGTCCCGAAGAGGAACAACATCGTGATGCCGTGACTCGTCAGGATGCCGTTGTACGTTGTCGCGCCGACGACGTCCTGTGCGGGCGCGACGAGCTCGATGCGCATTACCAGCGCCATCAGGCCGCCGACGACGAACGCCGTCACGCCGAACAGGCCGTAGAGAATCCCGATGTCCTTGTGGTCAACCGTGGTCAGCCAGCGGGTGATGCCGGCGGGTTTCTCCGCGTGTCCGGTGCCTGTCTGCTCACCGTACACCCCACCGCTCCCGATGGGCGCGTAGCTTCGCCAGTCCTCGATGCGGGAGAGCCACGCGGCGACGGCCACGAGGAGAACCCCCATGAGGACAGTGAGTGCGATATCCGGGGATGCCATATGCGGACTACGGGACTACGGCGTAATGAAAGGTAAGGATACGCTCGCGAAACGGGGCCGTTCAGATGCGCTGGGCGATGAGGTACGTCAGAATCGTGAGCGCGACGCCGATGACGCCGATAATGGCGAACTGTATGACGCGAACGATGCCGAACCCACCCCAGTGAGCGGGGTTCATGGCGATGTACAGCGCGAAGAAGAACGTGAGAATCCCCAGCGGGACGACGTTCACGAGGGCGTCGAGGATGGTCTCCTTGTTCCACACAGGGTGCGTGTCGCTCATACGCACCCGTTCGAAGGCGGTAATCAAAGGTGTTTGTGTTTCAGATGCGCTCGGTCTCCACGGCGTAGAGAACGGCGGCGGCGACGACGAGGAGCGCGCCCGTCGCGCCGAGATACGTCCCGCGGAACGTGAACGCGGTGAGCGTGTACACCGCGAGTCCCGCGGACCCGAAGATGACGCCCAGCGAGAGCGTCGGCACGCTGAGCGTGTCGGCGTACTCCGACTCCCGAAGGATGCCGACGACGCTCCCGGAGAACAGCAGAATCCCGGCGACGGACACCGCGACGGACCCGAAGATGACGCCCATCTCCGAGAGGACGAGTCCGAGCGCGACGAACACGGGCCACGGACTGGCGCGGGTGTGGCTGCTGACGCTGTGAGATTCGGCCATACCGATAGTTGCGACCCCGGGGAAAAAGGCCCGTCGGTGTTCTCACGCGACGAGCACGTACGTGAACAACAGCCCGAAGTAGAGAATCACCAACGCGCCGACGACTTTCAGCCGGAAGCGGCGGATGTCGGCCGTCTCCCCGCGGTAGGCGTCCTCGAACGCCGCGCGTTCCGCCTCGTTCAGCCCCTCGTGTTCGTAGCCGACGTGGAGGCGTCGCAGTCGCTCCGTGTGGAAACGCTTCCCGCAGCGCTCGCAGCGGTGCGCCTCGCTCATAGGTACGGCGGCGTCACCTCCGGTTGCGTGATGACCCAGAGGCTCGCCGTGGTGTACGCGACCATGACGGCGGTCAGCGGGTACTGGCTCCGAATCGCCTGTAACCGCCCCGGGAACACCTCGAAGGAGATGGCGTGTGCGACCCACACCGCGAGCAGATGCCCGGCGAGTACGGCGGCGGGACCAACCACACCGAACCAGCCGGGCACCGACAGCACCTGCGCGGCGGGCGGGTTCCACGGCAGGAGCGTCGCGCCCGCGAGCGCGGGCGAGAGCGAGAGGAAGTATCCCAGATAGTGCGCGAGGTGATAGCCGGCCGCGATGGGGAGGAGCGCCGGCGCGAACCGGCGGGCGAGCGACGCGCTCGACTCGTGGGTCGGCGCCGTCCGGCGGGCGAGGCGGACCGAGAGGACGAACGCGCCCAGGAAGACGGCGTATCCGCCGACGAACGCGAGCAGGTACACCGCGCGCGGCGGGACGCCGGCCGAGACGGCGCTTTGGACGGCAGCAGCGACGGGGCCCGTCCCCACGAGGCCGTCGTACGTCGTCCCCCAGAGGAGCGCAACAACGAACGCGACGGCGCCGGGGTCGCCGGCACGCTCCGTCACGAGGCCGCTTCCGGGGACCTGAATCCGACTCCCATCGAGCGCGCCGACGCGCCCGTAGGCGGCGAATATCCGCGACACCGGGTCCGCGCGCCGGAACCACGTCTCCCCGAACGCGACGGCCCCCGTGAGCGAGACGAGGACGTACAGCGCGACGGCGGCGGCGAGCAGGCGCGGGTTCGCCGCGAGCGGCGCGACGACTTCCACCCACACGAGCGCGAGCACACCTACCGTTGCCGGCCACGCACCGGCGCGCTCGGGGTACTCGACGCCCGCGCTCGGCAGGAGCGAAGCGAGCGTCCGTATCGGGTTCAGCGCCGGCCACGGGTTGCCGAGGAGGTAGGCGACCATCGGGAGACCGGCCCACCAGCCGACCCACACGAGGAGGATGGCCGCGTTCTGTAGCCGGTCGAGCGGTCCCAGAAACCCGGTCCACAGCACGACGACGAGGCCGAGCACGCCGGCGACCGAGCCGAGCGCCCACAGCGCCCGCCCGAGCGTCGGCACCGAGGGGAACCCGAGTCGCCACTCGTGGACCGCCCGGACCGCGCTCCGGTCCGTCGCCAGCGACGCCAGGAGGAAGGACGCGCCGACGACGGCGCCGCCGGTGAGCAAGAACAGCCACGTCGGAACGGTGAGCGACGCGCCCGCTTCGGAGCGGAGCCCGCCGCCGTGGGCCGCTGCCCGCCCCGCCAGAACCGGGACGGCAGCGAGCGCCACCAGGAGCCGTCTGCGCCGCGTGTTCATGCCCGAATCGCGGGGCGGGCGTCCGAAGTACGTTGCGGACTGCCGTGCGACTTGGATGGGTTTTTAGGGGTTCGCGCGAAACGCGCCGATATGAGTCACGACCACGCAGACGACGGCGGGAAGGCCCTCCCAGGTGAGGATGGCCATCACCTGCCGGCAGTCGAGGACTGGCCCAAGGGCTTTGGCGAGGCCTCGTGGTGGCCTTTCATCACCGCGCTCGGCGCCGCCGGGTTCTATCTCGGCGCCGCGCTGTTCATCCTCGGGACGGGCGAGGACCCCCTCGTGTCGTCGATGACCGGCCCCGCGGTGTTCATCGCGTCGACGGCGGTGTTCCTCGTCGGCCTGTACGGCTGGGTGTACCACGCGTTCGTGAAGGCGTTCTGGGAGGAGGCGGGCCACGGACACGGTGGGGGCGGACTCCGCTGGGGGATGTTGCTGTTCCTCGGGACGGAGATAGCGACGTTCGGTGCGGGCTTCGTCTACTACTTCTTCGTGCGCGGAAGCGCGGCGTGGGACCCCTCGCTGTACCCTGAGCTACTTGGGTCGCTCATCATCGCCAACACCGTCATCCTGCTCGCGTCGAGCGTGACGCTACACTTCGCGCACGTCGCGCTCATCGATGGGAACCGGCGCCGCTTCGTCCGCTTGCTCGGCGCGACGCTCCTCCTCGGCATCGTGTTCATCGCCGGGCAGGGGTACGAGTACTACGAGTTCATCGTCCACGAGGGGTTCGTCGTCCTCCCCGGTGAGTCACAGACGTTCTTCGCCTCCGCCTTCTACGGGCTCACCGGACTCCACGGACTTCACGTCACTCTCGGCGCGGTGCTCCTCGCGCTCGTGTTCGTCCGGTCGCTGTTCGGACAGTACTCCGCGGAGAACCACGTCTCCGTGAGCACCGTCTCGATGTACTGGCACTTCGTGGACGCCGTCTGGGTGTTCCTCGTCGTCGTCATCTACGTCGGCGGTTCGATTACGGTCTGAAATTCTCCTCATCGGCTTTTCGACGCGCGACGCCCCGTAGTGGGGACTGTTTTACGGGCGGGCGACCCATTCCCGGTATGGAATCCGGTCGCACGCGAACGCGCCGACGCTTCCTCGCCACCCTCACCAGTGGCGTCGCCGCGGGGCTCGCGGGCTGTGGAGGTATTCTCGGCAATCCGACGTTCGTCGAGTGGCGACAGCCCGTCCCGTCGCCCGGCGGTTCATTCGCCGTCGACGACGGAACCGTCTACGTCGGCTCCGAGGAGGGCCTCGCCGTGCTGGACGCCGAAAGCGGCGAGCGCCGGGGGACAAACCCCGCCGAAACGGCTGTCCTCGGGCGCCCGGCCGTCAGCGAGGGGGTAGCGTACTACGGGGCCACGGACCGCGTGTACGCCGTCGACGACGCCGGCGAGGAACAGTGGCAAACCGAACTTGACGGCGCAGTCGTCGCCTGTGCCACCGACGGGAATCGGGTGTACGCTGCGACCACTGCCGACGGCGCCGACGGTGGCGACGGCCTGTACGCGCTCGACCCGGCGTCCGGCGACGAACTGTGGGCCCGGAGCTTCGAGTCACATCCCGTCGCTGGCGCGCCCGCCGTCGACGCCGGGGAAGTGTTCCTCGACGCGGGCGGCCCGGCCTCCTTCGACGCGGCGAGCGGCGACCTGAACTGGCGCTCGGAACGCGACGCCGACCCGGCGACTCCGGCGTTCTCGAACCTGCCCGCCGTCACCGACTCGGCGGTCTGCTATCGCGACAGTCGGGCGGCGCTCACCATCGTCGACCGGACATCGGGGGACGTGACGTGGACGGCCGACTTGGAGTTCGCACCGGCCTCGCCGGTCGCGCGCGACGGCGTCGTGTACGTCGGTGCGATGGACGGCCGCCTGTGTTACGCGCTCGACATCCAGGACGAATCGACGCTGTGGCGCGCACCCGTCAGGAACGTCGGCGCCTTCGGTCCGGCCGTCGACGACGACACGGTGTACGCCTCGGGCGGCGTTCGGGGGAGCACGCTCACGGCGCTCGACGCGGCGACGGGCGACACGCGGTGGGAACAGACGTTCGCGGGCTCGCTCTCGGAGCCGATACTCAGTGACGAGCGGGTGTTCCTCTCCGAGGCGGACGGTTCCGACTACTCGATTCTCGCGGTTCGGCTCCGGTAGAAACGGCGAAAAGAGCGGCTTAGGCCGCGTTGTACGGCACGGAACTGTTCTCGGGGTCCTCGACCCACTCGTCGTACTCCTCGGCGGGGACGACGTGGACCGTCGCGAGCATCGCGGAGTGGCCCTGTCCGCAGTACTCCGCACAGTAGAGCTGGTAGGTGCCGGTCTGCGTGAGTTCGGTCATGATGTAGTTCGTCTGCCCCGGCATCGCGTCGGCCTTCAGGCCGAGGCCGGGCACGTGGACCGCGTGTAACACCGCCTCCGAGGAGGTGTTTATCGCCACCTGTCGGTCGGCCGGGAGGACGAGGTTGTTACGCTGCGTGGTGACGTTCTCGGTGCTGTAGTTGAAGTTCCAGTACCACTGGTGGCCCTCGGCGTCGACGACAACGGGGTCGCCCTCCTCCATCGCGTTCTCGACGGACTGCTGGGTCGCCGTCACGCTCTGGTCGGCCATCACGCCGTACGCCGCGACGCCGACGAACAACAGGACGAGCGCCGTCGTCACTGTCCACGTTATCTCGAGCCGACGGTTCTCCAGCGTCGGTTTCGCTTCGTCGGCGTTGCGGTACTTCCAGACGGTGTACACGAGGATGCCCTCCACGATGAGCGTGATGGGCACCGCCACCGCGATGAGGTTGCTCTCCAGTCCGCGGATGAGTTCCTCGCTGGTCGAGGTAGCCGCCGCGACGGGCGCGACGCCGACGACGAGGAACGCGAGAGCGAACAGCGGAACGAGCAGCCGCCTGCGTTGCATACTGCCCCCTTCGGACGAATCCCATATATACCTGTCCAACTCCCTCGCCTCGCAGGAATCGGGCGGCCTAAGTGCGCCGGGTTCCAACGCCCGGTATCGTGCGCGAACGGAACTTCACGCGCTCACTCGTCGCCGCCGCGCTCGCGGTGTACGCCCTCCTCGTCGCCGGTGCGACCGTCGCCATCGGTGATGCGGCGGCGTCCTGTACGCGCTGGCCGCTCTGCTCGGGACCGCTGTTCGGCGTCGGCAACGCCGTCTCGGACCCGGCGCTCGCCGTCGTGCTCGGCCACCGCGCGCTCGCGGCGCTCGGCGCGGCGCTCGTTTTGCTCGTCGCCGTCGCCGCGCACCGCCGCAGCGAACCCCGTCGCGTCCGCGCCGCGCTCTGGGCAGCGCTCGCGCTCTACCCGCTCCAGATGGGTCTCGGCGCGATGAGCGCGACGGCCGACGTGCCCCCGGCGCTCGCCGCGCTCCACCTCCTCGCGGGCACCGCCATCTTCGCGGCGCTCGTCGTCGGACTCGCGTGGTCCCTGGAGCATCGGACCGCCACGCTCCCCTCCCACGAGAGCGAGGGAGAAGCCAAGTCCGCCCCCGACCCGGACGGCGAGGCCCCGACCATCGACGGCCCGCTCGCGCTGGCGAAGGCGTACGTCCGGCTCACGAAGCCCCGCCTGATGTGGCTGCTCTGTCTGGTCGCCTCCGCGGGGATGGCGCTCGCCGCCGGACCCGCCCTAAGTATTCGCACCGTCGCGCTCACCCTCTCGGGCGGCGTGCTCGCCATCGGCGCGAGCGGGACGTTCAACCACGTCATCGAGCGCGAGAAGGACAAGCGGATGGCCCGCACCGCCGATAGGCCGCTCCCGAATCACGCGATTCCCCGGCGCAACGCCTTCGCGTTCGGCGTCGTGCTCGCGGCGGCGAGCGTCGCCGTGTTCTGGCAGGTGAACGCGCTCGCGGCGGCGCTCGGCTTCGCCGCCATCCTGTTTTACTCGGTGGTGTACACGGTCATCCTCAAGCCGAACACCGTCCAGAACACCGTCATCGGCGGCGCCGCCGGCGCGCTCCCGGCGCTCATCGGTTGGGCGGCCGTCACCGGGAAGATAGGATTGCCGGGCCTCGCGCTCGCGGGCGTCATCTTCCTGTGGACGCCGGCGCACTTCTACAACCTCGCGCTCGCCTACAAGGACGACTACGCGGCCGGCGGCTTCCCGATGCTCCCCGTCGTCCGCGGGGAGGCCGTCACCCGCAAGCACATCCTCTACTACCTCGGCGCGACGCTCGTCGGCGCCACGGCGCTCGCGGCGCTGACCGAACTGGGCGTCATTTACGGGCTGACGAGCGTCGCGCTCGGCGGTGTGTTCCTCTGGATGGCCGTCAGACTCCACCGCGAGCGGACGCGCGGGGCGGCGATGCGCGCCTTCCACGCCTCGAACGCGTATCTGGGCTGTCTGCTCGTCGCCGTCGTTGTCGACACCGTCGCGCTATGAGCGGACTCACGTCTCTCGCCCGGTTCAGACCGACACGAGGCCAGTCGCTCGCCGCCGCATTGCTCCTCAACGCCCAACTGTTCGCGGTGCTCGTCTATCTCTCTTTGGCGGGTACTACGCCCACCGAGTTCCTCCCCTACGTCTACCCGTTCGTCTGGCTCGACGTCGCGCTGTGGGGCGTCCTCGTCGCCCCCCGCCCCGACGCGCCCCGCCGCCGGACGCTCCTCGCCGCGGGCGTCGGCGTCGCGTACTTCCTTCTCCTCGGCGTCGTCGGGGGACTGTTCTCACTTTCGGGCTCCGGGACGGGATTTCGCATCGCGTGGCTCCCGCCGGGGTGGGGTCCCGCCGTCCTCTACGAGGGCGCGGCGCTCTCCGTCTCGCTCGTGCCGTACAAGACGCTCGGCTACGCGGCGCTCGCGTACTTGGTTGCGGTCACGCTGTTGGACACCGCTCGCGGCGCGCTCTCCGGCGTGATGGGGCTGTTCGCCTGCGTCTCCTGTACGCTTCCCGTCCTGGCGACGCTCGTCTCCTCGCTGCTGGGCGCCTCCGCCGCGGCGGCGTTCGCCACGACGCGGCCCTACGGGCTCTCGACGGCCGTCTTCGTGCTCACCGTCGGCCTGCTGGTGTGGCGGCCGACGTTCGACTCGTTCGATACTATTCGCTGAAACCGAACGCCTTACCGCGCTACGGCCGCGAGCGGGGAGTATGGATGCGGACGCAGTCGCCGCCCACGAGATACAGAAGGCGTACGGCGACACGACGGCGCTCGACGGGGTGAACCTCGCTGTCGATGCGGGCGAGGCGTTCGCCCTCGTCGGCCCGAACGGGGCGGGGAAGACGACGCTGGTGCGCTGTCTCACCGGCACCGTCGACCCCGACGGGGGCGATGCGGCCCTCTTCGGTGAACGGCCGGGGGACGTCGACCCGCAACGACTCGGTCTCCTCCCCCAGTCGTTCTCGCCCGCCGCCCGACTGAGCGCGCGCGAACTCGTTGCCCACTACGCGGGCCTCTACGACGACGCCCGCGACCCGGACGCCGTTCTCGACGAGGTGGGCCTCGCGCCCGAACACCGCGAGCAGAGCTACGAGTCGCTCTCCGGCGGCCAGCAGCGCCGGGCCTGCGTCGCCGCGACGCTCGTCAACGACCCCGACCTCCTCTTCCTGGACGAACCCACGTCGAGCGTCGACCCGGCCGGGCGGCGGGCGCTCCACGACGCGCTCGAATCGCTCGTTGCCGCCGGCACGACGCTCGTTCTCACCACCCACGACATGGCGGAGGCGGAGCGGCTGGCCGACCGGGTCGGATTTCTATCGGGAGGTCGCCTCGTCGCCGTCGGCACGCCCGCCTCGCTCGTCGCGGAGTACGCCGGCGGGCCGAGTCTCCTCGTGGAGACGGAGGCCGAGCGCGATTCGCTGGCGGGGTTCGACGCCGAGCGAACGACCGATGGGCTTCGGCTTCGGGGCGTCGACCGCGGGGACGTGGCCGACGTGGTCCGCGCGCTCGACGAGGCGGACGTCGCGTTCGACGCGCTGGAGTGGTCCGAACCCGGACTGGAGGACGCCTACCTCGCGCTCACGGGTGAGAAGCGATGAGCCGGCTCGCGCGGGTCAGCGCCGAGGCGCGCGCCGCGGGCACGGCGTTCCTGCGCCGGCGCACCGCCGTCTTTTTCACCTTCTTCTTCCCGGTGCTCATCATCGCCGTGTTCGCGGGGCTCATCAGGACGGACGCCGGCGGCGGCCTGTTCGCGCGCCCAACGGCGTACTACCTGCCGGGGTATCTGGGCGTCGTCGTCCTGTTCACGCCGCTCTCGCGGCTCTCCAGCACCGTCGCGCGCCACCGGGAGGGGAACCGCTTCGAGAAGCTCGCGACGACGCCGCTCACGAGCGCGGAGTGGCTTCTCGCGCACGTCCTCGTCACGGCGGGGCTTGTCACCGCCGCCTGCGCCGTGCTGACCGTCGTGTTGCTCGCGCTCGCGGACTTCACCCTCTCCCCGTATCTGCTCCCGTTCGTCGTTCTCGGTGCTGTTCTCTTTGGGGGCGTTGGCGCCGTCATCGGCCGGATAGCCGACTCGCAGGACGGCGCCATCTCGATGAGCAACGGGCTCGCGTTGCCGCTGCTCTTCCTCTCGGAGACGTTCGTCTCGCCGGACCTGTTCCCGGCGTGGTTCCGTCCATTTACTGTGGTCTCGCCGCTGACGCACTTCGCGCGCGGCGTCCGGAGCGCGACGTACAGCGGCGGCGACCCGCTCCCCGCGCTTGCCCTACTCGCCGCGCTGACGGTCGTCTGGTTCGCGCTCGGCGCGGCGCTGCTCCCGACGACCGATTAGTCCCAATCGGCTGAGTATTCCATCTCCCGCGGGACGCGCGAACAGGAGGCCGAGCGCGGCGTGACGGACTTCCCAAGTGTACACGTGGTTCAACAGGAGGTAGGTGACGATGCCCAAAAACAGCGACAGCGACCACGCGACGACGGCGATGCGACCGACCGTCGGGTGGAGGCTGTCGCGCAGTTCCGCCGGACTGTGAGTGAGTCCGAGCACGACGGCGTGGAGGACCACCGGGACGGCGACCACGGAGAGGATGATGTGGACCGCGAGCATCACCAGATAGAGGAGGCGAGGGAGCGCGGGTGCGACGATGCTCTTCTCGAAGCCGCCGCCGACCTTCCAGAGATACAGTACCAGAAAGACGAGAATCAGCGCGAACGCGGTGAGCATCGCCGCGCGGTGCTTGCGTATCTCCCCGTTCTTCACGAACCGCGCGCCGGCCAGTAGCGCCGTCAGCGCGGCGGTGTTGACGACGGCGATGAGGTCACCGAACAGGAGGACGGTGTCGTCCGACAGCGGCGGTACGGTGGCCGGACCGTAGAACGCGCCGAGCACTGCGGCGTAGCCGACGATGGAGAGCACCACCGTCACCGCCGTCGGTCGCTCGCGGCCAACTCGGTGGAGCGTCGCCAGAACCATACGCGAGTTCAGGACGCTCCGCGAAAGGCGTTTTCGCTTGGTGTCCGTCGACACCCCGATTCCGGGCACTTATTCGCCGCCCGCCCGAAAAACGGCCAATGGCTGACGCGACACCCGACGACCCGGTGACGGCGAGCGCCGCGGGCGTGAGCGCCCGCTACTACGAGACCGACACGGAGCGCGTGCTCGCCTTCGAGAGCGAGCACAACACCGCCGCCGTCGCACAGAACGTCGAGGGGTACGCGATGTTGAAGGTCCGCACGTCGCCCGATGGTGACGAACTGGAGCGCTACTACGGCCTGGATATGGCGCTCGACCACGCCGCCGAACTGCTCGGCGTCTCGCCTACTGAGTTACCCGTCCCCGACGCCGCTGCGGACATGGGGATGAGCTAGAGGGACTCCGCGACGGCGTCGAGGAACGCGTCGGGGTGTTCGGCGTGGGGGAGGAGCCGCGCGCCCTCGACGACGAGCAGCGTCGCGTCGACGGCGTCGGCCAGTTCGCGGCCCTTCGTAACTGGGGAGCGGGTCGCGTTCGCGCCCCAGACGAGCGTGACGGGTATCTCCACCGCCGCGAGCGCCGCCTCCACGCTGTACTCGGGGGTGAGATACCCGCCGACGAAGGAGGCCGGCGCGAATCGCGCGCCCTCCCGGTGGGCCGTCCGCCACTGGTAGTCGACGGTGCCCTCGTCGGCGCCGCCGTCGTACGCCTCCCAGCGGTCGAACAGCCGAATCGATGGCTTGCTCGCGAGCAGGTTGAACAGCCCCTCGCCCACAACGGGCGAGCGGAACAGCGCGCGCACCAGTGGCTTCCTTTCCCCCGTGTCCGCCGTCGGACAGACGAGCACTAGCTGTGAGAACCCCGCCTCATCAGCGACCCGTGCGGCGTACGCGCCGGTCAGCGAGGTGGCGATACACGCCGCGTTCTCGGTCCGGTCGGCGGCGAAGTCCGCGAGGAACTCCTCGTACAGCGCGGCGGTGTACGTGACCGGCGGCCGCGAGGAGCGACCGAAGCCGGGGAGGTCCGGCGCGATAACATGATACTCCTCCGAAAGCGCCTCGAAGACGCCGTCGAACTCCTGGCTCGTCCCGGCCGCGTGGATACCATGTAACAGGAGTACGTCCGGGTCGTCCGGGTCGCCAGCCTCCGTGTACTCGACGTCGAAACCGCGCCAGCGGTAGGTGTGTTGGGCCCCGACGAGCGCGGGCGGGAGCGCGCCCTTCGATTCGGATATCGCCCGGTTTCCGAGCGCGATACCCGCCGCGCCGGCGGCGACGCCGCCGAGGAGAGTCCGGATTCGCATACGAACGCTTGGGGCGCCGGGAGTATATCGGTGACGGCGCCGGCCGGACGTTTATGTCTCCCGGCGCTCTCTACGCGGATATGGCGTTCCGCCGGTTCCTCCGCGGCAGGGTGTCGTGGGACCGCTTGGAGGCGGTGTTCCGCGAGTTCGCCACCCGGTACGAGGAGGACGCCCTCCGCGTTACGTTCCTCGACGCCGACAACTGGCTCTCGGTCCCTTGCGTCGTCAACGACCGGTGGTTCGTGAAAGTCGTCTCCGAGCAGAACTCCCTGGTCCACGCGCTGTTCACGACGGGCCGGAACCTCGGCGCGGTGTCGGCCGGCACCGAGGGCTTTTTCGAGCATTTCGGCACGCCCGCGGAGATGGCGGCCCACGAACTCGACGCGACGCGAAAGATGCGCGAGTTGGGAATCAACGCGCCGGACCCCGTCGAGTCCTTCGAGGTGGACGGGATGGGCGTGCTCGTGTTGGAGTATCTCCCCTCCTTCCGGACACTGGAGGACCTCCACCCCGAGGAGGCGTCGGCGCTCGCGCCGGCCCTGTTCGGGGCGCTCGACACGCTCCACGCCGCCGGACTCGCGCACGGCGACCTGCGCGCGGAGAACGTCCTCATCCGTGAGGACGAACTGTACTTCATCGACGCGACGAGCGTCCGCGAGGACGGCATCGACGGCGCGAGCGCCTACGACGTCGCCTGCGCGCTCGCCACGCTCGAACCCATCGTCGGCGCGAAGGCGGCCGTGCGCGCCGCCGGGACGTCCTACGACGCGGCGACGCTCCTCTACGCGGAGGACTTCCTCGACTTCGTGAACCTGCGCCCCGACCACGACTTCGACGCCGCCGCCGTGAAGGGCGAAATCGAGAAAGCGGCGACCTGACGCGGGGTGGACTTTTGGGGTCGCTCGCTGTATGTGATACCATGGACCACTACATCGGCGGCGCGTTCGTCCCCGGCGACGGCGAGCGCTTCGTGAGCGAGAACCCCGCAACGGGCAAGGAAATCGGCGCCTACGCCCGGGGCGAGGAGTCGGACGTGGCGTCCGCCGTCGCCGCCGCCGACGACGCCGCGGGCGCGTGGCGCGAGCGTTCCTACACCGACCGGGCCGAGGTGCTCTGGGACGTGTACGACGCGCTCCGCGAGCGGACGGCGGAACTGGGCGAACTCGTCTCCCGGGAGTGCGGCAAGGAGCGCTCGGAGGGCGAGGCTGACATCCGCGAGGCCGCACACATGGTCGAGTGGGCCGCGGGCAACGCCCGCCACCCGCACGGCGACGTGGTGCCCAGCGAGATAGCCGCGAAGGACGCGTACATGCGTCGCGAGCCCCGCGGCGTCGTCGGCTGTATCACGCCCTGGAACTTCCCGGTGGCAATCCCCTTCTGGCATATGGCCGTCGCGCTCGTCGAGGGGAACACCGTCGTCTGGAAGCCCGCCGAGCAGACGCCCGCCTGCGCCGAGGCCGTCGCGGAACTGCTCGACGACGCCGGCGTCCCCGACGGCGTGTTCAACATGGTTCAGGGCCACGGCGACGCGGGCGCGGCCGTCGTGGACGACGAGCGCGTTGATACGATACTGTTCACGGGGTCCGCCGAGGTGGGTCACGACATTGCGGCGTCCGTCGCGCGCGAACCGGGGAAGATAGCCGCCTGCGAGATGGGCGGGAAGAACGCCGTCGTCGTCACCGAAAAAGCGGATTTGGACCTCGCGGTGCCGGCGGCGATACTGAGCGCGTTCAAGACGACGGGCCAGCGCTGCGTCTCCGCCGAGCGACTAATCGTCCACCGGGACGTGTACGACGAGTTCCGCGAGCGATTCGTCTCCCTCGCGGCCGACCTTCCGGTTGGCGACCCGCTCGACTCGGAGACGTTCATGGGCCCGCTCGTCGAGGCGTCGGCCGTCGAGAAGTTCCACCGCTACAACGACCTCGCGCGCGAGGAGGGCGCCGAGGTGCTGGTGGACCGCGCCGAACTCGATGTGGCGCCCACTGCGGACGGTCACTGGGTCGGGCCGTTCGTGTACGAACTCGAATTCGATCCCGAGTATCGCTGTCTCCGCGAGGAGGTGTTCGGTCCCCACGTCGCGTTGATACCCTACGAGGGCGGCGTCGAGCGCGCGGTCGAAATCCAGAACGCGACGCCGTACGGGCTGGCGGGCTCAATTATCAGCGACGACTACCGACAGCTCAACTACTACCGGGACCACGCCGAGTTGGGCCTCGCGTACGCCAACCTCCCCTGTATCGGCGCGGAGGTTCAGTTACCCTTCGGCGGCGTCAAACGGTCGGGGAACGGCCGGCCGTCGGCGCGCGAGATAATCGAGGCAGTCACCGAGCGCACGGCGTGGACGGTGAACAACAGCCGGGACATCGCGCTCGCGCAGGGGCTCTCAGCGGACGTGAAAACCGGTTCCGAGGAGTCCTAACGGAGTCCTGAACGAATGGAAGAGGGGGAAGTGGAGTGGTGGGGAACGGCTCGCCCGCCCGGGAAACGGGCGATGTCCGTGTCGACGCGGCACGGTGTGATTTCTTTGCCGATGGTGACGAGAAAAGCGTCGTTCACCGGCGATTACAGTATCGCCCTCGCGCGACTTAAGCGCGACGGTTCTCAGGCCACGCGCTCGCGGAGTTTTCGCTCTAAGTTGTCGAACTCCGCGTCGAGGTTCCGCTTGAAAAAGCCCTCGACGCCGGGGAGGCGCCCCTCGACGGTGAAGCGGTTCGTGAGCCGACACCCCTCGTCCGTCTCTTCGAGTTCGTGCTCCCCGATGACGTTCAGCACCGACGAGGTGCCCCTGAACTTCACGTACGTTGGCTCCCGGCGCTCTATCTCCCGCGTCTCGATGGCCACCGTGCGATTCACCATCGGGATGGGGAGTTTGACGTGCCACGTCGCGCCCTCCTCGTCGATGTCGTAACTGTCCACGACGCTGATGGCCTCGGCACGAGACGCCGGGTCGGCAATGAACGCCCACACGTCGGCCACTGACGCCGGCACATCGATTGTCCGCTCGACACGAACCGTCATACCCCGACCTTCGGTCCGGGGTGTAAAAAGTCGCCGGGAGTCACGCGAGCGGAAGCACCCGGTGGTTCCGTTCAGTATGCGACGCGAAAACGGGAAACCGCCGCTCAGGCGGGTTCGACGCGCCACGTCGTCGAACGCGAGCGGCCCCACTTCTCTATCTCGACGTCGTCGGCCTTCTCCGCGAGTCGGGGGAGCCGCGTGCCGACCTGTTTCGCGGAGAGTTCGAGGGCGGCGGCGATGTTCTTCGACCGGAAGTAGCGCTCGCCGCCGCGGGCGCTCTCGCGGAGGTAATCGAGAATCCGCTCCTCCGTGTCGTCGAAGTTACTCATCACCTGTACGGAGGCGTCCCGAACGGTTAAGGGTTCTTCCCGAGGGAATCAGCGCCAGTACAGGTGGAGCGCGCCGACCGCGAGCACGGCGAAGGTGACGGCGGCCGCAAAGCCGTACGCGGTGGTCTGTTGGCTCTCCACGAACGGCATGTACGCGGCGGCACCGAGCGTCAGCGCGCCGAACACCATCGCGAGCCCCAACCCGGTGTCGTTTTCGAGGGTTTCTGCCATTGGCGAGTGTTCCGGCGGCCGTCACTTAACTCTTCAGAACAGCCGTTACGTTTTCCCGTCTGTGACTCCCTCACCCGAGTAATGGATTTGCGCGCCGCACTGTTCGGGAGCACATTACGCATCGCTGTGACTGCCGTCCTCGGCCTCAGTCTCACCGTCGGCACCGCGTTCGCGGTGGGCGTCTTCGGCGTGCCGGGCGTCGTGGGCGTCGAGAACGGTTTCGGTGATGTGACCGACACGACGACGGAGATACAGACGGACGTGACGGTGAACAATCCGAACCCCATCGGTCTGCGCCTCGGCGGCCTCGGTGTATATTATCAGGTGGACATGAACGACGTGCGGATGGCGACCGGGGAGAAGGAGGGAATCGGGGTGGGGACGGGGAACTCGACGCTGAACTTCACCACGGAGATGGAGAACGACCGCATCCCGCCGTGGTGGGTGTCCCACATCGAGAACGACGAGCGGACCGAACTCACGGTGAACGCGACGGCGAGTTCGGGGCTCCTCGGGCGGAACGCGTCGTTCACGCCCGCCCAGCGGACCATCGAGACGGACATCATCAGCAAGTTCAACTCCTCGGAGACGCGGCCGGTGAACGCCGACACGGCGTTCGTGGAGGACCCCGTCGCGTACGTCAACCGGACGAACGCCACGTGGGGGGCAGTCGACCGGGCCGAGACGCCAATCGAGACGGAGTTCGTGGTGTACAACCCCAAGTCCTACCCGCTGACTGTGAGCGAAATCGGGTACAACATCTCGATGAACGATATTCACATGGGCGACGGTGAGACCGCACAGACGTACACCATCCCGCCCGGCGAGTCCCGGACGCTCGACGCCAGCGTCGTGATGCGAAACGAGAACCTCGACGAGTGGTGGGTGTCCCATCTCGAACGCAATCAGCACACGGACCTCCGCATCGACTTCTACGCCCGCATCGAACTGTCGTCGACGACGGTCAACGTGCCGCTTCGCGATATGACCTACGAGGAGACCATCGACACCGACTTCTTCGGGAACAAGGACGCGGCACCCACTGATGGCTCGACGGACGGGGGAGATGACACTACGGAGCGTACTACGACGGACGATAGCGCGACGGACGACAGCACAACGGACGACAGCACGACGGACGACACCGCGGGCGACTCGACGACTGAGGCGACGACAGTCGAAGGAACGACCACGGACCGGACGAACGAGGACGGAACGACCGAACGCGAGACAACCACGACCGACTCCGGAGGGATACTGGCGCTCGACCCGCGCTCGTAGCCTACTGTACCCGCTCAGCCGCCCGTACTCACACCGCGGGCGACTCCTCTGACTCCTCGTTGAGCGCGAGGTTCGCCGCGATTTCGGCGTTCCGCATGGCGTACTGTGCGGTCTGCTGGAGGCTCACCAGCACCTCCCGGACCCGGAGCAGTTCGGCGTTGTCCATCTCGGGGAGGTCCGCGAGTATCTCGTCCTCGCGGTCCGCTATCTCCCGGAACAGGCGCCGGCACTCGATGGTGAGTTCGTAGTCGCGTTCGACCACCGCGCGGACCGCCGTCACCGTGATCTCGTTCACCTGGTCGGTGAACTCGCGGATGCGTCGGGTCGTCTGGCTGTCGATTTCGAGGCCGTCCGATTCGAGCACAATCTCCGCGATGTCCTCGGCGTTGTCCGCAGTGAGTTCGAGATTCTTCGCCACCGAGCGGTAGCCGATGAGCGGGAACCCGTCGCTGAGACCGACCGCGCGGGCGAGCGAGGGGTTCTGGTAGGCGGTGAAGATGAGCCGAAGGAGGAGCACGAATATCTTGTTCGCCTGTCGCTCGCGGTTGAGCGCGCGCTGCGCGAGGTCCTCGTTGTCGTGTGCGAGCGCCTTCACGGCCTCCTCGCGCATCGTCGCGCCGGTGTTCTCCAGGCGCTCTAAGAGGTTGTCGAGGGTGAAGTCCTCGGGGTCGACTGAACACCGGATAGTGATGCGCTCGGGCGTCTCCTCGATGACGCCGAGGCCCATGAGCTGGGTTTCGGCCTTGTACACGGCGTTGATGTGTTCACTGTCGAGCGTTTCGTCGCCGGTGACGTGGATGATGCGCCGGCCGAGCACGTACTGGCCGAGAATCGCGCGCTCGACGGAGTCGGCGTCGAAGTGCTGGGCGTCGATGCTCGCCTCGCTGTCCTCGTCCCGGGTCGATTCGGGCGTGATGGTCAGCGTCCCCTTCCCCGACTGGCGAATCGTCACCTCGTCGGCCTTCTCCACGTCGTACTCTTTCGCCCAACTGGCCGGGAGCGTCATCGCGAGCGTCGAGGGCCCCAGCCGTTGGACCTTCCGCGTATCCATACGCCCTGGTACTCCGTGGCAGGATATAAGCGTATCCTTATGGCCTTATATTCTCCTCGGATAAAACATTATATTTACAAATACAGTCCGTAGACGGAGCATTTAGGCAGGAAGAAAAACAAATGTTCACATCTAATCAGACTAACTCGACAAGCCGCCGCTCGAACCGGCCCACTCTGACCTTCCACCACCCGCGCAGCGCCTCGTCCGTCCCCTCGTCGCCGGTGTCGGAGCGGAGCGCGCCGACCCCGTCGAGTTTCTCCTTCGAGGCGACGATTTCGACCTCGGAGCGCGCGAGCACGGCCGGGGAGAGCTGGTGGTTGCCGCGCCCGAAGACGAACCCCTGGCCGCCGATGGGCGAGACGACAACGACGTTCTCCTCGCCCAGCGCCGCCAGAATTTCGGACTCGCTTCCGTCCCGGACGAGCACCGCCCCGTCGCGCCACACGTCGACGCCGAGCGGGGAGCCCTCGAACCCGAGTTCCCGCTCGATGGCGCCGACGGTGCTTCCGGGGCCGAACACGTACGTCACACCGGATTTGATCTCTGCCGCGAATCCGGCGGCCAGCCCCTCGATTGACCCGCCCGGCACGTGTTTGCCCGCCTGGCGCTCCTCGTCGACCGGCACGGACACGACGGCCTTCAACGCCGCGCGCACCTCCCCCTCGCGGTAGGCGTCCTCGTCGATGTCGTTGACCTCGCTCTCCTCGGTGCGCTCGAACGTCGCCGCGATGCGCCCGGCGGCGTCCGGCGAGACGGCGAACACGGCCGAGTACACCTTCACGCCCGCCGGCACGCCGAGCATCGGCGTCCCCGCGCTCAGGCTCTCGGCCACGTCGACGGCGGTGCCGTCGCCCCCGACGAACAACACGAGGTCGACGCCGGCGTCGCAGAACGCCGCTACCGCCGCGCGCGTGTCAGCGGCGGTCGTCTCCGCACGCTCGGGTTCACCGACCACCTCGGGGCCGAACCCCGCGTCGCGCGCTATCTCGGCTCCCATCGGGGCGCCGTACGCCAGGAGCCGAACGTCCGGGTCGGCGTCCGCGAGCGCGTCGAGCGCCGCGCGCGCACGCCCCGGCGCCCGCTGCTCGGCGCCGCGCTCGCGGGCCTCCTCGACCATCCCGTCGGTTCCCTTCAGCCCGACCCGACCACCCATCCCGGCGATGGGATTCACGACGAACCCGATGCTCCGCATACCCCGCCTTCGGGCACCGACAGAAAAGTACCTCCGGGTCGTCGCGCCCGGGAGTGTGAACATTTAACCTCCGGTCGCCCGAACGAGGCCTATGCTCGCGCTACTCCAAGCCTCGACGCCCTCGGTACCGATAAACGCCGTCGGCGGCCTCGTGCTCGCCGTCAGCCTCCTGTTGACGCTCGCCTGGGTCGTCCAGGTGTATCGCTAATCGGCGCTATTTCCTACTCGCTTTCCACCCGCTCGCGGAGCCACGCCGACGCCGCGCTCACCTCCTCCTGGTCCGTTCCCTGGACCTTAATCCGGACGCCGTCGCCCGGATAGCTGCCGAGCGTCACGTCGAAGCGCTCGCGTGCGCCGTCGAGTCTGTCCACGAGGCGGCTCTCGGGTTCGGCCGCGCGCACGAACTCCGTGTGCCGGCGCTCGCCGGCGAACGCGTCCGCGACGGACCCGAACATCGCCTTCATCTCGTCGGGGACGCCCGGGAACACGTACACGTTCTCGACGACTGCGCCGGGCGCCACGCCCTCCGTGTTCGGTATTAGCTCAGCCTCCGACGGGAAGCGCGTCGCGCTCGTGCCGCGTTCGGCGTAGTCGCGATACCCCTCCGAGTCGAGATACGCGCGCACGTCCTCGCTGTCGACCATCTCACGGCTGAACGCCGCCGCGACGCCGTCGAGGGTCAGGTCGTCGTGGGTCGGACCGAGTCCGCCGGTCACGACGACGGCGTCGAACTCGTCGGCGAGCGTTTCGATGGTTGCCGCGATGGCCGATTCCTCGTCGGGGACTGTCGCCATTCGCTCGACCGACACACCCCGCTCGGTGAGCGCGGCCGCCAGCCACGACGCGTTCGTATCGGTGATGTCGCCGGCCAGAATCTCGTCACCGACGGTGACGACTGCGACTCGCATACCTGCGCAAGGAGCGCGGGAGATAAAACACCGACGGCGACCCCGACGGACCCCAGTACTATCAGGTCTCGAACTCGTCGACGACCTCGCGTTGCGCTTCGAGGACGCGTATCTGGCGCCGGTAGTACACCACGCCCACGATAGCGACGAGGCCGAGCACGCCGGCGAGTCCCACGAATATCCGCACGTCGCGTTCGAGATAGTACTTCACGCTCAGCGTTCCGCCGTCGCGTTGCGCCCAGCGGAGCGTGACGCGGTTCGTCTCCTCGTTCAGCGTCGTACTGTACCCACCGGGGATGACCCGTCCAAAGAGGAACGCGTCGACGCGCATTCCGCCGGGCAACACGACTTCGTAGGAGCCGTTCACCGCGGACGGCGCGGCGAAGCGCTTGGGCTCCGTCGGCGCGGTGTACGCGACTTTTCCGGATGTCTGCGCCGTGAGCTTCACCCTGTCGCCGTTGTTCCGAACGTCGACAGTCGAACCCGTGGCGTTCGTGACGGTGCCGTTGGGGTAGCGGAACTTGAGCGCGCGTATCGACACCGGACGCTCGCCCTCGATCTGGCTGTTCACGTACACGGGTACCTCCGTGCCGTTTTCCACGTCGACGACCGCGTGATACTTCTCGCCGGTGACGTTGTAGGTGACCGTCGCGTTGGTGTCCCACTCGTACGCCGCCGACTGGTTCAGACGGTCGTCGTCGATGGCGCCGCCGCCGAAGCCGGCACAGCCAGCACCCGCGGCCAGAAGCGCGCAGAGCACCGTCGCGAGCGCCAGTCGCCTGTTCATCTATTGGACGACACAGAGCAGTTCCGAGGGGAGGTACTCACCGACCGAGGCGAGCAGCCCCGGCGGGTCAGTCCCCTCGCGACAGACGACGGACTGTTCGAGCAACCCGAGCCGCTCGACGGTGACGATGTCCTGGGCGTGGCCCGCGCGGTTGAGCGTCGCCCGCACTTCCGCCCGGGTGGCGCTATTGACGTTCAGGCGGCCGTTCCCGCGGGTCCACTCGTAGAGGCGGTCCTGTTCCTCTTCTGCGAGTTCGACCGTGTCACCGTACGTGAAACGCAGCGGCAGGTGCTGGACGAGTCCGTAGCGGTTCCGTATCTGATTCGCGGTGCCCGGCCCCAGTCCGAGGCCGTCGGCCGGCACGCGGATATCCTCGCCGGCGTCGAGAATCAGGGCGTCGTCGCTCCACTCATCGAGAGTGCCGACGTACGTTTCGCCGTCCTCGAACTCCGGCGTTATCGTGCCCCAGCGGTCGCGCAGCAGGTTCCGCGCCACGACGGTGTCCGGGCCGTCGATGGTGACCGTCGGGAAGTCGTCGTGGCGGAGGCCGACTTCGAACGTCACGTCAATCTCCTCTAAGTCGTTGGCGACGAGCGAGCGCAGCGAGTCCATCGCGCGCTCTTGGGCGTCGCCCTCGACGTACAGTTTGGTCGCGAGAACGACCATCAGGCGTCCGCCTCTATCTCGGCGCTGTGCCCGAGTTCGGTCCGGAGGTTACTCACGCGCTCCTCGATGGCGCCGACGAGGTGGTCGTTCTCCATCGCGTCGAGCGGCGAGCCACATTCGGGACACTCGAAGCCGCGCTCCATCGCCTCACCGAACTCGAAGCGCAGCGAACACACCTCACAGAGGTAGAACTCGTGGTCCTGCTCGTACTCGTGGCGCTCCTCAAGGGCGGACAGCAGGCGCTCCATCTCCTCGCGGAGGTTCTCGTACACGTTGTCGTACTCGAACGTCCAGAGGTACGTGAGCCACCCGGACTCCTCGTCGCGCAGACGGCGATACGTCGCTAAGTCGTTCTCGTAGAGGATGAACAGCGCCCGGCGCACGTCGTTGAGCTCTAACCCGAGGCGCTCGGCAAGTTCTTCGTCCGTCACTTCGCCGTCCGGCGGCGACGCCGCCACCGGCATCCCCGTCGGGCCGACGAGTTCGTGGAGGTACTTCTGTACCACCGGGTCCTCAAGGAGTTCCTCAAAAGCCATTTGTGTACACTGGGGGCCGAGAATCGTTTAAAACCATCGGGTGCGCCCCCGCCGGTGCGACGCGTCTCACGCAGCGTCATTCCGTCCGCCGTGCCCGGCTATCCTCACTCGCTGTCATCGCTCCCGCCGACGGTTTCGACCGTCTTCCCCGTCTCCTCGGGCACGACCCGCCGGTCGGCGTTTTCCCACTCCCGTTCGAGTTCGCGCCCCTCGAACAGTCGGTCGAGAAACACGGCGAGGGCGGCGACTTCCGAATGCGGCTGGTTCGTCACGCCGACGTTCCAGTCGGCGTGGTCGTACACCTCGAAGGGAACCTTCTCCGCGCCGACGACGACGAGCAGCGGGTCCTCACGATGGGCCGCCCGGATCTCTTTCTCGGCGCTCTCCACGCGCTCGCCGTACATCGTGAGATGGACGACGGCGCCGTCCCAGTCCCGGAGGAACCCCTTCGGCTCGTCCGTCTGTTCGACGGCGAACGGGCCGCCGAAGCGCGCGGTGATGTCCTCGGCCGTCTCGACGCCGTCCGTCGCGTTCGGCGGGAACACGACCCGGTCCGCACCGAGCGCCCGGGCGGTGAGACCGATGTGTGTCGTCATCCGGTCGTCACGGCCCGGCCGGTGGCCGAGTCGCAACACGGTCACCGGTGGCTCGCCCTGCATACTCCCGCGTTCGGCGCCGTCGGGTGAAGGGGTTTCGGAACGCCGCCGCCGTTATACCGGTCGCGTCGCTACCGGTGGTATGGCACGCACACGCGCCGAAGTCGGTGCCGGCGTCGCGGACGCGGACCTCACCGGACAGACGGCGCTCGTCACGGGCGCGACCAGCGGCATCGGACGCGAGACGGCGCTCGCGCTCGATAGGCTCGGCGCACGGGTGTTCGTCCACGGCCGGAACCGGGAGGCCGGCGAGGCCGTCGCGGACGAACTCGATAGTGGTGTATTTCTCGCGGCCGACTTCGCTGACCTCGATGACGTGCGCTCGCTGGCGGACGACGTGAAAGAACGGACGGAAACGCTCGACGTGCTCGTGAACAACGCCGGCGCGCACTTCTCGACGGGGCAACTGGCCAACTCCGGCGTCGAGTTGACGTTCGCCGTGAACCACCTCGCGCCGTTCCTGCTCACTGAGGAGCTCCGTCCCGCGCTCGCGGACGACGGCCGGGTCGTCACCGTCTCCTCGGCGGTTCACAAGAACGCGTCGCTGGACCTCGACGCAGTCGAACGAATTGAGAACTACGACGGCTTCGACGCCTACGCCCGCTCGAAGCTGGCGAACGTGTTGTTCACACGCGAGCTGGCCCGCCGGCTGGACGGACCGACGACGAACTGCCTTCACCCCGGTATCGTTCCGGGGAGCGGGCTCTGGCGGCACGCCTCGGGGGCGATATCGCTGGCGACGGGCGCCCTCGGGTTGCTCCCGACAGCCGTCCTCGAACGGGTCCTCGATACGTCCGTGACGGCGGCGGAAACGTCGGTGTACCTCGCCGCCTCCCCCGATGTTGAGGGTGTGTCCGGACACTACTTCAGCGACTGCGAGGCGGTCCAACCCGCCGAGCGCGCCCGCGACGACGAACTGGCGGCGCGGCTCTGGGACCGTAGCGTCGAGTGGGTGAACTGAGGCGACGCTGCCGAGGGTGGATGAACAGGCGACGCTGCCGAGAACACGACGCGTCGCGTCGCACACCCGCTCTCCGCGCCGTGGCGTTTCAGCGGCGGACGGGCGGGACTGCCTCGTTCCCATATTTGAACCCGCGTACCGACGACCAGAACGCACTTCTCCCCGTCCCCACATCTCCCGGACATGGACCTCTCCGGCAAGCGTGTCCTCGTCACCGGCGCGGCGGGGCTCGTCGGCTCACATCTCGTCGAGCACCTCCTCCGCGAGAACGACGTCGTCGCCCTCGACAACCTCTCGAAGGGCGACCGGGAGCGCGTGCCCGACGGCGCCGAGTTCGTGAAGGCGGACCTCCGTGACCCCGACGACGTGGCGGACGCTATCACCGCGGACCTCGACGCTGTCTTCCACTTCGCGGCGTACACGGACACCAACTACGACGAACCCCGAACGCTGTTCGAGGAGAACACCGAGATGACGTACAACGTGCTCGAACGGATGGATGAGGTGGGCGTGCGAAACCTCGCGTTCACTTCCTCCTCGACGGTGTACGGCGAAGCGCCGCGCCCGACGCCCGAGGACTACGCGCCCCTCGAACCGATTTCGGTGTACGGCGCCTCCAAACTCGCTGACGAGGGGCTCGTGTCGACGTACGCCCACTCCCACGATTTCACCGTCTGGTGTTACCGCTTCGCGAACATCGTCGGCCCTCACCAGCGGGGGAACGTGATTCCGGACTTCATCGAGAAACTGCTCGACGACCCCGAGACGCTGGAGATTCTGGGCGACGGCAGACAGGAGAAGTCCTACCTCCACGTCGAGGACTGCGTGGACGCGATGTGCCACGTCGTCGAGGGGAGCGCCGACGCGCTGAACACGTACAACCTCGGCACGCGCACGACCACGTCCGTTCGAACCATCGCGGACATCGTCGCGGACGAACTCGGACTCGACCCCGAGTACGAGTACACCGGCGGCGAGCGCGGGTGGACCGGCGACGTGCCGAAGATGCGCCTCTCCATCGAGAAACTCCGCGCGCTGGGCTGGGAACCTCCCGAGTCCAGCGACGACGCCGTGCGGCGAGCGACCCGACAGTTGGCGGAGGAACTCCGCGCGGAGCGCTCGTAGGCGGGACGCGGAAGGGAGATGATTTTACGCGCGCACCGACTACTCAGTCTGTGCAGTTCGTGGGATATCGCGCGGCGCTCGACGGTCCGGCGACGCTCTCGCTCGCCACCGACGGCGACGTTCGGGCGCTCGAACTCGCGCCCGGCACGGAGTTGGCGTACGCGCTCGGTGAGCGCCGCTGTGCGGGCGTCGTCGAGTCGGGGGTTCACCACGCCTGTTCGAACGCCGAGGCGCCCTACTGCCCGCGGCACACCTCGACGTGGGCCTGTGCGCGCTGTACGGGCGACTGCGCGAAGCCCCTGCCGGCGTGCGAGGAGGAACACGCGGTGTATCTCGCGGCGTTCGCGCCCGACGTGTTCAAGGTCGGCGTCACCCGCTCGTGGCGTCTCGAAACGCGACTCAGGGAGCAGGGCGCCGACCGAGCGGCCCACATCAGAACGGTCGCGGACGGCCGGCGGGCCCGGCGCGTCGAGGCCGACATCGCGCGCCGCATCACCGACCGGGTGCGTGTACCGACGAAGCGCGCCGGCCTCGCTCGCTCCCTCGACACCGGGGCGTGGGAGACGCTCCTTGACGACTTCGACCCGATTCGACGCTTCGCGTTCGACTACGGACTTGACCTCGCTACGCCCCCCGTCCCCGAGACGCTCGCCACCGGCACCGTCGTCGGCGCGAAGGGGCGACTGCTCGTACTCGAACGCGGCGACACGGTGTACGCCGTCGACCTTCGGGAGCTAATCGGGTACGAAGTCACCCCTGAACCGGACGGCCGTGCCCGCCAGGCGGGGCTGGACGCGTTCTGACTGTAGGGGCCATTCTGACTGCGGGACTGTGTTCTGAGCGCGAGTGATGGTCCGCGAGGTGTCGGACTAAAAGGCTTATCCGGGCGGCAGTCGAACCCGGGAGCATGTCCGAGGACAACGACGAGAGCGAGAACGGCGAGGAGAAATCCTTCCGCGAGCGCGTCGAGGAAATCCGCGAGCGACGCGCCGAGGAGCGCGAGGAGGGCGAGGGCCCCGAGGGCGGGGACCCCCGCGAACGCATGGGCGGCATGATGGGCGGCGAGGAGGGCGGTGCCCCCGGTCCTGGAGGTATGGGCGGCGGTGGCGGCAACCCGCTCGCGCAGATGATGGGCGGCATGATGGGCGGCGGTCCGGGCGGTCCCGGCGGCGCCGGTCCCGGTGCTGCCGGCCCCGGTGGCAGCGAGGAGAGCGGCGGCGCAATCGAGCGCGTCGGGCGCGAACTCGAACAGGTCCGCAACGAACTGGAGACGATGAACCGGAACCTCGCGCGCATCGCCGACGAACTCGAAGACTAACGTACCGACTCGTACACCGCTTCTAACTCGTCGAGCGCGCCCTCGACGCTCAGCGCGTCGCGGCGCGCGAGGCAGTTCTCCCGCAGGCGTTCGCGCTCCGCCAGCGTCCGCCGTATCGCCTCGCGGAGAGCGCCGGCGTCACCCGTCGGGAAGTGATAGCCGGTCTCGCCCTCCGTGACGGTGCCGGCGAGCGCGCCGGCGTCGGCGCCCACGACGGGCGTGCCACACGCCATGGATTCGAGCGCGACCAACCCCTGTGTCTCGACGGGGCTCGGGAACGCGAACGCCGAGAGCGACGCGTAGAACGCCGGGAGCTCGTCCCGGTCGAGCATCCCGAGGAAGCGCACGTCGGCGTCGCTCTCTGTGGCCTGTTTCTCTAGCTCCTCGCGGGCGGGCCCATCGCCGCCGAACACGACCGTCGCGTCCAACCCGGCGGCGGCGTCGACGAGCACGTCGAGGCGCTTCTCGTAGCCGTGTCGGCCGGTGTAGCCCACCAGCGGGCCGTCGGGGAGGTCGTGTCGCTCGCGGAACACATCCGTTTCGACGGGCCGGAACCGCTCGGTGTCGACGCCGTTCGGGACGACTTCGACGCGGACGTCCGTGCCCACGCGCTCGCGGAGCGTCGACGCCGTCACCTCGCTGGGCGCGACGACGGCGTCCGCGCGCTCGAAGAACCACCGCTCCCAGCGCTCGCTCGCCTTCCGCACCGGGCCGGTGAGTGCGCCGGGCACGACGTACTCGGCGTACTCGGCCGTCGGTGTGTGATACGACGCGACGAAGGGGAGGTTCTCGCGGCGGGCGAATCGGAGGCCGGCGAGGCCGAGTGAGAATGGCGTGTGCGCGTGGACGAGGTCGGCGCCGCCAACACCAGCTGGAATCTTCGGAACGCCGACGCGGAACCCCTCGTAGAACGGGAAGGGGATACTGGGGACCGGGTACTCGCCGGTGTCGGCGTCGTGCGACGAGTTCGGATACACCACGTCCATCCGGGACCCGCGCTTCCCCCACCACTCGCTCCACGTCTGAACCGTGTACGTGACGCCGTTCAGCGTGGGGAGATACGAGTCGGTGAACGCGGCCACGTGCGCCATGGCTGTGCTTCCGTTCGGTTCCTAAAGTGTCCCCCGGTCCAGCGGCGCTACAGGAGCTCGCGGTACGTCGCGGCCAACTCCTCCCCGACCCGTTCGAGGCTGTGCGATTCGGCCGTCTCGCGGGCGTTCTCACCGAGGCGTTCGCGCAACTCGGGGTTCTCCGCCAACCGGTCGAGCGCCGCGGCGTACTCCGCTTCGGTTTCGCATAGCAGGCAGTCCTCGCCGTCCGTGAAGAACTCCCGGAACACCGGGATGTCGCTCAACACGACGGCCTTCCCGCAGGCCATCGCTTCGAGCACCGCGAGGCCCTGGTTCTCGTCCTTGCTCGGGAACAGGAGCACGTCGCCCGCGGCGAACATCCCGCGCTTCTCCTCCACCCAGCCGGTGAACGTCACGTTCTCGGGCGGGTTTTGTGTCCACTTTTTCACCGTCGACGAGGCGTGCGGGCCGGTGTCGTACGTGCCGAACCAGACGAACTCGTAGTCGGTGCGCTCCGCGAGTCGGCAGAACGTCGAGAGCCCCTTGCGCTCGAACACGTTTCCCACCTGGAAGGCGACCATCCCCTCCAGCCCGTAGCGCTCGCGGTACTCCTCGCGGTACGCCTCGAATCCGGCGAGCGAGTCGAGGTCCACGCCGTTCGTCATCGTCCGGATGGGCGCCCGGACGGGGTAGGACTCCAGGTTCGACTTGGTGTACTCGCTGGGGCAAAGTACCAGGTCGGCCTTCGAGTAGAACCAGCGGAGGTACTTTTCTAATACGGGGGCGGCGAGGTTCGACCCGCGAAAGGAGTCTCGGAAGTCCTCGCTGGTCGTGTGCGCGTGGAGCACCAACGGAATCCCCGCCTCGCTGGCGTGGCGCGCGACGGCGACGGACCCCGGCCCGTACAGATTACAGTGTGCGATGTCGAACTCCGCGAACGCCCGGCCGCCGACGGCCCGGGCGGCGAGCGCCGACTGTGGCTCCCCGCCCGCCCACGGCGAGGTGACCACGTCCACGTCCGTTCCGGCGAGCGCTTTTCGCTGCTGGGCGGCCGCGGTGCCGATGCCCGCCCGGTCGAACGCGCCGGCGAGTTCGAGGTAGTTGAGCGCGCGCATCTACTCCTTCCCGGCGCGCCGCCGCCCAAAGGTGTACCGAAACGCTTTGCCCCGCCCGATTTCTTCTACAGTTGTGAGCCGGACTATCGCCGCGGAGCGCGTCGAACGCCTCGCCCACCTCGCGGAGCGCGCCGTCCGGTCGGGCGACGCCGAACGCGCCCGCGAGCGGGTTCGCCTGGCGCGGCGCATCGCGGAGCGGCATCGCCTCGAACTCCCGCGGCGGTTCAAGCGATTCAGTTGTGACGCCTGTGACGTCTGGCTGATTCCCGGACAAAATCTCCGCGTTCGGGCCGACGACGGCCACGCCGTGTACACCTGCGACTGTGGCGAAATATCCCGATTTCCGTATCGCTAAGTCTCAACTTTGAAGCCGCGTCCGCCCGAAGCGGGGGTATGACGAACCAAGAACTCCGCGAGCGGGCCCACGATACAGACGTTACCGTGTGGGTCGGCAAGGAGGGAATCTCCTCGGTTGTCGACGAACTCAACGACCAGATAGCGCAGCGGGACCTCGTGAAGGTGAAGTTCCTCCGCGCCGCGCGCGGCGACGACGACACGGAGACGCTCGCGGCCGACCTCGCTGACGAGGTGAACGCGGAGGTCATCGACGTGCGCGGGCACACCGCGGTGTTACACAGATGACGGCGCCGCCGCTGAACGCCGTCGGGGACTGGCTGGTCGACGCCACTAGCCTCTCGGGCGATTACATGCAACCGCTCGGGGCCGCCATCACGCTCGTCGTCGTCACGGCGGTGCTCTACGTCGTCGGCAAGGCCGTCGTGATTCCGGTCGTCGACCGGATGCTCACGCGCCGTGACCTCGACGCGCACGCCAAGCGGCCGCTGAAGAAAGTCGTCGCCTTCGTGGTGTTCTTCGTCGCCATCGGCGTCGGCTTCGCGCTCGCCGGGTTCGGGAACATCCTCACTTCCATCGCCACCATCGGCGCCGCCGCGACGCTCGCCATCGGCTTCGCGATGCAGGACGTCCTCGCGAACTTCGTCGCGGGCGTGTTCATATACACGGACAAGCCGTTCCGCATCGGTGACTGGATTCAGTGGGACGGCAACGAGGGCGTCGTCGAGGACATCTCCCTGCGCGTCACCCGCGTGCGGACCTTCGACAACGAACTCCTCACGGTGCCGAACTCGAATCTGACGAACGGCGTCATCAAGAACCCCGTCGACGCGAACAAACTCCGCCTCCAGTTCCTCTTCGGCATCGGCTACGACGACGACATCGACCTGGCGCGCGAGATAATCATCGAGGAAGCCGAAAAGCACGAGGGCATCATGGACGACCCCGCGCCCACCGTGCGCCTGACGGAACTCGCTGACTCCGCGGTCGGTCTGAAGTCCCGAATCTGGATTTCGGACCCCTCGCGGGCCGACTTCGTCCGCATCCGCGGCGAGTACGTTCAGGACGTCAAGGAGCGCTTCGACGAGTCGGGCATCGACATCCCCTACCCGATTCGTACCCTCGACGGCAGCGTCGACATTCAGGGCCACCGGGTCGCGAGCGAGACGACCGGCGAGAACTAACACACCGGTTTCGCGTCGATGCCGATTTCCGAAAGCGAGTCGGCGTACGCGTCGTAGCTCACGGCTATCGCCTTTTCGGCGGCGGACACGGCCACTGACTCCTCATCGACGAGCGATTCAGCCGCTTCCAGGCTGTCTGCCGTCTCCGCGCGCAGTTCGCGGAACAGTTCGGCGTGCGCCTCCTCGCTCTCGTTGACGAAGAAGTTCACCAACTGGAGCAGCGTCGCGTCCGCGACCAGACACCGCCCGACGAACCCGCCGACGCGCTCGTCCGTTTCCATCAACTCGCGGAGATACTCGTGGAGCGCGTCCGTTCCCGATTCCACAGTGAGTTCGCCCTCGGCAGCGGACGCGACCCGTTCCGCGTGCTCGCGCTCCTGTTCTGCGACCCGCTTCCAGTGTCCTCGCGCCGCCTCGTCCGCCTCGTTCCCCGCCCAGTCGTCGAACGTCTCGGCCGCGCGCGCTTCGCCCGCGGCGGCGGCACGGAGGACAGTCAAGGTATCGAGGTCCGCCCCCGTCAGCGCCAGCACGGCCTTCGAGGAGCCGAGTCGGTCGAGTTCCGTCGCTTTGGACTCGCGGACCCGCTCGACGATTGTCATACTCATCTTTCGGGCGCGGGCGACATAAGCCTCGGCGCGCGGTTCGTTCCGTCGCCATGCTGATGCCTCTGGCCGGCTTTCAACCGCCATGGACGATACTATTTCCCCCGGCGCGCTCCACGAGCGAATTCGCGCCGGCGAGGCGCTCACGGTGCTCGACGTGCGCGATAAGGAGGCCCACGACGCGTGGCGCATCGAGGCCCCCAGCCTCCGCTCCGTGTATCATCCGTATCTGCGATTTCTCGCCGCCGAGGCGAACGACGAGGTGGACGAACTCGTCGCGGACCTCGGACTCGGAGGGCCTGTGGTCGTCGTCTGCGCGCGCGGCGAGACGAGCGGGCACGCCGCGACGCTGCTCCGCGAGGCGGGCGTCGACGCCGCGAACCTCGCGGGCGGGATGGAGGCGTGGGCAACGCGCTACGTCGGCCGCGATATCGCCGTCGCCGGCGGGACGCTCAGACAGTACGAGCGCCCGGCGACGGGGTGTCTCGCCTACCTGTTCGCGCGCGATGGCGAGGCCATCGTCGTCGACCCGCTCCGGGCTTTCGCGGCCCGGTACGTCGACGACGCGGCCGAACTGGGCTGTGACCTCGTCGCGGCCCTCGACACGCACGTCCACGCGGACCACGTCTCCGGGGTGCGCGCCGTCGCCGCGCGCAGCGACGCCCGAACGCTCCTCCCCGATGGCGCCCGCGAGCGCGGCCTCGATTTCGAGACCGATACGCTCAGCGACGGCGACGAACTCGCCGTCGGCGGCGCCACGCTCTCCGTCTCGCACGCACCGGGGCACACCTCGGAACTGCTCGTCGTGCGCGTCGGGGACGCCGTGCTCTCCGCGGACTGTCTCTTCTTGGACGGGGTGGGCCGTCCCGACCTGGAGGCGGGCGACGAGGGCGCGCCGGCGCTCGCCCGCCGGCTACACGACTCGCTCACGGCGCTGTTTTCCTTCCCCGACGACACGCTCGTCGCGCCCGGCCACGGGACGCTCGGCACGGACCCCGCGCCCGACGGCACGCTGACGCGCTCGCTCGCGGACGTTCGTGAGCGGGTGACGCTCGGTGAGAGGGACGCGTTCGCGGAGCGGATACTCGCGAACGCGGGCGAGCGACCCGCGAACTACGAGCGCATCATCGACGTGAACCTCGGCCGCGAGTCCGTTGATGAGTTCGAAGAACTGGAACTCGGGCCGAACAACTGCGCGGTGAGTTCGGCTTAGTCGTCGGCGGCGCTCGGGTCGGCGCCAGCCTCAATCGCCGCGGCGTCCTCGATGCTCGGCGGGTACTTCCCGCGGTCGAGTTCCAAATCCGACTGGGGGCGCGCCATACACGTCAGACAGTACTCCTCGCTCTCGGCCTCCGACAGACCGCGCGCGGCGGGTTGGGTGACCTCCCCCGAAACGATTTCCGCCGAGCAGGCGAGACACATCCCGACCCGACAGGAGTACTCCTGGGCGATGCCCGCCCGGATACAGGCGCTCAGGATGGTCTCCGTCTCCGACACCGCGATTTCCTCGCCCGTTCCGACGAACGAAACGGTGTAATCGGCCATGGCCGCTCTTCGCGGAGGGGGTGGAAAACTCTTCTCCCCTCGGCCAAGGCAAGCGTTTTGCCCCTCCGGTTGAGAGTGAGGGATATGCACACGGAGTACGACGTTATCGTCGTCGGCGCGGGGACCGCGGGCTGTTACGCCGCGGCGACCGTTGCCGACGCCGGCTACGAGGTGGCCGTCCTCGAACGCAAAACCGAGTCCGAGGCGGGCCACATCGCCTGCGGTGACGCCCTGAAGGGCGCGGACGCGTTCCCCGACGTGATCCCGAAGTCGAAGCTCGAACCGGCGTTCACGAACACCGGCGTCGACCACGGCCGCTTCGAGATACCACAGGAGGACACCGTCCTCGACATCCCCGTCCCCGGCGAACTCGCCGTCATCGACCGCTGGGAGTACGGGCGCTGTCTCATCAGCGCCGCCGACGAGTACGGCGTCGAGTTCCACTACGACACCGTCGTCAACGACGTAGTCCAGGACGAGAACGGCGCCGTCGTCGGCGTCGACGCCGTGCGCAAGGGCGACCCGGTGTCCTACCGCGCTGACATCACCATCGACGGCGCGGGGTCGCTCTCCATCCTCCAGGACAAGGCGGACCTCGACGCGGCCACCTTCGACACGAACGTCTCCTACTCGCAGTTCTGCTCGGCGTACCGGGAGATAATCGACGTGAAAGAGCCGGTCGAGTGGGACGACGCGCTCGTGTTCAAACCCACCGAACGCGCGGCGGGCTACCTCTGGTACTTCCCGCGCACGGAGACGGAGATAAACGCGGGGCTCGGCTTCCAGATGACCGAGGAGCCGATGGAGCTCGTCGAGGACCTCAAGCGGGACTTACGCGCGAGACCGGAGTTCGAGGGCGCTGAGGTCCAGGACAAACTCGGCGCCGCGCTCCCGACGCGTCGCCCCTACGACTCCGCGACGGCCCCCGGGTTCATCGCCGTCGGAGACGCCGCGGGCCACGTCAACCCCACGACGGGCGGCGGCATCGCGGGCGCCGCCTACGCCGCGAACTACGCCGGCGAGCAGGCCATCCGGGCGCTCGAAACGGGCGACGTGAGCGAGGGCATGCTCTGGGAGTACAACGAGCGGGTGATGGACCACTTCGGCGGGCGCTACGCGGGTCTGGACGTGTACAACGTCCTCTCGACGGCCGTCGACGTGGACGACCTGATGGGCCTGCTCGCCGCGCTCCCGGGCGAGAAACTCGCAGAGGCCCTCTACGCAGGGTCGACGAGCGTCCCCTTCTCCCTGAAGGTGAAAACCGCCGTCAAGGCCATCGGCCACTACGACACGATTTACACCCTCTACCGGACGAAACAGCAGGCCGACCGGCTCATCGACCACTACGACTCCTACCCCGACTCGCCCGGCGCGCTCGACGACTGGCAGGACCGCCGCGATTCGATTATGGACGACGTGTACGCGACCACCGGCGCGGACCCGAAGTACTGAGCCCGAACCCCGAGCCTTTTGCCACCGCCGTCCGAGGAACGCGGTATGTCCGACTCCGAATCGGGGCGCCCGCCGTCCGCCGTCGGCGTCACCGGCACCGGCGCCGAGGAGATTGCCGACCTCGTGGCCGCGGCCGGCGGCAACCCTGTCGTCGACACCCCCGAAACCGTGCTGGACGCCGACCCCGCTCTCGACGCCGTCGTCGCCGGCGGGGAATCGGCCGCCCGCGCCGTCGCCGTCGCGGACGCCGACGCGCCGGTGCTCGCCGTCGACGCCGGCCGCGGCCTCTGTTCGGTGTCGCGCGCGGACCTCCCGAGCGCGATAGACCGACTGCTCGCGGGCACCTGGGACGTTCAGCGCCGCCTCGTCCTCGATGTGACGGCCGGTGAGCGGACGGCGCGCTCCCTGCTCGACGTGACGCTGATGACGAGTCGCCCCGCGCGCATCTCGGAGTACGGCGTCGAATCCGCCACCGATGGCGACGTCGAACCGTTCCGCGCGGACGGCGTCGTCGTGGCGACGCCCGCCGGCAGTCACGGCTACGCCCGCGACGCCGGCGGCCCGTCGCTCTCGCCCGCCGTCGACGGTGGCGCCGTCGTTCCCATCGCCCCCTTCGCCATCGACCAGCGACGGTGGGTGCTCGACTTCCCGCTCACGCTCACCGTCGAGCGGGACACGCCCGTCGACCTGTTCGTCGACGGCGAGCGCGTCGCGGCGATAACGCCCGGGGTCGCCGTCGACGTGCGAACGAGGGCCCGCGCCCCGTTCGTCGCCGTCCCCGAGCGTACGCCCTTCTTCGGGTGAATTGGAAAAGACATAAGACTCCGAGTTACGCAGTTTGAGGTATGTCGGAAATCGCGGTCACGTTCTTCGGCCCCCTCGACACGCTCGTCGGGCCGTACATCGAGGAGATACTCCTCGTGCTCGTGGTTTCGAACATACTCACGCGCAAGTTGGCCCACGACTACCACCAACGGCAGGCGGCCGACGACGACACGGAGAGTCTGAGCCGTCATCCGCTCCACGTGTTCTCGATGTGGGGGCTCACGCTCGCGTCGCTGTACTACCTCACGATTCACCACCACGCCGGGTTCGTGATGACGACGCTCGTGTTGGGCGTGTTCGTGACTGACTTCTTCGAGTTCGAGGCTCGGCAGGTCGAACTCCGGGAGGGGCACGGCCTCGAACGCCCGAAGGCGGCCGTCGTCGCGTCCGTCGTTGCGCTGCTGTACGTGGGCTACCACAGCGTCTTCTTCCTCCTCAAACCGTTCTGGAGCGCAGTCATCTAATCGGGCTCGCGCCGTCTTTCCTTCCCCCGCACGTTCGTGAACTGGGGCTTTCGCCTCGGGTAGTACTGGTCCGCTCTCGACCGCCCGACGTGAGGCCGCCGTGGGCCGAACGCGCGGGCGTTACTCCCCGCGCATATTGCGGCCGTCGGCCCACCGGACCAGCGGCCACAGCAGGTCACAGAGCTCCTCGCCGTCGGTCGTGAGTTCGTACTCGACCTGCGGCGGAATCGTGTCGAACTGCTCCCGGCGAAGCAGCCCCGCCTCGGTCAACTCGCTCAGTCGCGTCGAGAGCGTCGAACTGCTCGCCTCTCCGAGGGCGGCCTCGATGTCACTGTACTGTACCGGCTGAAGCGCGCCGACGACACAGACGACCTCTATCGCGTGCCGTCCGCTCAGTAGCTCGATTACGTCCCCCGCCGGACAGTAACACTGCTCGGGGGCCGGCGTCTCCCGGTCGGTGTTGCGTGGTTCGGTCATGGCTTCGATCGCTCGGCGTGGGTTCGGAATCGCGGACGCAGCAACTTAACAACTTCGCCAATGAAAGCCAAGGCGAACATGCCCGGAGACGACGCTACCCCGCCGATTGCCTGTACGCTCCCCCCGGAGCGAATGGAAGGGAGAATCGAACACGTGAACGAGGCCCTCGCGCCGGCGTACGTGCGGGCAGAAGCCCACGGGGACGGACTGACCATCGCGTTCGACGGCACCGACGAGACGCTTGCTGCCGTCGCGTCGTTCGTGGCCGAGGAGTCGGTGTGTTGCTCGTTCGCCACCTACCAGATCGCGGTGGCGCCACCACACGAGGAAACCCGCCTTCGAATCACAGGCCCGGAGGGAACAACCGAGATGTTCCGCGAGGGACTGTTACCGCTGTTGGAGTCGTAATCGACCCGAACTCGCCGCGGCGCCGCTGCTCGCTGGCGTTCGGGCACGCGATAGAAAACGGGTCGCCGTTCGCTCCGCGCCGCCGTTAGGCCCCTCGCCAGTCTGCCCACGCCGAGCGCGCCTCCTCGATGCCGGGGATGAACACCCAAAAGGACAGCGTGCCCAGCACGGTGAACCAGTACACGCCCTCGCGGAGCACGAGCGCGATGCTAGCGTACGTTCCGGGGTTCTCCGGCACGCTCCCGATGAGCTGTGCGCCCGAGAACGACGGCGTCGCGTACCATCCCGAGAGGACCATCCAGATGAGCCCCCCCGTCATCAGGATACCGAACCCCTTGGCGAATTCGTCACTCATTATCGGACGTTCGGTCCTCGCCGCCATTATCCTTTCCCATTTCCTCGGCCTGGAAGCGGGTCGAAAAGGCGTACACGGCGCCACCGCCCGCGATGAACGCGAGGCCGAGCACGGCCAGCAGCGGGTTGACCTCGCTCAGCGACGCGCTCGCGCGCTGGGTAGCGACGTCGAGCACGAGAAAGCCGGTGATAACCGTTCCCACCGCGATGAGCGTCGAGAAGACCGTGACCGTCTTGTACAGACGAATCGGAACGCGGACCTCCCGCCCCCCGCTCGTCGACTCCTCCTCGGGGCCGGATGTGTCCGTCACGCTACTTCGGCGGACGGAGCCGGTAGTACCGGCGGTTGAGGTCGTACATGTACCCCTCGCGCATCGTCTTCAGCACGGCGTAGCTGATGGTGCCGGCGACGATGGGCGCCAGGAACGTCAGGTCGAAGAGCAGGTGCGGGTTGAGCACGCTGCTGATGAGGTTCTTCGCGGAGAGCGCGGCGATGGTGAACGAGAACACCACGCCGGCGACGCCGACGGCGGCCCAGAACGGCTGTTCGACGGGCCGCCGGGCGCTGCCCTTGTTCAGGAAGGGCACGACGGCGATGAAGCCGACGACGACGAGGTTCGCCACGACGCCGTAGGTTCGGTCGGCCATCAGTTTCTCGCCGCCCAGAATCGCCAAATCGGGGTTGAGCGGGCCGAGCTTGAGCAGGCCGAACGACCAGTACAGATACCAGTCCGGCAGGATGATGCTCGGCGTCGTGCTCGGGTCCGCGGGCGCCGCGATGTGTGGCGGCAGCATGGCCGCCAGGAACAGTATCATCCCCACGAAGAACGCCGTCAGCGAGAGGTTCCGTATCATCTCGTGGGGCCACGTGGGGAAGCCGAGCACGTCGCGTTCGACGTAGTCGGACTCCCGGCGGAGCTCCTCGTCCTCGCGCCGGGAGCGCTCGAAGTACTCGTAAGTCACGCGGGCGAGGCCGTCGCGTCGGCTCTTGCGCTCGTTCCACGTGGGCGTCTCGTCGTCCGGCGGGACGATGCCCGTCCCGGAGCCGTCCGCGCGCGGTTCGTCGTCGTCGGTTGTGGGTTCGTCGTCGCTCATTGGTTTAGTGCGGTTCCGCGATGCCTTGCATCCAGACGATGCCGATGTGGACGGCGATGAGCGTCGTTACCACGAACGGCAACAGGAAGACGTGGAGGATGTACATCCGCTGGAGCGTCGCCTGCCCCGGCGAGAAGCCGCCGAACACGAGTTGGGCGGCCCACTCACCGATGAGCGGGATGGACAGCGCCATCTCGACGCCGATCTGGCCCGCCCAGTAGCTGAGCTGGTCCCAGGGGAGCAGGTAGCCGGTGTATCCGAACACCATCGTCAGCGAGATGAGGACGATGCCCAGCAGCCAGTTCAGTTCGCGGGGTTCCTTGTACGCGCCCGTGAAGTACACGCGGAGCATGTGGAGGAACACCGCGGCGGTCATGACCTGCGCCGACCACCGGTGGAGTGAGCGGAGCATGAACCCGAAGTCGAGGCTGGTCATGATATCGGTGATAGAACAGTAGGCCACCGTCGAACCCTCGAGACCGGCGATACAGGTCTGTGCCGCGGCGGAGGGCGAGTAGTAGAACCCCAGTAGCGCCCCGGAGATGGCCGCGACGACGTACGCGATGGTCGAGAACGACCCGAGCGCGTAGAGGGGGTACCAGTACCAGAACTTGTTGTCGAGGTTGTACTGCTCCGTGTGGCTCTTCGGCATCTGGAGGTTCCAGCGGTAGTACATCGTCTCCAGCAGTTCGAGGTAGTCGACGATGCGCAGGCGCTTGTCCATCCAGATGAGGACGAACAGGAACGTCGACTCTACCGGGGAGAGGTCCTTATCCCGGAGCCAGTCGACGTGGTCGTGGTCGTCTTTGCGTTCGATGCTCATTTATTGGGGCGCGGGTACGCGACGAAGGCTCGTTTCACGATGCTGAACGGGTCGTAGATGGACTGATGACACGGGCAGTACACGTGGTTGTCGGCGTTGCCGTAGGTGCTCTTCTTGAACCCCGGCACACAACAGTAGTGCGTACACTTGTTGAGCCACGCGATGGCGCCCTCCGAGGACGCCTCGCGGAGCCAGTCGCCGGCCTGCCCTTCGAGGTTCTGTGCCATCTCCTCGATGCGGGTGCTGCGGAGTACCTGGACGGGGATGGTGTTCTCCGTGTCCTCGGAGCGCCACGTCGCGTTCGCGGGCTTCCCGAGCCCCGGCTCCCCGATGCCGTTGGTCCACGTGTCGTAGTCGTCGAACTCGTCGATGTGGATGCGGTTCCCGCTGAGGCCGCCCTGCCAGTCGTAGGAGGAGTCCGCGGGGTGGCGGAAGTAGTTATCCCCCTCGTATCCGGGGTAGATGCCGCCGTATCCCTGGATGCCGCAGTACTGGAACCAGTCCGAGGAGTACGTGATGCCGGCGATGTCCTCCTCGGCTATCTCCCGTTCCTCGCCGTTGATTTCCTCGGTGCTCACTTCGGGGTAGCGTCCGCGGAGATACCCCTCACTGTCGACTTCGAGGGGTATCATCGGCATCCCGCGCGGCGCCGGACCGCCGATGTTCTCGACAGCGAAGAACTCCGTCGTTCCCCCGCCGGTGCCCGAGCGATTGGTCGCGCTGTCGACGGTGACGGCGCCGGTCATGCCGACGGCGGAGAGCCCCGCGCTCCCGACGACGCCTTTCACGAACCGGCGACGCCCCGAACTCTTCGGATACTTGTCTTCGGCACTCATCGTTTGTAGTAGGGGTAGATGGCTCGTTTCACGTGTTCAGCGAGGTTGCCGCCGGCTTGGGTGCCGTCAACCTCTTCCTGTTCGACGTAGAGGTCTTCCCACTTGCGACGACGCTTCTTGACGATCATCACGTCCGGAAGGAACTCCTTGCGGTACAGCAGGAGGATGAACGCCAGGGCGACGAACGTCGCGGAGAGCAGGAAGCCGAGATACATGTTCCCGAGCGGGTCCGACGCCCACCCGGCGACGAGGCCGTAGGTGAACAGCCCGACAAACACGACCTCGATAATCGTGAGAAGCACGATGGCGATTGCCGCCGCGGTGCTCTCACGAGCCCGCTCGTAGCGGTGGATATCGCCGTACGTGCTTCCGGTGGATGTTCCTGATGACATTTTCTATTCTGGTGAACTCGCGTGTTGTGACTCGCCGTACTTGACGGTGAAGAAGGTGTAAACCAGCGAGACGAACATCATCAACACGGTCGCAATGCCGACGAAGTGCGCCTGGAACGGCACGCCCATCTCCTCGGGGTTGAGCGTCGCGCCCTCGCCGCCGCCGGGCGCTTGGCCGCTCTCGTTGACGACGACGGAGCCGACCATCCCGACGCCCTCGTGGGGCGTACAGACGTAGGGGTACTCACCGGTCACCGTGAACTGGTGACTGTAGGTGAACCCCTCGTCCTCGATGGTTTCGTGACCCGCCCACTCCGTGCCCTCGGGGAGGTTCTCAGAGTCGGGGGCGACGTTGTGGCCGCTCGACGCCCACTCCCACTCGATGGTGCCGCCCGGTTGGATGTACACCGTCTCGGGGTCGAACACGGTGTTCCCGCCCGGACCGACCGTGACGGTTTTCGTCGTTCCTTCGCCCGGAAGCCCGCCGCTTCCGGAGCCGTCGCTGTCGTTGCCCGACCCGTTTCCGGACTGGTTTCCGGTCTGGTTACCGGACTGGTTTCCCGTCTCGTTTCCGGCGGAGGTGTTGTCTACTTGTGGAACCGGGGCAGCGGGGTTGGCCGAGGCTGTCCCGGCCGCGACGGAGATACCCGCCGCACCGCTGGCCGCCCGGAGAAAGTCCCGCCTCTTCATGCGTTCTTTTGCTCAGTACGGTACATCTATAAACCCACCGATGGCTCTATCGCTGCGAGACCGCTCTACTCCCCGTTTTCGGGCTCGCTGTCGCCCCAATCGGGGACGAACTCCGGCCGCTCACCGGACGCCACGCCGGCGTCCCGAAGCCGCTCGCGGTACTCCTCCGAGCGGAACCGATCGGAGAGGCGGGCGTTCGCCACGACGACCAAAAGAAAGACACCGAACGCCGTGAACCCGAGCGCGCCGACGGCGACGATGAGGGAGAGGCTATACAGTATCCATCCGCCGAACAGCGCGAGCCCCGCGAGCACCTGTGCGACGCCGATGACGAGGAGCAACCTGTTCGCCAGCTCGCCACCGCCCTCGGGCACGGAGTCGGGGTCCGGTAACCCCTCCCCGCTCGACTCGGGCACGTCGTAGTCCTCCATCGAACAGAGCGCGACGCTCGGCTTCACGTCCCGGAGGACAGTGCCTTGCCCCTCGACGGTGCCGTCCTCGTACACCGCCGCGTACCCCGAATCGGAGTACGCGACGATGCGCTCCTCGCCGTTCCGCCGTTCGCGCTCGACGACGGCGAACACGTCCCGACGGGCGACGCGCGCCGCGAGGTCGGCCTCGACTCTGTCGAGGAGCTCCGTGCCGGTGACCCACGTGTCGGCGTCGAAGGCGGCTTCCCACTCCTCGGCCGACATCGAGTCCATGTCCTCGGGGCCGAAATCCTCGAAGTCGTACTCCTGTTCTACACGTCTACGCAACGTCTGTACAGATTCGTCTTCCTCAGAGTCCTCCTCACCAGAAGCATCCTCTTGCGCGCGCGGTTCGTCTGAGGATTCGCTCATTACCTCAGAGTTTGTGCGGGAGATTCCTTAGCGTGTTGGTTCTACTACTCGCGCGCGAGCGTCGCAGTTCCAGAGTTTGTTTTATATAAATCGCTCAAAAAATCGAGGTCGGGTGTGCGCAGGCGGCCAGAAATTCTGTGACCAAATCTGAGCTAAGTTAATAGGCCCATATCTGGTTATAGGTTCGGGAACGCCCTCAGATACTTTTATAGAAAATGGCCCTTGTACCGGATTCTCCCAGAGGTATCCCCTCAGTCTGTTACCGTCCTCGACACCTCGGTCTCCGCGAGAACCTCGTTTTCGTCACTTACAGATATTGTTGCGTCAACTACATCGCCTTCGTTAAGTTCCGGACCACTCGGTTCGTAAAGCGCTATAAATGAAATTTCACAGAAGTGTTGGTCTTGACCTGCTGTGACGGTTTGAGATAAATCACCAATATCATTCATATCAATTGTCATAGTGTATGTCGTACCTTCCTCCACCTCACCAAACCGGATATCATATCTCATTTGATAATCTCCAAACCCTTCATCATACTCAAGGTGATTAACGGAGATAGAATGTTCATCACTACAAGACCCAAGATTTCCAACACCAGTTAGGGAATAGTAATTATCCGGCTCTTGTAATAATTCGTACTTGTCATATTCGATGTTGAACGCTATACCATACGCACCCAAGGGCTTACCATATCCATAAGTCGAATTATCAAATATCACATAATAATTGCCCTTAGGGAGTTGAAAGACTTTTTCAGTAGTTCCTGTCATATTCTGCATAGTACCCTCCGAGATTACTTTGAGGTCGCCGTCACCGTCTCGGAATTTGCGGAGGTTTACGTCACTATCTACCCAAAATATATCGTATGGAATGTCTTTCCCATCTGGTCCACCATCGGGAATATAGTTGTCAACTGATACTTTGTATTCCAGTCTTACAGGTTGCTCTATCGTGATTTCAAAAGCTTTCCACTCGTCTGCCAATACCGCATTAGTGTCGTTTCCACCTCCACCAATATAATCCCCTTTATTAGGTATATTTGGGGTGTCTTCGGCACAACCTGCTAACCCACCGACTGCGGATAGCGATAATACCTTCCCAAGAAATTCTCTCCTATTGCCCATTTGCTATTAACCAGATAGCGCACATATATGTATCTACTGTCATACCCCGATTCACGGCATAGAACGGCGTCTATCGCGCGAGAAACACCGCTCTGACCAGTCCGACACTCGGGCTTCGGCTTCCGGACGCTAAACCCTTACTGCGCGACGACGGAACGGATTGTTTAACGCGGCGCGCGCCGAACGGCCGGTATGGTCGCGGACGCGACGCTCGCCGCCGTGGCCGCCCTGCTGGTCACCGCGAGCTTCCCGCTTTATCTGAAGGGCGCGTGGATAATCATCGACGCTGACGTCGTCACCTGGGGCGTGTTGACGCATCACCTGAAGTACATCGTCGTGGGGCTCGCGCTCAACACGGGCGTCGTCCTCGTCTGGATGGTCCCCCGACTCTCCTCCCAACTCGGCGGCGCGGCGGCGCTCCACTCGGTGCTCGGATTACAGGCGTACGCGATGCTCACGTTCGCGCTCACGGGCATCGTCCGCATCCTCGCTATCAAGCGCCGCGAGAACCTGTATCGCGACCCGGACCCGGACGTGTCCCTGAGCGACCTCCACCCGGAGATGGACCACTGGCGCAAGCGACTGCGCATCGGCGTCGCGGGCTACGTCCTCTTCTGGATTCTCGCCTGGGTCGTCGGGGTTGCCCGGTTCCTGTTCAAGTACGGCTATCTGTGAATTCCTCCCCTCACCACGCCTCGTTGCTCGCCAAATCGATTTTATTGTCCGTCTTCGCGGAGGGGCAGATGTCCGCTAACACGCAGTCGGCGCAGTCGGGGTTGCGCGCCGTACACGTGTCCCGGCCGTGGCTGATGAGCCAGTGGGTGAACTCCTGCCACTCGGACTCCGGAACAACGCTCATCAGGTCCTGCTCTATTTTCTCGGGGCGCTTCTCCTCGGTGAGTCCGAGGCGGCGGCTGATGCGCTGAACGTGGGTGTCCACGACGATGCCCTCCGTCACGTCGTGGGCGTGCTGGAGGACGACGTTCGCCGTCTTGCGACCGACGCCGGGGAGGGCCGTGAGTTCGCTCATCGTGTCGGGCACCTCGCCGTCGTGTTCGGAGATGATGCGCTCGGCGGCGCCCTTCAGGTAGCCTGCCTTCTGGTTGTAGTAGGTGATGGAGTCGATGGCGTCCGCTATCTCCGCTTCCTCGGCCGCGGCGAACGCCTCGACGTCCGGATACGTCTCGAAGAGCGTACTGGTGACCTTGTTCACCCGCTCGTCGGTACACTGTGCGGAGAGCACGACGGCGACGAGCAGTTGGAACCTGGTCTCGAAGTCCAGCGAAATCTCCGGTTCGGGGTAGCGCTCCGCGAGGCGGTCGATGACCTCGGCGGCCTGTTCCTCCCGCGAACCGACTGTCTCGCCCATACCCCGTCTCCGTGGGGCCGGAATTTCACTCCTCGGGTTCCGGGACGTTTAACTCGGCAACGCGTGGCTATGCTCGTATGAAAGCCACCGCGAAGGCACACCCCATCCAGGGCCTCGTCAAATACCACGGGATGCGCGACCACGACCTGCGTCTCCCCTACCACGACTCCATCTCGGTCTGTACCGCGCCGAGTCACACCAAGACGACCGTCGAGTTCGACGACAGCCTCGACTCGGACGTCTACGTCGTCGACGGCGAGGAACTCACCGGCAGCGCCGCCCAGCGGGTTCGCACGGTGGCGAACGAGGTCCGCGCCCGCGCGGACGAGGAACTCCCGCCGCTCCGCCTCGAATCCGAGAACTCCTTCCGAACGAACATCGGATTCGGCTCCTCGGCGTCCGGGTTCGCCGCGGCGGCGACGGCGCTCGCGGCGGCCGCGGGACTCGACGCTTCCCACCCCGAGATATCGACTATCGCCCGGCGCGGGTCGGCCTCCGCCGCCCGCGCGGTGACGGGCGGCTTCTCCGACCTCCACGCCGGACTGAACGACAAGGACTGCCGCTCCGAGCGCCTTGAGGTGCCCGAGGAGTTCGAGTCGAACCTCCGCGTGGTGGCCGCGATGGTGCCCTCCTACAAGGAGACCCAGCACGCCCACGACGAGGCCGAGGAGTCCCACATGTTCCAGGCACGTCTCGCGCACCTCCACAAGCAACTCGGTGAGGTGCGCGACGCGCTCGCCGCGGGCGACTTCCACCGCGTCTTCGAGACGGCGGAACAGGACTCCCTCTCGCTGGCCGCGACGACGATGACCGGGCCCGCCGGATGGGTGTACTGGCAGCCCGAGTCGCTGGCCGTGTTCAACGCCGTGCGCGAACTCCGCGAGGAGGACGTCCCGGTGTACTTCTCGGTGGACACGGGCGCGTCGGTGTACGTGAACACGACCGAGGAACACGTCGACGAGGTAGAGGAGGCCATCGCCGCGACGGGCGTCGAGACGCGCGTCTGGGAGGTCGGCGGTCCCGCGACGGTGCTCGACGAGTCGGAAGCGCTGTTCTGAGAGCGAGCTACAGAACGGGAATTTCTGCGAGCGGGTTACAGTTCAGGAGTTTTGAGGAACGGCTTACCGTTCAGAGAGTCCGGGCGAGTGGATTACAGGTCGGGGATGCCCGTCGCGCCCACGTCGACGACGCCACCCTCCGCGAGCGCCCACAGGACGGCGGCCGCCGTCACCCACGCGACGAGGCCGATGCCTGCCGCGCCGACCCAGCCGACGGGGTAGCGCCACTTGATGACGCCGACCCAGACGAGCAACACGAGCAGCGGCCCGAGTCCGGGTATCCCGGCGAACAGCCACCCCGCCACCCCCCACGCGATGGCCGCGATGCCGGCCGTCCAGACGGCGTGTTCGTAACTCGTCTCGTTGGCGATGACGTTCGCGCCGACGTACACGCCGACGCCGCCGACGAGCAGGCTGATGACCGCCGTCAGAACCGTGTCGATGAGCGCCATACGTCGATGCGGGCACCGAGGCTCCTTCGGTGTTGTGGCCCACCAGTCAGCCTCGCCGTCGGGTTTCTAACGGTAAGCGAGTATCACCCAGTAACCTTAAGTCACGAGCGCGAGTGACTCCCGCATGGACGACTCCGAGGAGAAGATAGCCGTCTGGTGTGCCGGCGAGGAGTGGTGTCCGGTGACGACGACGGCGAATCTCATCGGCAAAAAGTGGCACCCGGTCATCGTTCACCGACTGCTCGACAACGGCCCCAGCGGGTTCAACGAGTTGCAGGAGAGCGTCGACGGAATTTCGAGCAAAGTGCTCTCGGACAGTCTGGAAGACCTCGCGGAGAAGCGCCTCGTCGAGCGCGAGGTAATAAGCGAGAAACCCGTCAGGGTTGAGTACGCCCTGACCGACCACGGGCGCTCGCTGGAACCGGTCATCGAGGCGATGCGCGAGTGGGGGACCGAACACCTCTCGGAGGCGGAAAGCGAGTCGGCGGCGACGGCGTAGTTCCGTCCGGCGGTATCCGACGCCCGTGGGCAATCCAGCGGTGGGCACTCCCCGTGCGCGAGCGGTTCGATTGGGATTTTCGAGGGAAAAGTACTTTTTGGCTGGTAATACAAATTTTCCTGTATGGAAGTACCGGTTACCGAGGGGATGACGACCCAGAGTACTCCTATCGACGTCCGCATCGAGGAGCGGGCGCACGCGGAGTACGACCTGAGCGGCGAGGGGGAGTACGTCGAGCTCGGCGACATCGAGGGCCGACTGCTCGTCGAGTACGAAGTGAACCGCGGGGAGCTAATGGAGGTGATAGAGCGCGCCGAGAGCCCATCGATCATGGACCGGCTCAACATGTTCGTGGAGGACTGGTCGCACAACCCGACCGAGATTGAGCCGCTGTCGCTGAACTACGGCCGCCTCCTGTTGCGCGGCACCGACCCGCTCGGGGAAGTCGACGGGACGGTGAGATTGGAGACCGACCTCTCGATAGCGGAGATAGAGGAGAACTCCCCGAGCGACCTGAAGCGGGACTTGCGCCAGGAGGTCGAGTACGAGACGGACCACGACGTGCTCGAATCCGAGTTCAGGGACCACCTCGAACGCGAGGGCGTCCCGCCGAACGAGTACGAACTCGGCGCGCCGATACACATCCAGGCCCGCGCGGACCCCATCGCTGACAGCATCGGGGACGAACACGAGCAGGTCATCGGCACCGAGTTCACCATCGAGGTGCGGAACAACCGCGAGTTCCCGACCCGCAAGTCCACGCTCCGGGTCGAGATGCCGCCCGAAATCGGGCGGGAGATAGAACTTGGCGACAACACGAACGGCTCCTACGACCCCGCGAAGGAGGAGTACGAGTTCGTGCTGTCGGCGCTTGAGGACGGCGAGACGACGGCCGTCTCCTTCGTCGTCCCGCCGTCGGCCGGACAGGACCTGGAGTCGGTGGCCGGGGAGGCGGAGATAAACAGCGACCACACGTTCTCCTACCTCTGGCCCTTCGCCGTCTTCGACGCCGGCGGGCGGAAGGTGTACGACGTGGAGGGCGACGCCGAGAGCAGGATGGCGGACGTGTCCTCGACGTGTTCCATCGAGGCGTCGTTCCACACGCCGACCGAAGCCATCACGGTCGGTGAGGGCGCGGAGGTGAACAAGCGCCTGAACATCGACGGCGTCGCTCCGCCGGACGCGGCCCGCGAGATAGAGTCGATACTCGGCCGTCGGGGCCTCGACCCGGCCGGCCCGAACCTCACCGAGGAGCGCGAAATCCACGAGGGGACGGAGGTGACCAAGTTCGAGGGCAAGTTCACGAACGCCTCCGTCGTCGTCGGGGACACCCGCATCGCCGTCAGCGTCGGCCTCCGCGGGGAGCGCCGGACCGGCGAGGTCGAAGCCGAACGCGAGGAGGGCGAGGACCTCCCGGCGCAGCGCCGCAACGTCTCCAAGGCGTACGGACGGACCGGTATCGACATCATCGGGCAGGGCGCGGACCACGACAAGGTAGAGGAGTACCTCTCCGACCTGCGCGACGACATTCAGATGACGCTCGAATCTATGGCTACGGAGGTGTAACTCATGCTTATCGAAAAGGAGTTCGACAAGGCGTATCCCGAACTGCCCGAATGCGAAGTGAACGACCGCGACTGTGAGTTCGACGTGAGCGCAGTCTGTCACGAGTGTGGCACGCCGATGTGCGACGCCTGTGCCATCGGCCTGCGACACCAGCCCCAACTCGTGAAGTACGAGTACGAGGAGGGGACCGGAACGGAGCGACACCAGCACCACTGTCCCGACTGCTTCGAGGGGCACTGGATAAACTGGCGCCTCGCTGGCGGCGGCGTCGCGGGCGTCGCGCTGGGTGCCATCATCCTCTACACGTCCGGCGTCAGTTCCGTCCCGCTGGCCGTGCTCGCTCTCGTATTGCTGCTCGTCGGCGCGTGGGCGCTGCGCACCGAGATCCGCCTGAAATACCCCGACAACGACAACTACCTCCTCACGGACTTGCTGTAGCGGCCTTTCCTCTGTGCTCCTCGATTCGATAGCCCGCTGACTGCCCGTAGGCCAACGGTTTTCCACGGCAGGCACCGTCCCTACGTATGGACCTCTCCCTCGTCGACCTCTCCCCGGTTCCCGACGACGGTACCGCCACGGACGCCTACGAGAACACCGTCGCGGCCGCCCGCCAGGCCGAACGCCTCGGCTACTCGCGGTTCTGGGTGGCCGAGCACCACGGGATGGCCGACACGCTCGCGGGCACGACGCCCGAGGTACTGCTCGGACATCTCGCCGCCGAGACCGAGTCCATCCGTCTCGGCTCCGGCGCGGTGTTGCTCAACCACTACAGCCCGTTCAAGGTGGCCGAGCAGTTCGGCGCGCTGGACGCGCTCGCGCCGGGGCGCATCGATGCGGGACTCGGCCGCGCGAACGGGTCGCCGGCCGTCGATGCGGCGCTCGGCACGGAGCGCCACGTCCCAGACCCCGATGCGGACCACCGCGAGAAAATCGAGGCGGTCGTCAACCACCTCTACGACGACTATCCGGACGACCACACCTACGCAGACCTACGGATTCCGCGCTCGGGCGCGGCCGAACCCGTGCCGTGGGCGCTCGGTTCGAGTCCGTCGAGCGCGTCTATTGCTGGTGAACTCGGCCTGCGCTACTGCTTCGCGGCGTTCATCCGCCCACAGTTCGCCGCGCACGCCTTCGAGGCGTACCGCGAGGCGTTCCGGTCCTCGCCGCTGGCGGGCGGCGTCGACGAACCCGAGGGGATGGTCGCGGTGAACGCGGTGTGCGCGGAGACGGACGCGGAGGCAGCGCGACTGCGCGCGGTGGCGGAGGCGTCGTTCAAACGGATGCAACGCGGCGTCGTCGGCACCACGCCGTCCGTCGAGGAAGCAATCGAGGAACTCGGCGGCGTCCCCGACCCGACGCCCGAGACGCTCGACGAGGATGAGTGGCCCCGTGCCATCTCCGGGAGCCCCGAGACGCTTTCCGGCCTGCTCTCGCAACTCGCTGACCGCGTCGGCGTTGATGAGGTGATGGTTCAAAACGTGCTCGGCAGCCACGAGGACGCGCTCCGCTCGCACGAACTGCTCGCTGAGGGCGTCGGCCTCACGCCTCGGTGACGGGGTCGGACTCCGGGCGCTCCGGGTCGACGCCGCTGAAATCGAAGCGCGCGCCGCCGGTTTCGCTCTCCGTCACGTCGGCCCGCCAGCCGTGCGCGTCCGCGATGCTGCGCACGATATTGAGCCCGAATCCGGTGCCGTCCTCGGTCGTCGAGTAGCCAGCCTCGAACACCTCCGCGCGTTCGTGCTCGGGGATGCCAGGCCCGTCGTCAGCGACGTAGAACCCGTTGCCGTCGTCGAGTCGGCCGACCGTGACTGTCACCGACGGTTCGTCTGTGGGGCTGTCGGCGTTGTCGCTCGACGAGCGACTGCTCGTAGAGCCGTGTTCGACGGCATCGGTGGTCTCCGACCGCCTGTTCGTGGAGCCATGCTCCACGGCATTCCGAAACAGGTTCTCGAACAGCTCCCGGAGACGGCTCTCGTCGCCGCGCACCGTCCCGAGGGGCCCCTCGATATTGAGCGTCGCCGTCCCGGTTTCGGTGGTTTCCCAGGCCTTCCGGGCGAGCGACTCCAGGTCGACGTCCTCGAACTCGCGCACCGTCGCCCCCGTCCGCGCGAGCGTCAGGATGTCCTCGATGAGCTCGGTCATGCGGTCGAGCGCGGTGGCAACCCGCCGGAGGTTCTGGCTATCGTTTCGCTCCCGTTCCATCGAGAGATACCCTTGCGCGACGTTCAGCGGGTTCCGCAAGTCGTGGCTGATAACGCTCGCGAACTCCTCAAGATGCTGGTTTTGGTTCGACAGTTCGCGCTCGCGCTGTCGCAGTTGCTCCTGTGCCCGCAGCGACGTGATGGCGTGGCCGATGGTCTCACCGAGTTCCTTCAGCACCGCCCGCTCCGGGGCGTCGAACACGTTCGGCCGGTCGGCGTACACGCTCAAAATCCCGTACACGTCCTCGCCGTGGACGAGCGGAACGACCGCGACCGACTCAACGCCGTGCTCTGCGAACAACTCCCGCCACGGCTCCATCGCCGGGTCCGTCCTGACGGCCTGCGAGCACTGTATTTCACCGGTCCGGATGGCTTCCCCGCCGACCCCCTGTCCGCGGTCCTCGTCGCTCCCGACGGTGATGACGACGTTCTCGTAGTACTCGTCGGGTAGTCCGGCCCACACGTCCGGCCGCAGCACGTCCTGTCCTGGCTCGTAGCGACCCACCCAGGCGGACTCGTACGGCTCCGAGTTCTGTAGCCGTTCGCACACCCGCCGTTCGAGTTCGGAGCGGTCCTCGGCGTCCACTATCTCCTGTGTCGCGATGCGGAGCGTGTTGTTGATCCGGTTCAGCTGGTCGAGGCGGCGCTGTTGTGCCCGCCTGCGACCGTCGTACGTGCCGAGGAGCGCGCCGACCAGCGCGCCGAGCGTCGCGGCGTTTAGCGTCGTCACCGCCACGCTCGGCACCGCCGTTCCGGCCGCGCCTACGACGCCGAACAGCCACCCCGCCGCCGCGCCGAACGTCACCGCTCCGGCGACGACCCACGCGAGCAAGCGCCGGACGAACTGCTCGCGCACGAGCCGTCCGCGCGCTGCCTGTACGCCGATGACGACGATTCCGACCGACAGCGCGAGCGGGAGCAGTCCCTCCACGACGGCCGCGGACGGGTCGCTTCGTAACCGGACGGCAGTCCACGCGTAGACGACGGCGAACGCGGTGCCGAGCGTCGCGATGGCGGCGGCCTCCGTCCGGGATGATACGCTCCTCACGCTCAAAGCCGTTGAACGTGGGGTGCCAAGAGTGTACCCCTGTTCGGGACCGAGACCCGTGGTAGCGCCACCCTCGGAAGTGTTATCCCCGAACCGGTGCTACGTGTGTTTGTAATGGCAAACGGTAAAGTTGATTTCTTCAACGACACTGGCGGCTACGGTTTCATTTCGACTGACGACGACGCAGTAGACGATGACGAGGACGTGTTCTTCCACATGGAAGACGTCGGCGGCCCGGACCTCGAAGAGGGTCAGGAAGTCGAGTTCGACATCGAATCATCCCCCAAGGGACCCCGCGCTTCGAACCTGCAGCGGCTCTAAACGCGGCGTTCTTCCATCGCTTCGCGATGGTCGTTTTTTCAACCGGTGAGCGCACCGCTTCGAATTCCTGCCCGAGAGCTACCGCTGAGAAACATGTCAGCCGTCACTCGCCCGGCTTCGTTCCGGTACGGCGGTTCTCCCGATACTCCGCCCACGCCCGGTACATCTCCACCTGCTCTTCTTCGGTCATCGTGTCGTCGTCCTCCGGGTCGTAGAACGGGAGGTCGTCCTTGTCGGGCATCTTCATCACCCTCGCGAGCGGGTAGAGCTGCTGGTAGTAGTGCTCTAACACCCACTCCTCGCCGTGTTCGTCGACGGCGTGCTGGATGTACGGTGCTGCTTCCGGGTACTCGTCGGCAAATGCTTCGGTCATCGGTGGTCGTGTCTCTCCGGGGTTGTCCGACCGCCCGCCCACGAATCGGGGTTCACGCGTCCGTGAACTCCGCAAGCGAGCGGTTCGCACTGGCGCTGTTCCACTTCCCGACCTGAATGAGCACGAACGAATCGAGCGGCGCCCCCACTGCGTCAGCGAGTTGGGTTTGAACCGTCGCGGCGAGGCTGTCGATACGAATAGCGGTGAGCGCGTGCTGTGTGAGGAAGTAACTGGTGGCGAGACTCGTCGGGGCAACGACGATTACGTTCTCGCCATCGACGCCGTCGAGCGCGAGTTGGGCGTCCCGGTACTGGAGTACAGTCGCCTCCAGTTCATCGACGGGGAAGAGGTAGTCCGCATCCCCGTACTCGATGCTCGCTCCCGCCGACCCGAAATGACCTTTGAGCATAATCAAATACAGATATATGCCCAACAGACATTAAATTTGCGGTGGGTTGAGATATCGGGACGTATCGGCTGTCCCCCGTTCCGTTTTTGCGCGCTCCCGGCTTGCTACCGTCTCACGACTCCGGTACTACCCTGTCGACGCAACCCGACCACGGGGCTACGAACAGACGCTGTCCCCACACCCGCTGCTCGTACCTTTATTACCCGACAGCCAGTCCGGTGTAACGTGTCATTCCCCCGGGCCAAACCGCTCGACGACCTCTACGAGGACGTCGCTGGGTACGACCTCGTCGTGGTGCCGGACGCGCCGCTGGCCAGCGCGTTGAATCGCCGCATCGCTCGGCCGCATCTCGGCACCTTCGCGATTACTCCCCGCCGCCTCGCGGCGGGCCGTCGGGAGGAGTCCGAGGACCGTCTCGCCTTCCTCGAACTCGTCGAACAAACTGATTTGGACTGGAAGCGCGGCGCCTACGCTATCGGTAACATCCTCCAGTGCTGGGAACACCAGGGCCGTCTCGAATCCATCCTCGACTACGATTCCTACGCCGACGACGCGACCCAACAGGCGGTTGCGCACATCGCTGACCTCGACACGACGTCGCAGCGACTCACCGAGTATCGCATCGACGACGGCCAGGACGTCGCGGTCGTCGGTGACGACCAACTGACCCGACTGGAGCGCTCTATCCTCCCGGCGGAGTACGATGCGTACGACATCTTCGACGACCGGGAGTTCGACCGGCCGCCGTTCCACATCTTCGACTCCTCGACCGCCATCGTCGACGCGGTCGTCGACGCTGTCACCCAGGAGAACGCCGGCGACGTCGCCGTTGTCCTCGAACAGGGGAGCGAGTTCTCCACGCTCATCGAATCGGCGTTCGAGGCCGACGACATTCCGTTCTACGGCGGGCCCGGGTTCGTCGACCATCCCGACCACCGCGCGTTCGTCCAGTTGCTTCGCGCCGCGCACGGCGGCACCGACACTCGTGTCGGTGAGATACGACCGCTCCTCTCCCGACTCGACCTCTCCCTCGACGTCGAGCACGACGAGAAACGGCTGTACGAACTCGATAATCGAAAACTGGACTGGATTGTCGAGTTCTGTGAACGCATCGGGGGACGGAGTTTTTCTACGGCGCTCGACGACTTCGAGGACCGGGCGGACTGTCGACTCGACGCGTTTCGCGCCGAGTTGGCGGCGCTCGGCATCGCGGACACACGCGCCACCGAGCGCGCCGTGGACCAACTCGTCTTCTACCTCCAGAGCTACGAGGTTCCCGTCGACCGGGAGAACGAGGGGGTGTTGCTCGCTGACGCGAAGTCAGCCGCCTACGTCGACCGGCCCGTCGTGTTCTATCTGGGCCTCGACGAGGACTGGACGCATTCGGCGCCGCGTCGGCCGTGGGTCGACCGGAACGCCCAGTACACGCGCAACATCCAGCAGTTCGAACTCCTCCTCCAGAGCGGAGCGACCCAGTACTACCTCGTTCAGGATTCGAAGGGCGGGTCGCCGGTGACGCCGTGTCTCTACTTCGAGGAACTTCTCGGGGAGGAGTTCGAGCGCTTCAGCGACCTCGAATCGGAGACGCACACGCGCCGGTTCGAGCGCTCCGATGACGGGTTCGAGAGGGAACCGGTCGACGCCACCCCCACCGACGTCTCGGCCATCAGTCAGTCGAGTCTCGGTAGCTACGTCAACTCGCCCCGCGATTACTTCTTCGGCAGGCTCGTCGACGGCCCCGATAAGGACTACTTCGCGGAGGGAAACCTGTTTCACGACTTCGCTGAGTTCTACGTCTCCCACCCGGCGTTCGTCGACGAGGAAGTCATCGACGACGCCGTCGAGTACATGCTCGATGAAACGCGGCCGTTCGTCCGGTCGGTCGACGAAGCGACGCGACGGACGAAGTACCGCGGGGGCCTGGAGACCATCGTCGCGCTCTTCGAGGAGAACGCGCCGACCGAGGGCGAGTTCCGCACTACGACAAGCGACTGGGACGGAAACGCCTTCGCGGAGCGCTTCGACAGACCGGTCGACTCACCGATCACCGAACAGTGGTTCGAGAACGACGAGTTGGGACTGAAGGGCAAAATCGACCTGATTCACTCGCCGTCGCGGCTGGTCGACCACAAGAGCGGCCGGCGCAAGAGCGCCTCCCAGGTCGTCACGAACTCGGCGCTCGACCCGCCGAGCGATTCGCCGGACTTCCAGGCACTGCTGTACCTCACGCACTGGCGCTCGCAGCACCCCGACCGGAAACTCGAGTTCACGTTCTTCCACTTCCTCGAGACGCTCGACGACGTCATCACTGGCGACGCAGACCTCGACGACACATTAACGACGGTGTCCTATCACCCGATGCCGTTCGAGGAGCACGCCCGCTCCGAGGCCTTCTTCGAGGAACTACTCGAAGACGGCGCGAACGACTGTCAGAAGACGCTCTCGCAGGTCGACTACGCGGAGTACGCCGCGGTGTTCGACGAGGCTTTCCTCCCCGAGACAACGGACAGCGACGAACTCATCGACTCGGCGTTCGGCCGGGCACTCACCGAGCGGATGAAAGACTCCGTTGGCGAGTACAAGTACGTCGAGTCGGGGTGTGAGCAGGCGATGCGCCAGTTGGCGCGCGTCCGGGGACGGGCCTACTTCGAGGACGACCTCGACGCGTTCGAGGCGTTCGTCGACGAGCGTCTTGTGGAACTGAACCGTCGTCGCGCCGGCGCGGAGCGCTTCCCGCTGGAGGGGCTCGGCGGCGAACCGAACTACCGCTACGTCGACAACCGCGACCTGCTCCTGGAGGGGGACCGATGACCGACTTCGAACCGAACGACCGACAACGGAAGCTCATCGACAACACGGACGGCCTCTACCTCGTCGACGCCGGCGCCGGAACGGGGAAGACGTTCACCGTGACGCGCCGCTACGCGAACATCGTCTCACAGGATGGCGTCGAGCCCGACGACGTCCTGCTGGTGACGTTCACGAACAACGCGGCCGCGGAGATGAAAGAGCGCATCGTCGGGAACTGCCACTACGGGATGCGCGAACTCGCGGACGCCCCCATCCAGACGTTCCACTCGCTGTGCCACGACGTCCTCGAAGAGCACGGCCACGCCGCGCCGACCCATCTCGGCATCGACGACCGAATCACGGGCTCGACGCGCATCATCGAGGACGAACTCGTCGAACAAGCGCTGTTCGGGGAGTTCATCGACCGATTCAGCGACGACCACCCCGAGTACGACGACGTGTTCCGCGCGCTCTCGAACCCGGACGAACTGCTGGGCCTCATCAACCAGCTCGCATCGAAGGGGGTGTTCCCCGACGAGGATGGCTGGTATCGCGACGGCGAGCGCCACTTGGACGGCGACTTCGCGGCGTTCAAACAGCTGTTCGACGACCTGAACGAGCCCCGGAACGGCGGGAGCAAACAGTCGCTGCTCCGCTCGAAGCTCGGCCGGTACGGTCGGAACAAGACTTATCTCCCCGATGCGCCCGAGAAATCGGAGATTCGCGGCCGCGGCAAACAGGTGCCCGACGCCGTCGCCCGACTCGTCTTCGAGGCGGAGCAGGCGGAACTGAAGCGCTTCGTCCACGACGTTTATTACGAGTACCTGCGCTTCGCGCTGCGGCGAAACTACCTGAACTTCGGGATGCTCCAACTGTTCGCGTTCGTCCTGCTCTGCGAGAACCACGCGCTGCGCGAGCAGGTCGCGTTCGAGTACGTGACGGTCGACGAGTTCCAGGACTCAAGCGAGATTCAGTTCAAGCTCGCGCTCCTACTCGCCGGTACGAACAACGTCTGCGTCGTCGGGGACTGGAAGCAGAGCATCTACGGCTTCCAGTACGCCGACGTCGACAACATCGTCGATTTCGAGGACCGGCTGAACCGGTTTGTCGAACAGCTGAACAGCGACCGCGAACGAATCGGGTTTCCCACGAGTCCTGTCACTACCATCGAACTCGTCGAGAACTACCGCTCCACTCAGGAGATTCTCGACTTCTCGGAACACGCGCTGCGCGTCCCCGCGGCGAATCGCGACGACGTCGACGCCGAGGCGGTCGACGACCGAATCGTCTCGCTGGAATCGAACGCTGACCACGAGAACACCACCATCGAGGCGGTCCAAAGCGACGAGGAACGGGAAGCCGTGCTGGCGAAGATACAGGAGATAGTCGGCAACGACGAGTACCGCGTCGAGGACGAAGAGGGCAATCTGCGGGCGCCCGAATACGGCGACGTCGCGGTGCTGACGCGCACCCGTGACTTCGGTCGCGAACTGCTCGGGACCGCCGAGGAGTACGGCCTGCCGATGGCCTACGAGGGTGGAATCGAGCTGTTCCGGACTGACCAGGCGAAGCTCCTGCTCGCTTGGTTGCGCATCCTCGAGGACGCCGACCGCGGCTGGGCGGTCGTGCTCGAACGCGCGGGGTACACGCTCGACGAGATTGACACTGTCCTCGAACGCGAGGCGTACCCCGAGAACATGGTCGCGTTCCGCGAACAACTCCAGGGGATGGCGTCGCTCGGCGGCGTCGCCCAATGCGTGTTCGCACGCTACGGCTACGACGGGCCGACGGCTGACGTTGTCCTCCACACGCTCCAGTCGGTCCACAACGCGACCACACAGACGCGTGGTGACCTCGTCCGGTTCATCGAGCGCGCAATCGAGGCCGGCAGCACCCACGAGGTACACGCCGGCGCGGGGACGAACTCCGTGACCGTCCAGACGATTCACGCCACGAAGGGCCTCGAGTACCCCATCGTCATCCTCGCGAACATGAACAGCGGGCGGTTCCCGCCGGGCGGCGGTGGTGGCGGGGTCATCAGGTACGACGACCCTATCGGCCTGTGGCGGCGCAAGGTGTACTCCGAGACGGCCCACGGTACGCCCCACGTTTACGACGACTGGCACGCCGACGTCCTCCAGAACTGTCTGCCTCGCAACTACGACGAGGAGCGTCGGCTCCTCTACGTCGCCATCACGCGCGCCGAGAGCCACGTCGTCTTCACCGCCGGTGAGGACCCGAACACCTTCCTCACTGAGCTCCCGGTCGAGGTCGAAGCAGTCACGCCCGACGTGACGGCGCACACGTCGCAGGCGACCGAACAGACCGCGCTCCGGGTCGAGATGCCGGTCCCGGAGGGGCCGCGCGGCCACACGCCGCACACGCTCATGCGCGACGACGCCTTCGAGGGCGTCGAGGGCGGCCGGGGAACGGATTTCGGCACGCAGGTCCACGACTTCGCTGAGGCGTACGCACTCGAAGCGGACGTCGAGCCGCGGAACGCCGACGAGGAGCACGTCAAGGAGTTTCTCGACGGCCTCGCCGGCGAACTGTTAATCGAGGAAGACGCGTATCTCCCGCTGTCGATCGACGGCGAGCGCGTGACGATATCGGGCGTTGTGGACCTCGTACACGTGACACCGAATCAGGTCGAGATTGTCGACTACAAGACCGACCGCGGGCGGTACGGCGAGACGGAGTACCGCAAGCAACTGAGCGTCTACTACCACGTCGCTCGCGAGGCGTACCCGGACCGCGAAATCGTCGCCAGCATCCTGTACACGGAGACGGGGGCGCGTCAGGGTGTCGACCCCCTCACGCTCGACGAAATTCGGGCGCTCGTCGAGTAGTCAACTGAACCGGCCGAGAAGGCCCTGGATTCGTCTCCGAGCTAGTTCGAATCGAGTTGTTAGTGGGGGTCCAGCGGTGGAGTGATTCGGCACTCGCTGTTGAATCTTTCTCGTTCGGAAAACGGATGGGCGCTGCAGGGGTCGCGCGATAGGGGGCCCGCTACCCCTCCGGATTCAACGCTTCGACTGTTCTGAGGCGTGTGGGTGTTTGCGTCGCTCATGGTGATTTATCGCTGAATTTCGCGCCAGCGGCGCTCCGCTCGCTTCCGCTTCGATGCGCGGTCGTAGTGCTTATCGAGAATCCGTTCCGAGGCGTCGAGCCGATCCGAGACGATGGCCCGCGAAATGCCGTCGTTCCGGTACTTCGTCACTCGCGCCTTTCGGAAGTCGTGTGGAGACCGAGAACTCGGGCACTTCGACGCCTGCTTGTAGTACGTCGCTTCGCAGTCCTCTACGTCGCGGTCGTGGGGGCAGCCTTCTCCGATGACGCAGGGGCGAGTCCATTTGTAGATGGTTTCGCGGATTGTCGTCGGTGACGCGCGCCCGTGTGTCGTCGTAATCAGCGGGTCACGGCCGTAATCGTCGGTCACGTCTTCGCGCGGGCCATCGATATAGTCCTGGAGAACCTGAGCGACCTCGCCGTTGATTCGATTGAACCGCTCGCTATCGCCGTCGTTCTTCAGCGGTGTCTCCTGTTCGGGCCGGTGGGCATAATTGAGACCAGGGGAGCTGGAATCGAGGCACGCCAACCGGCCGCCAGAGGCGACGATCCGCCGTCTCAGCGAACAGGAACTCAAGGAGTGGTACGAAGACAACTACGACCGGGAGACGTTCGAAGTGCTCGCATCCGACGAGACGATCAAACGGATTGGGTTTGAAGCGGGCGAGCCCCTCTACCCCGACCTGCTCCCGGTAAGCGACCAGCCCCCGTGGGCAACCGCTGATCGGTACTTCCCAGATGATCCAACAGAGGTTGCCGCGTGGCTGGTAGCCGAGCAGAAGGATTTGAACGCGAAAATAGACGCGCTCCGCCACCAGCTTGAGGCAGGGCAGGTAGAGGAGGGCGCAGTCAGGGATGTTCTCCGCAAGCTCAGCTCGCTCACTCGGGGAGTCAACGCCGTCAACGAACGGTTCTTCGGGTCGGAATCAGCAGCGGACAGCCGTCGAGACACTGGTGGTGGTCACTCGTGAGCGAGCCACTCGGGATCGACCTCGGGACGACCAACAGTGTCGTCGCCACCCTGGATGGCGAGGAACCAGAGACGCTCCGGAACGCCGAGGGTCGAAAGCTCACGCCGTCTGTCGCGGCAGTCTTGGAGAACGGCGAGCGGCTCGTTGGAGAACAAGCGCGGAATCAGGCTATCCAGAATCCCGAGAACACGGTCGCGTCGATTAAGCGGCAGATGGGCGACGACGTCCACATCGAGCTGGGCGACGGGACGTATCGGCCTGAGGAGATTTCCGCGATGATCCTTGAGAAGTTGAAGCGGGATGCAGAGGAGATGCTGGATGAGGAGGTGAGTCGGGCAGCTATCACGGTTCCCGCGTACTTTACCGAGGATCAGCGGCAAGCGACGAAAGACGCAGGAGCGATCGCAGGATTCGGCGCAGTAACCGTGTTTAGCGAGCCGGTCGCCGCCGCAGTCGCCTACGGACTGGAAGCAGAAGACGCGAAGACGGTTCTCGTCGTTGACCTCGGGGGCGGAACGTACGACGTGTCGCTAATCGAACAGGGGCCGGCGCGAGACTTCGTCGTTAAAACGACCGCAGGAGATACGGCACTCGGCGGCGACGACTGGGACCAAGCCATCCTCGACTGGGTCGCAGACCGGTTTGAGGACGAACATGGCGTTGACCTTCGAACGGACTTGTCTGCTCGGCAGCGGGCGCAGGAGGGCGTCGAGGAGGCGAAGCAAACGCTATCCCATCAGCGAGAGGCTTCTGTGAACTTGCCGTTCATCACGGATGACGACGACGGCCAGCCGCTCCATCTTGACGAGACGCTGACGCGGGACGACGTGGAACAGTTGACCGAGGAGCTTCGCGAGCGGCTGGAACCGCCGATCAAAGACGTCATCGACGAAGCGGATGTCGACTTTTTCGAAATCGACGACGTGATTCTCGTCGGCGGCGCCACTCGGGTGCCCGTCGTTGAGGAGACGGTTCAGGAGTTGACCGGTCAGGATCCGCGTCGCGCGCGCTCACCTGATGAAGTTGTCGCTCATGGGGCAGCGATTCGAGCCGCCGAGGCCGCTGGGGAGAACACGCGAACGCTCATTCAGGACTCGACGCCGTTTGATCTCGGGGTTGAAACGGAGCACGGCCGCTTTGAGCCGATCATCCCTCGAAACTCGACGCTTCCAGCTGCTGAAACCAAGCGGTTCACGACGTCAGAAGAGAACCAGCAGCTGGTTCGAGTCTCGGTTTACCAGGGGAATCGGCCGGTTGCTCGAGAGAATCGCCATCTCGGGGACTGTCTTGTCACCGGCCTGCCGCCAATGTCGATGGGGCACGTTACAATTGAGGTTTCCTTCTCGCTCCGTCGGGACGGCACGCTTGAGGTCTCGGTCAGTGGGCCGACCGATGAGATCGAGGAGACTCTGACGATAGAGGATGTCTCGGGGTTGTCAGACGAGGAAATCGAGCAGATGAAACTGGAGGCAGAACAGTACGCTGACGAGGATCAGCGGCGTGCCAGGCTGGCCGAGCAGCGAAGTCTTGCTGAACAGTTGCTGTCCTTCGCCAAACAGCTTCCCACGGGCGAATTGACTGAGTCTGAACGGGCGGCGCTTGAGGAGGCGAGCGTCGATTTGAAGGACTCGATGACGACCACGACCGACCCGGACGAACTTGAGGCGAGTCGCGAACGCTTGGAGCGGGCTATCCCACAGCGACTTCGGAAGCCAATGGACCATGACTGACCCGGCGGCACGAGTTAGCGAAAGTGAGTCTGGCGTCGTCTACGAGCGAATCTTGGTCGCCGACGAGAGCCCGGAACAAGCGGACGTCACGACTGCGCTCTCTCGTGCGCTTGGAACTATCGGGGCTGATGATTCCCGCGTTGACCTCCAAGTCGTCGGGGTCGACGACACTACCGTCCGGTTGCGAGTCGGAGCGTCCGACCGAGAGGTCCTGGAAGCGTTTCGTGAGGGGCTGCCACCAGGGTATCAGAGCGAGCCGGCGCCAGACGATGTGAGCCAGCTGCTGGCCGCATCGCTCGCTACAGACCGCGAGGCAGCGACGGCGCGAATCGACACGTGGCGCCCTCGTTCAGAGGACGGGCTTACGAACCCAAGTGATGCGGTCCTCGATCAGATCGCACGCGCTCGCGCAGTCGATGACGAGTCGACCGAGTTTGCTCTGTTACCGGTTCTACGCGCGGTCACGAAGACAGCGGCCCCGAGTTTGTTCCAACTGGTGGTTCGACTTGCTGAGTCATCAGGTCGACGCGAGGGTCAGCAAGACGAACTTGAGCGCGACAGCGGATCGTTCCTGACGCGGCTTCTCGGAACCGCTGGTGGTGGCGAATCGGAGGGAGAGTCTGAAGAAGACGCCACCACCAGTGGGACAAACCAGCTGGAAGCAACTATTCGAACGGTTCAGTTTGGGTCCTCGGGGAGCGAGCCGATAGATAATGCTGCGGCGATTGAGTTCGCCCGCCATCCGCTCACAGCGGCCCTCAGCCCGACTATCGTCCCGGACGGCAAGCGACAGGATGAACTCCGGCGGACGTACGAGGGCCGGCTCTCTCCACCCTCGACGTTCCGTATCGATGTCGATAGCATCGGGGCCTTCGTTGCTGGAGTCCCGCCCGCAGAGAACTGGATACAGGAGCGAATCCTCGGTACCGCGCATCCCGTTGAGCGCGTCGATTCACCGGTAATACCCCACCTCTACGACCAAGGAATCCAGCTCGGACAGCCGGCGAACGATACGCTGGTAGCCGAGCGGTCAGTAGCTCTCCCGGCCTCGTTCTGCCCGCAAGTTCTCGCTCGGTATGCGCCTGATTCGGCACCACCAGCGGCTCTTGGGGCCGACTTCGGACAGTGCTCAGCTGGTCTCGATGGGCAGACGATCCTCATTCGGTCTCGCGAGTGGACTGATACCGAACAGTTCGATCTGGTTGATGCTGCGCTTCGGAGCTACTACCGCGTCTGTGACGACCCAGCGGTCACGGTTCGCGCTGATGAGATACGCGATCGCCAGGCTGACGACGACCTTGGCGCCCTCGTCGAAGAAATCACGAGTGAGGGACCTTCGTCGTATATTCTTGACGTGGCCGACTTGGACTCGGAGACCGTCAGCGAGTGTGTAAGCAGTTTCGTCCACGAACTGGTGGATACCCTCGATGAAACGACGACCGCCAGAGAGGGCCGACAGGAGACTCGCGTGAGCCTGTTACTGGACTCACTCACTCCGCTCTCCGTAACTGCGCGCGAACGCTTGTTCCTCACACATCGGCGTGCGTATGACGGCCCGGAAGCAATCGGCCTAACTCTTATCGCTCGCGTCGGGTTAGACCCTACTGAAACGCCGACTGGGAAGCGACGGCGGATACTCGACCAGATTCGGTACTCTGCACACAGCGTCATCAGCGATCCCGCTATCGGGGGCGCGATCCTCAGCCAGTATGCCCGACCACCGAGAATCGAAGCAGACGCATTCGAGCGACAAGTAGCCAACTGCCCGCCAGACGGGGAAGTCGTCGTTCTCGATTCGCCACATTTCGACGTGTCTCCGCAAGCGTTCGCCGTCCAAGACTCGCGGCCCTCGAGCGGTCTCGACGAACCTTGGCCGATCGCAAAAGAGGAAATCACCACCAGCCTCTCGACAGCCGAGCAACCACCAGACCAGCCAGAACAGCCGGTATCGCCTGCTGATTCGGCCGACCGCAAGCCAACTCGAACGGCCGTTTGGACGCCGCCTGTAGAGGCTCTACCGTCGCACTTGGAACGTGACGGGGAGATGCTCGTCTGTCTTGACTGCGGCCAGCAGTATTCAAATCCGAAAGCGCACGAAGGCGCGAAATCGCTTAGACCGGCCCTCGAATGCTGCGGCCACGACGTCGGGGAAGCCGATCTTGACGAGCTGAAAAAGCCGCGAACACCCAAGATCGGCCAGTCACTAATCGAGGAGACTGACTACTCCCGGGAGTTCCTCCAGTTCCTCAAGCTCGTCTACCTGGCCCGCGCCGGAGAGCTGGACGAACAGTTGGAGTACGCGATTACAGACAGTATGACGGCACTGCGTGACGCCGTCGATGTCGAGAAAGACGAGATTGATCGGGCCATCGAAGAGGATGACCCACTCATTCATCGGGACGATCGTCCGCATCGCTTGTACACGACGACCAGTCGTGCACGGGACTTACTCGACGTTTCCTGGCGGCGAGGCGAGGAATGGGGCGAGGGTATCAACGACCTCAACGCGTCGTCTGTCCACATCGAGGGCGTTCGGCAGACTGCAAACTTCCTCAAGCGTGTTCCATGGATCGATGAGGTCAGCACGTACGTCGAGATTAGCGAGGACAAGTCGTGGGTCGACAGCGAGATCGTCCAGCAGGTCGGCACGAGCGAGCCCTCGCGCGTCGACGTCGTGGCCCTCGCTGACGACGAACCAGTCGTCCTGGCAGAGTTCGAGCGGGATAGTGACCATCCGGCTGGTTTGCGGGCTGACCAATATCAGATGAGGGTTGTTGCGGAATCGTTCGACGCCGAGATCGTCTACGTGGTTCCGTCGCGTACGACTGGTCAGCAGATCCTGAGTCAATTACGACAGTCAGAGAGGGAACTAGACGATCTTCCCGATTACAGTACGAGCACTCAGCTAAAGAGCGCCAATCAACGACTAGCAGAGATTGACCCGTCTGGACTCTCAGTAGTCGAGACTCGGAAGCACCTGATAGAGCTTGACCCAGAAGAAGCCGCGGCATCCGCAGAACGTATACGAGAATTGGTTATTAGTTGGTACCAGTCCCCCTAAGAGGACAGAATTCACCATCTCGTCTACTTTCAAGTCCTTGGGGTTTTCTGCGGTTTGAACTTGCTAGGAGTGACTACTCGAACAACTTTCTCAACCAATCGCAACAACGGCCTTAGAAATAGTTGTTTGTCCTATAGACGGATTTAATCGGTTATCGTAATCAACCAATTGGTGGTGTTCGCCCGGTAATATGGTTGTTATAGACGTGTTGTTCGGAAGGGATTGCCCACCACCATCGGTCGTGATTCGCGGTCGAGAAGACTGATTGAATTTTGGTATTTTGTTCTGCCCAGCAACGATTGGGTTCCAGTAGGCGTTCGAAGAGTTAATATAACGAATTTGGCCAATTTGCTATGCGTTTCCCGTTGCCGTCCCCGGCCAGGAGCTAGAGGAAGCCGATACCGGTCTCTAAGTCAGACGTCATTGGGAGGTGTCCTTTCGCCGCCGCGGTCGCGGCACGATCCGCGTACGCCGTCGTGATCGGCAGTCGGGTCGTCGTGTTCGCGACGCCGATATGGCACTGTGCCAAGAGATATACTTGGCGCGTGAGCGTCTCGATGTCGGTCCCCCCGTGCTTACGTTCGACCGTGATTGGTCGCGGCGTACCTGTCGTCCCTTTGGCGAGTGGCTCGGGTTGCCCGTACGTCGCGATATACGCGAGGTGTTGCTCGTCGTTGATGCAGGCGATCGCTTTGTCAGGGTTCGCGAATCCGCCCTCCTGATTGACGATTCGGGCGGGCGCTTGCTTGCGTACCTCGACGACGTCGTAGGAGATGCCGCGCTCGTCGAGGAATTCGAGGGCCGGCTCGATCGGGTCGTTCATGAAGCCGTCGCGATGGATGGCGATATGGCCGGGCGCGTCGCCGCGGCGCTCTTCGTACCCTAACAGCGACTGCCTGGCGATCCGGCGGAGGGCCGATGCGGGAATGCGTTCGCCTGCCTGCGGGCCCGTATGAGCGTACCCGAGAACTGCGCCCTCGTTCGTGATCGCAGTCACGGACGCGCCGACGCGAATGCCATCTTGGAGGCCGTCGTCATCATCGTCGAAATACTGGCCGACGTCGAACGCGAGATAGAGGTCGGCGTCGCCCGGTAGCGAGCCCTCCACGGTGAACGGGATCCCGCCGGCCGCGCTGATCAGTCCGAGGGCGATATTCTGGTGGTAACCGGTCTCGTTCATCGACTTCCGGTCGATCATCTGAGAGTGAAGTCCCTTCTCGGCGAGAACCTCTTTGACCTCGTCGTAGGGCTGGTAGAACGAGGTTAGTGCGCCCTCTTCCGGAGGAAGTACCACCAGGGCGGCGTCGTAGTCGTGGTCGCTCGGGATTTGGCGACCGACTTGGATGTCGACGTCGCCTGGCCCGTCGCTTTTCGGCGTCGGTTCGAACGTGATGTCCGACCGGCTGTCCGGTTCGGCGCCCATCGACCTGAGCTTCCGCGAGAACGTGTCCCAGAACGAATCGGCGCGGTCGCCCTCGAGTTGCTGCGGGTAGACGTAGAGGACGTTGAACGACACTGGTGGTTCGTAGACGCCTTTCTGACCGACTTCTTTCGGGTGAGAGCCGAGGCGACCGTTGGCGAACTTGAGAACCTCGGCGTCGGTCTCGTACAGTTGTTCGACGCGGAAGTGAGAGTCGCCGGCAAACAGCGGTGCGTCAGCGGGGAAGGAGAGGGTCGTTCCGTCGAAGGGTACGTCGCCGACTTGCTGGGCGAACTCGACGGCGTCCTCGACACGGGCAGATGCCGAACGGCGCATCTTCGGCTGCGCTTCCGCCCAGAAGTCGCCGTCGAAGTTTGCGAGGTTCGCGGTATGTCCCTGGAGGGCCAGCAGTTCCTGCGGGAACGTCTGTTTTCCACCTGAACCCATGGGGTATGCTGTCACGACCCGACGGTTCGAGCTATCGATTCGCTCGACCGTTCTGTCGTCGACGAGCGGGTTCTCGTTTCGGTGGTAGTCGACGACGCTCGTCTCGGCGTCGATTGTCGGCTCACGAGCCCGCTCCGACTGAACGCGGCCGAGTCGGTATCCACGGCCGTTGTAGGTTGCGACGAGTCGAAGCCCGGGATAGAGCCGATGATTCTCGACTTTGTCGAGCGTATAGTCAGTCTGGACACGCGTCTTGGGGTTCACGTGGAGGTAGACCCGGCCGGACGATGCAACGGAAATAGCGCAGTCGAAGCGCTCGTGCAGGCGGAAGTTCCCGGTTCCAGCGTGAATCGGGATGGGATCGCCCTCGAGAATCTTGTGCATCCCATGAACGATGAAATCCTGGTCGGCGACGCGCTGTTTGAACGCTTCTTCCACGAGGCGTTGGATTTGCGCCCGCTCAGCCTGGTTCGACAGTTCGAGCGTGCGCTCTCCTGCTTCCTTGAGTTTGCGAACGCCTTCGCTTTCGAGATTGCCGTCGCCGGGAATGGGCTGGAGGGCCACAACTTCGAGGTCGCCAGCGTACGCCATCGGTGGTGCCCGGTCCTCGTACTCCTCACGGAGTTCGCGCATCGCTGTGTACGCTCGCTGGCGGCGCTCGGCAGCCGACTGCGCCTGGTCTCCCGTCGAGATGAGGACGTTATAGACGTAGACCGGGACGTCGTCGATTCGCTGCCCTGCCGGATACGTGGTTAACCCGTGGCCGCTGGCCGAAATATCGCGCGTATCAACGAGGGCGTCTTCGATTGCTGCGTCTTCATCGTAATCCGATCCCGTAGTGTCACTGGTGGTGGCGCCCTCAGAGCTCTGCTCGGCTGCCGTCTGGAAGTCGCTCGCACCAGAGCTGGCTTCAGTAGCAGTATCTTTGTCGTCACCACTAGTGTGCCCGTCAGGCCTGTATTCGTCGGGAACGCTTACGTCGAACTCTTCTTCGAACGCCCGGATACTCGCCGGCGTCAGCTCGATCGTCCACGCGTCGACGTCCGGATTCCAGGCACGGTGAGTCGTGTCCCACGAAAGCCCCTTCAGCCGGTTCTTGACGTCCTCGTCGTACTCGAACTTGATAGCTAGTTTTTCGCCGTATTCGTCTTCGACGATGTCGTAGGAGAACTCGGTCATGCAGCACCCTCCTTGGGGACAGGGATGTACTCAGGCGGCTGTTCGCGTTCCTGCGACTGCTCCTCTTCATTTTGCTGGACGCGCAGGTCGGTGTCTTCGAAGAATGGGTCGTCAGTTTCGATCGTGAGCACGTGGCTACTGTGGCCCTTGAGGTTAGCGACGAACGAGTCCGTTGCGAGCAGTCCGCCGCGAACGCCGAGTACGCGACCTTCTCGTGACTCGCCCGCGGATAGCGAGTATTGGTTGGTCGTTAGGCGTTCATCGAGGGCCGGCGCCTCAATGGAGGGAACGTCGACGACAGCGTCGCGAACGTCCTGGCGGTCGCTATCGTCCCAGAAGTAGCAGGGCTTGAGTTTTTCCGGGATCAGGGCTGCCGTGGCGAGGGCGTCCTCTGTGAGTCGGTCGACGCTGTTCTCCATCGGCTGGTACCACTCGTGGCGGCGGCGCTGCGGCCACTCTTCGCCGATGGCCTTCTCGATAATGCCGGCTGCCTTCCGGTTGGGGGCACGAGCGATCGCGATCGCATGGGAGGCGCCCTGTTCGGCCCAGCGGGAGCGTACTCGAGACTCCCGACTAATCCCGACCTTGATCCGGTCGGTCGCCGCGAGGTAGACGAGGTGTGTATGCGAACATGATCGCTGCTTATAGTCAGGGTAGGGACAGCCTTTGTACTCGCAATGGGTCGCAGGGTGCATCACGCATGTTGCGTGGGGCGGCTCTCCTGCACAGTCGGGGCAAGGAGACTTATTGGTAGCTGCGCCGCACTGCGTACAGTATTGGTCTTTGGAGATCGTTACTCGAACTTCAGTCCCAACGAGTTCGGATAACGGAAGGTCTGGGCGCTGGTGAATCGGGACGCCCGGTTGGGCGAATTTGAGCGCGGGTTCGTCATTATACCAGGAGATGAAGTCGATAACCCCGGTTATCGACGCGGCATCCACCGAGACCCGCGGGGAGCTATAGGAGCCGAACGTTTCCTGCGTTCCTTCCATCTACTAGTTGCGGCATGGGAACAGAACCCAATAAGCACTACGCTGACAAAATAGCAGTATTGCTGATATAGAGTATTGTAACGACAGTATCAGAATGACCGCATCATTCATAAAATAGCATCCTAAAGCGCGATTATGAGCAGTGACGAGGGCGCTACGCCGATGTCCGAAGACAGTCAAAATCCGCGGTCAGTCGACGGATCGGTCTCCTTTGAAGGCCTGAACGTCTCTGACCGAGTTCACATCGTTCCGTTGGGATACGAGTACGAACGCGTCACTGTCCCAGCCATACGCATGCGCGCAGACCGCGTGTATCTCATTTACCACGAAGGAGACGATCCCGAGGAACGTCCCAGTTACTACGAGGATATTCACGGGGATTTGGCGACAGCTGGGATTAGCGTTGATGACGACAACGTCTGCAACATCTTCGACTTGTATGATACCCTGAGAACCGTCGCCGAGCTCATCCAAGCAAACCAAGAACACGAGGTTTACGTCAATCTCGCTTCTGGCGGGAAGGTCACGGCGATTGCAGGTATGATCGCCTGTATGGTTACGGGCGGCGCCGAGCCAATCTACGTGAGTGCGTCTGAGTACGGGCAAGACAAGGAGGACCCAGTAGCGAAAAACGTGACCAGTATCTCTCGCCTCCCAACGTACCCGATTCAAGCGCCCTCTCGCGACCCACTCAAGCTCCTCCAATTTGTTGTCAACGAGGGACCGGTGACGAAACAGGAGTGTATCGAGTTCGCAGTCGCCGCAGGGATTGACCCCCTCGCCGATCACGAAGGCGACGACACGCGCGGCCTGTACCGCCTACTCGACTCACACTTGCTTGACTCACTCCGGGAGGACGGGTACGTTGAGACGTACAAGAAAGGTCGGAACAAATACGTTGAAGCGACCGAGGAGGGCCAGAACACCCTCGAGGCGTTCGCGTACATGCTCGACGAACGCTGACCAGCACCCAAGAGACGATGCCCATAGACTTCACGCCCGAGCTAATCAGAGACCGTTCCCAACAGTACCGGGAAAGCGAGAAAGAGAGATCGGCACTCGAATTGGACGTCGCGAATCGGTGGGTCGAAGAACAAGAGATGCTACAGGAGTTCCCGGCTCGCTTCCAAGAGGCGGGTTGCATCAGCTGTCTGAACGACTTCAAACTCCTGACGCGCTGGAAATGGCCTGGTCTCTGGTCGAATCATGCGAAGACGAACTCGGAAGAACGGGTACAGCGGATAACTCGAGCCGCGTTCGACTGGGGAGCTGCGACCTCGGGTGAAGAACCAGCAACTGTTCTGAGAGACCAGATGGGCGTGCTCACCTGCCTAGACGGCGTTGATGCGGCGATGGCGTCTGTGATACTCGCGTTCTGGCAGCCCGACGAGTACACGGTAATGGACGAGCGCGCGCTCCTGGCCCTCGAGCAGACTGCCGCCGAGGAATACCGTTGGATCGAGCGTCCTGAAGCCTCGCGGAAACACTATCCCGAGTATGTCGATATTTGCAAGCAACTACGAGACGATCTCGATGACGGCTTCAGCCTGCGAGAAATCGATCAAGCGCTCTGGATTCTCGGCGACCAAGACTGAGAGCTCGCTGAGCCAATTTACGACCGCTTTTTACAGTTACCACCTTACTCAGACATAGCTCAGGGACGCCGCTTGCTGGCGCTCGTCGTCAGTAGAAGCGGACCGGTGTAGGAGCACCGGCCCTGGGCCGGTCACCAGCCAAGGTGATAGCCCATGCAAACAGACGCATCAAAGATACTTGAACGGCCCGAACCCGTTCACGACTTCATCGCGAGCGACCCGCCACCGGTCGCTTCAACCGAACTGCGCGTCCTCGAGGACGCGGTCGAAAACACGCACGCCCTCCCGACAAACCAGACGATCTCGGTACTCTGCCCCGGTTGTAGTACCGAAGTGAAGCGCTACGGCGACAGCATCCCCGCTCACCTGTGGCGCTTCAAGGAAAGCTGCGAGAACTGCGGCGTCGAAGACCTTCGGCGCTGGAGCGTCGTTTGCGCCGCCGCCGAGCACGCAGAGGCCATCTCGACTGACCAACTCGCCGTCGTTGTCCAGGCCTACTGGGAGCGTCACTACTGGCGAGGCATCCAAACGTCCGACCGCCATCCCCGAAAGGACGAATTCATCGACGAGTACAACGACCAAGCGGAAACGTTCGGCTGGAGCTGGTCGCTCCACTGCCCGCTCTGCCGTCGCGCGTACCACGAGCTGGACAATGGTGGTCCTGACTTCCATCACTGGTGTCGCCCCAGTTTCGAAACCGATGGTGGCGCGAAAGATCCCGTCGTCCAAGACGAGCATGGGGTCGTCCTCTGTCGGGACTGCCACGACGCCATTTCCGGGGGCAAGACCGACTCCCGGCAAGACTGGCGCGCTCGCAAGCTCGGCCTCTACGGCAAGCACTGTCTCCAGCTGCCTCGCCTCGCAATTCGCGATCTCGAAGCCGACTGCCCATCACAGGCCGACAGTCAAGTCGAGCATCTTCAGAAACGCTTCAACCTCCCGTACCGCATCGACGAGATCCAGCGCATCATCAGCCAGGCGCTCTCCGACGAAGGCATCCATCGCGCCATCCACGACGACGTCCTGATGCGCGGGCTCAAGAACTGATTCGCCTCTTCTACCCCTCTCCCAGCAAAGAATGAGCAAGGTCAACAACGATTCCGGCGAGCGAACAGCTTCTGACGAAACAGAGACAGACTCAACACAGTTCCCCTGGCGGTCACCACCAGCGCGCTCGTTCGACGATGTCGGGGGACTCGACGACATCAAGAACCAGTTGGACCGGCTGGTCGTCCGACCGCTCCTCCACGATCGCGAAGAGTACGCGCGCTTCCAGGTAACGGTTCCGAACGTGCTGCTCTACGGCCCTCCCGGAACCGGGAAGACGTACCTGACCGAGGCCCTCGTCGGCGAACTCGGGTACCCGTTCGTCAAAATCACGCCTTCACTCGTCCAGAGTCGCTTCGTCAACGAGAGCGCGGAACGCGTTCGCGGTCTCTTCGCGGAAGCCAAAGACATCGCCAAGCAGTACGGTCATGCCGTCATCTTCATCGACGAGGTCGACGTCGTCCTCGGGTCTCGCGATACCGCGAACGCTCACCACGAGGACCAGAAGGTCGTCAACGAGTTCCTCACGTTCCTCGAGGAGTCCGGCGAACAGAACGTCTACGTCGTGGCTGCGACGAATCGTCGCGAACGTCTCGACGAAGCAGCTGTTCGTGCAGGCCGTTTCGACAGAGAATTTCACGTCGGTATTCCTGACGACCAGACCCGGCGCGAGATTTTCCAGACGCATCTCGAGGGCCGGCCGAACGTCGTGAGTGACAGCGAACTCGACTGGTGCGTCGAGAACACCGAGCAGTGGAACGGGGCTGAAATCGCCACCACGATAGACGAGGCAGCGCGGCGCGCAGTCGAGCGTGGTGGTGACGCTATCCAGTACGAAGACCTCGTCGACGCGATCATCGATCAAACCTCAGAACGAGGGCCGAGTGACATTCCCACGTAGACATTCCCCACGTGAGCCGTAGGGTTTGCCCATCTTCGAGGCGTCACCTTATTTTGGTGTCAATCGCGATTCCATGGTATGGGTAAACGACCTCCAGAGCCACCTGCCGGCGTTACTAATCTACACACCCAACCGGGAGTCGAGAGTGACGAGGGGCTACTCACGCTCCAAGAATCCCTTGAATCAGAGCTCCCAGCTGATATATTCGATCGGCTTACACAGTATCTCCCCGAGGGAGACAAACCTGAAGAGCCGTCTAATGAATATCGACAGAGTGCGTTAGAGTACGTCACCGACTGTATCTCATACCGCGAAGAGATACGGCCTGACTCACTCCGTGAGCAGTCTGAACTCCCAGAGAAAATCAATCGTGTGACCGCTGGAGGGTGGGTCCAATATTTCAGTGAGTACGACACCGAGCATGAACGATCAGAAGGTGATGCTGATACGCATAAAGCAGGGAAATACCTCTTTTTCGCCCCTGATGACGTCAGAAATCTCGAAAATATTCTGATTGAACAGCTGAAACAGCGTCCGTATAGTATGGCAAAAGTCCCGACTAAACTGGGAAAGAAGGAGGACTGGGTACTCTGCCTCTATCAGGAAGATAACCGCTACTGGTACGACCTGCGTGAGGAGTATCACGATCCCCCTGCCGTTCGGTTTCGCGGATTCAAAACGAATGCAAAGACCCGGCAGGGAGAGTATTCCGACAGATTCGAGAGTTCTCAATAAGTATGGGACTCATTTCGGTCGCCATCTGTCGGTTATCCCGGACTAACGGCTTTGACAGTATTCGAGGATTTGTAGAAAGTTTGTCTAGCTCATGCACATCGAATAGCAAAGCTAAGAGTGATTTTCGAAATCAAAGTAATGATTTGGTAGGGTGTTGATTGGGTTACAGTATGGGAGGGGTTACGCGAGAGGACCTGCTTGATGCCCTTCATCGACTTGCGGAGGAACTCGGTGAAACCCCGACGACTGTTGAGATGAATGATCAAGGGGAGTATTGGGCATCGCAGTACCAAAATGAATTTGGGGGGTGGAATGATGCTCTTCGTGAGGCTGGGCTGGAGCTGAATCAACCGAGGAAAGTGCCGACGGATGAATTATTGAATGAGATTCGGCGGCTTGCCAGGGAACTTAATCGAACCCCGACGAAAGAACAGATGGATAATCGGGGGGAGTATTACGGTCGAAGTTATCTAAAGCGGTTTGGGAGTTGGAATGAGGCAATTCGTCAAGCAGGGTTAGAACCGAATGAGCGAATCCCGGAATCTGCGTTCCGAGAACCTCCGGACGTGTGCCCTCTGTGTGGCGAACTTCCCAACACTGGATTGGATTTCCACCATTGGCGATACGGGGAGAACAAAGCCGGGTGTTACCTCTGTCGAGAGTGTCACGATGATGTCCATGCTGGCGGTGCACGACCAGACAACGATCCAGGGTGGTTGATGAACGCTGTCGAGAACTTAATCTGCTGTCACGCGAAACACTCAGAAGAAACTAGTGCTCAAGCGATCGCCACTCGTTACAATATTCCTTCGCAGGGGCTTGTTGAGTCCGTGATGTCGAATATGGAAGCGTGATGTAAGCTGATTAGGTAAGCCACAGACCATCTGTTGCGTTCGGAACTTTCGGCCCTCGCTGGCAAAAGCTCGCCCGAAACCCACGATCGTCCCTTAGGTCGTCTCTTAGCTCGCCTGTTCCCACTGGTTGCTCACGATCAGCAGACCCGCGTATACTTACTGACATAAATCGGATCTGCCAGCAGAGCCGTATACTAATAATGGTTGGATGGCTATCATCCAATCAAGGTCAGTTCAGAACCCCCGCAATTATGCCCTTCACAGCGACCCGCGATGGCGAACGTGTCCTCCCCCACGAAGCCAAATCTGCCGATTCACTCGTCTGTCCGGTTTGCGATGACGCAATGAGCGTCGTCGCTGAACACCGGCGACGTGGCGGCTTTGTCGCCCGACACTTCCGCCATCAAACGAACGACGAATGCCGCGGTGAGTCGATTCCGCACCTGCGGATGAAGGCAATCGCGTTCTCCAAGCTCGTAACCACGTATCCCGACGCGGACGTCAGTATCGAGAAACCGGTCGGCCCTCGTCGAGCAGATGTTCTCGTCGAATTTCCAGAGCCGCGTCAACCGCTCGGAAAAGGAATTGCCGTCGAAGTTCAGCATCGGAATAATTCGAAGGATCTCTTTGCGACTGACCAGGATTACTACGACGAGGGATTCAGCGTCCTCTGGCTTTCCGAACAGCACTATTCCGAATACGACGTCGCTATCGATCACGCCCAGCCGGTCTGGCCGAAGGCTCTCCCCCAGCTTCGTGGCTACGATGGACTCTCATGGCCGATCGTAGATGAGCCCTCAACTCCAGAAATCCAGGTTCCGCTTCCCCCTGACTACTTGCACCACCACCAGCCGTCGATTCGTAAAGCGTTTGAACGAGGGCAGCGCCAGCGGTCGAACCGGTCGTGGACGACGCATCGGCAAGTATGGCTGAGTACGCCCCGTCAGCCGACGAAACGGTCCCTACAATTTGCCGAAGCGCCTGCCGGCGGATTCTACTTGAAGCTGAGTAAAGGGAAGAAAGGAGAACAGCCTGAGTTCGTCCACGTTCCGCTCAGCGAGGGCGACGTCGACAGCCTTCAGGATGCCCCCGAGGTGGTCAGTTCGGCCCTCGAAAAAGAGCAGACTGAGGGCGAGTGGCAGGATCTGGATGTCTGCTGGCTCAAAGCCTACGACGATCCCGTAACGGCGTGGCTGAAAGTCGTTTCTACGCCTGACAACGGCTACCTCTTGGAACTGGGGAAGAAGGACTCGAATGGGCAATCAGACCAGGTGCAAACGGCATTCTCGCCCTCAGAGAAGTTCCAGTACAATCTTCGTGCCTTCTTCGACGGCCTCGAACCCTACCTTTCGAGAGAGTAGTTCTCCACTCCGGTGTCAACCAGGCCCTGAACAATCTGGGAGAGACACCAATTATTGAGGAGCTCGTTAGGTATGTCTGACAAAGGCTTATCCTATAGGCATCCCTATATTTTCCATATAGGAATTCATAAATGAGCGCACGAGTAGCCAGCTTCCTCGATAAAGGCGGTACCGGAAAAACGACCAGCATCGCCCATCTCGGTGTCGCACTCGCTGAGCAGGGTCACGACGTCCTGCTCATCGACCTCGCCGGCAAACAGGGAGACCTCGCAAAATCATTCGGTGTCTGGGAAAATGTGCAGACCAGCATCGAGGGCGACGACGCCTGGCCGAACATCTCGACAGTCTTTGACGACGCATGGGAGACGATCGTCGAAAAGCTCGGCGACGAGGCGGTCGAAGAACTAATCGTGCAGACTGACGAGGGCGTCGACCTGATCCCGGCGCACCCCGGTCTGGATACGCTTGACGCAGAACTCGGGAACATCGACGATGCCTCCGATCGGTACTCCCGGTTCCAGCATTTCCTCGACGACTACATCGACCCGCTCGGCTACGATGCCATCCTGATCGACCTACCAGGCATGACGACGAACGTAACCTACAACGGCCTCTGGGCGGCACAGAACGTGCTCGCTCCCGTCGAGATGGGGCCGTTCGAAGCCGAACAGGTTGGCGCATTGCGTGAGGATCTCGCGAAGGTCGAGGCCAACTTCGACATCAGCGTCGACCTAGCGATGGTTCTGCCGAACAAAGTCGACTCACGCACGAAACTCGCTGGTGAGTACCTAGACGCCTACCAAGAGGAGTACCCCGAGGCCATCGCGCCAGAGTACGTCCCCTCGTCACAGGACATCCGGAACGCGACCGAACAGGGACAGTCCATCTTCGCACTAGAGAACCCAAGCGGAACGGCGCGAGAAGCACGTGAGGCATACCGAACCAATGCTGAAGCGCTCATCGAACGCGTCAGTGAGGACTAATCATGGACGACGAAATTGAGGAGTTGAAACAGCAGACCAGCCAGGGAGACAGATTAGACGAGGCGAACGCCGAGCAAAACCGCCACGCGCTCAAGTCTTCGATCCTTGAAGAACTCGAGCGAATCGAAGCGGGCGACGAACAGAAGGTCGTCAGCGTTTGGGACGGTCCGATGGCAGCGCTGGTACGGGCACTGGAGAAGCATCCCGACCAGTTGGAAAAACTCGGGCATAGTCTCCAAGACGAGCTCGGCGTAGACGAGGGGGAAGTTGATCGAAGCGAGGTTATTCGGCTCGCACTTCGGCTGGGACTTCGTACCGCGTCGACAGAGGTTGTGGAAGCAACGCGCGAAGCGGTGAGCGACCAGGCAACGAAGAACCTATAGACGCCTCTAAATTGAATCCTATAGGAACGCATATATTCGTCTTATTTCTCGTTTGAGGGGATTGCATCACCATTTCGACTTGAATACTAAATCATCTTGGTGACTTATCAGTTGAATAGGGTTTTATTTATATAACCAGTATCTCCACTTGCGATGAGCAAGCCAAACTCATCGACCCCGGCTGACGACCAGCCCTCCCACAGTGAGGGAGCGGCTCTCCAGCTGCCCCACCGATGTAGAGACGCATTCGATGGTCACCTACTCCTTTTACTGAACTGCTGGGTCGGTCGGTCGTCTTACGTACTTGTCGACCAGATAGTCCCGAATTTGCTCTTCACGGGCCTCAACAAAGTCCGTATAGTTTTCTTTGGTCGGTTCGATTTCGGGGAAACAATTGATACGGCGGTACTTTTCAATCTCGGCTTCGGAGAGTTCATCGAACCATTCTAGAGGCAGTTTATCACCTTTTGAATTATTGACATCTTTTTCGAGAAGTTGGAGATTGCCGATCCGGTGGACATCGACGGGCTCGTCGACGGCAGCCTCGTAGCTGTCTCGTTTGGATTTTGGGTAAATATGGTCGAGTTCCAAGCGGCCAACGCTCTGCTCGGTGTATGATTCTTCAAGCAGACCAAGAATTGCTGCGACCTGCTTGCTCCGGAAGACGCCCGCCGAACTGGTTGATGTGTTGTGGGAATCCAGAATCGCTTTCTCGATGTGCTCGATGGTCATCACCTCGCCCATCCGGTCGAGTAATTCGTCAGTGGGGAAGACTTCGAGACCGTCTTCGTTATTTTGAATCCGGGATAGTTCGACGGACATACCCCGAGCCTGTGATCCGGTCAACGACTGTAATAGTGTGACCTTCGCCAGAAATTCAAAAATAGCTCGTTGATTTGCCTCGGATACTTCAGCGGCCGTGTTTTCGTAGTAGAATTTTGCAAAAAGGGCGACTGTGAGCATACTCGGTAGAGTTGATGCCGAGAAGCCGAGCGTTTCGACCGTCTCAAAGGCATTATCAACCGCTTTCTCGAACCTGCCGTGGGGGTTTCCAAGGTCGCCTTTAGCATACCACAGCCGCCGAAGTTCTTCGATTTCATCGTCTTTCTCGAACGACTCGACCGTATTCTGGAGAAGGTCCTCATTGATAAGATAGACTAGACATCGAGTAATGAATTCAATACCGATGGCATCTTCAAAGTCTGGATAACGTTCTGTGAGTCGCTCGACGAAGTCAGCGGTTCGTTCTCGGGGGAGGAAATCGCCATCCTCAACGTACGGAGCGTGCGACATCAATAGCGACTGGACGTACTGGTAGGGTTTTGGACGGGAGCCGTTCAGGTTGATTCGCTTGAAGATTTCGTGGACGTCATCCGAGGCGTAGGTGTCTTGCGTGTTCGGCAATTCGTACTCCAAGACGCTTCGTTGGAAGTCAGTAGAGACATGTGTGACAATTTGCTGGAGCATGTTTCGTTGATCCGCTGTCGCGTCAATAGCGGTCTCCTTGAGCAGTTGGTTCACCTTCGCTGATACTTCCGCATCTTCAAGCGGCACACGATCCTCGTCAAGGAATTCGGAAAGAGGGATCCAAAGCCGATGGGTGCCATTAGTAACGGTATAGCTGTCCGCCTGAGTACCATTCAGTTCTCCAGTAGGTCGGAATTCAAACTCGTAATTGCCAGACAGGTTGAGACCTTCTGCTTCAGGATAGGAGGGACTGCCAAATAGGTTCAGACACAATTCTCGTTCCTCCCAGTGTCGTATCCGGTCTTTCTCGCCCCCGCGGCCCCCCGTGTATGCTGCGATGGAACCACAGAGTCCGAGATAAGCAGAATTCACGCGCTGTTGTCCATCGATGACAAGATAGTCACAGCCATCATTATCCTCGATACGGGTGTTGGTCCGTTCGAAACCCTGGTCGCGGAGTTCATCTGGAAACCTGCCGGTTCCGCTCAGGTGCTGCTCAATGAACTGATAGGTGGTGTATTCGTTTGTGTCGCGGACTTCCCAGAGAGTTACTTGGCCGACGGGGTAGTCCCGCATGAACGAATCAAAGAGAGCAGTGATCTGATTTTCTGTCCAAATAAATTCGCGTTGGAGGCCCGGAAGCATGACTCGGCCATTGACGCGGGAAACATAATCCGACAGCGTATTCAGCATCTCTAAGGAATCTTATTTAGCACAGTCAAATAAGGATGGGTGCGTGAAGCTCCCCTCATACAGTTAATTCGATTGGCCGCTATTCTTTGGGCTGGAGTGGGCTGGAGAATTCGCCTGCTGGATATGTTTCGAAGACTGTCCGATAGGCTTCCTGAAACACTTCGTTCAGGAGTGTAAGAAGCTCGGGATTGTCAACGCAAAACTCTCTGACGGCGGACTCTAGTTGCTCAAAATACGACCCCGACAGGTTCTGGGGGTCAAGTGGGTATTCCTTCAAAAAGAGCGTGGATGCACTACCCAGCCGCATCTCATCGACGGTTTCCGGGTCGATCGTGTCGTTGAATCGGGCTGCGTACTCAGTCGTTGCCAAGGATGTGAACACGTCGTTGAATGACCGACCGTCGCCCTGAGGGGTCGTGTGGACGTGTCGCTGTGGAGGAAGACGCAGTCTGAACGTGAGGGTGCGATTCCGGAGGGAGTCAGTCGTCGGCGAGTGCCGGAAGTAGAGCCGAATCGTACTGTCGCTATTCAGTGGGTCCTGATCCCAATAGGCTGGGAGCAGACCCTGCCACTTTGGGTTGCTGGAGGGCGAGGCGAGCCAGCCAGACGCCTCGAAGTCATACGAGTCACGGAGTCTGGTCTCCCAGTTGGACCGAAGGTACTTGCTGAGGTCTTCGAAATCGCTCTCGAACTGGCTGTTCGCCTTCTCCACTTGCTCAATTAGATCGCTGTACTCGAAGTAGAGGTCGAGGCGCTCGCTAAGCTGTGATTCGTCGATTGGGGAGTCCATGTGTTCGGTATCCTTGAGTGATTGTATGAAATCGGTGAGCTGCACGACGCTCCGGTGGGGATAGTTGAATAACGAGCCCTGGAGCTGCCGGTCGAACGTCTCGACGATGGCTTTCCAGGCCACCGATTGGAAGCTATCGGCGGTTGCATCCTCAGCGCTATCGCGCTTGAGGTACGCGTAGTCAGTGTCAGTCAGTCGATCGACGGCTACCTCATCGGAGTCGAACCAGCTGAAGTTCCACCGGTCGGCCTCGGCATAGGCAGGTGTCTGGTTCTGTCCTTCTGTAGCACCGACCTTCAGTTCGAGAAAGACTGCCCATCGTGGATGATCGCTCAGCGCGCTGCCTCCACAGATGACTAGGTCGATACGGCCATCCAAGCCGGCGTCGGCGATTTGCACCTCGGTTTCGAGTTCGACATGCTGACCCTGGAGATTGTGGTGGTGAACGCCGAGACACTCCAGAAAGGTCTCTAGCAGTGTCTCGTCGAATCCATGGGGCTTCTGCGGATCCAGAAAGTACCGAAGGCTGTCTTGATACTGCTTTTCGCGCGGGCCCGAGAGGACGGAATACAGGCCTTCGGGCCGCTGAACCTTGCGGTCGAGTTGCAGGTACTCCTCAATGAACGCTTCTAGAGCCCCGGGATCAAAATCCGGGACGTCATGGGTCATAGGCTGGGGATTTGGCGGCTGGACCCTTCAAACTATGTCGTCAATCTGAGCAACACCTGCTATCGAACGATTCCTCTAACTGTTCCTTGGTGGCTTGTGATCCGGCTCCCCTTGTTGGGCCTTTGAGAAAATGGTATTATTTTGGTAATTGTCGCGATAGCCTCACTGATTTCTGGCGCGCGCACGAGGTCAGAACCGAGATTTATGTCCCTGGGCTGTCCAGTAAATCCTGGCGAATCGCAGGACAGCAGGGACCCTCGTTCGATAATCGAACGAAATCAAGCGCGCGAACGACGGCTCGTTTATAAACGATCTACCGCCGTCTTGCGAATGTGATTCGTTCGAAAAACGAATGGGCGCTGCAGGATTTGAACCCGCGGCAGCTTGGTCCGAAGCCAAGTACTCTGTCCAGACTGAGCTAAGCGCCCGACGGAACTCCGTAGCGCGAGCAACGGCTTAAACGGTAGGGATTCGATATCGCTATTCGGTGAGGGCGTCGAGCGCGTCCGCGCCGACGTAAAGCGAGCGCCGGCCCGTCTCGGCGGCGGTGATGAGAACGCCGGGCGCAAAGGAGAGGCCGTCAGCCCCCGATAGCTCCTCGGGGCTGGTGCCGATGCGTGTCGTCTCCTTGACCCACAGCGTCGCTTCCCGGCGCTCGTCGTCGCCCGCGCTCGCGTCGATGCGTTCGACGGTCTCGGGGCGCTCGTCGAGCGCGTCGAGCACCGCTGTCACGGTGTCGTCTATCCGCTCGCCGTCGTAGAGATACGCGAGAGCGCGCACGCCACCAGTACGGGCGACGCACGGTTAGGCGCACCGACACGGAACGGTCATTTTATACGCGCCGCGGTGCCGCCAAGGAACGATGGACACGGTGGCGAGCGTGCGCGGCTACGTCGAACTGACGCGTCCGGGGAACGCCGCGGCCGCGGGCGCGCTCGCGGCCATCGGCGCGTTCGTCGCGGGTGGCGCGGCCGACAACCCATTCGCGACGGTGGCGGCCGCGCTGGCGACGGTGTTCGCCGTCGCGGCGGGGAACGCCATCAACGACTACTTCGACCGCGACATCGACCGCATCAACGACCCGGACCGACCCATTCCGCGCGGCGCGGTCCCGCCGCGCGCGGCGCTCGCCTTCTCGCTCGCGCTGTTCGCTGGGGCCGTCGGACTCGTGCTCCCGCTGCCGGTTCCGGCTATCGCCATCGCGGCCGTCAATCTGGTGGCGCTCGTCGCGTACACGGAACTGTTCAAGGGGCTCCCCGGCGTCGGCAACGCCGTCGTCGCCTATCTCGGCGGCAGCACGTTCCTGTTCGGCGCGGCGGCCGTCGGGGCGCTCGGCCCCGCGCCCGGCGTGCTGTTCGCGCTCGCGGCGCTCTCGACGTTCACCCGTGAGATAATCAAGGACGTCGAGGACATCGCGGGCGACAGGGAGGAGGGGCTCAATACCCTCCCAATCGCCGTCGGGTCGCGGCGCGCGCTGGCCCTCGCGGCCGCGTTGCTCGTCCTCGCGGTGGTGCTCTCCCCCGTCCCATACCTTCGGAACACGTTTGGCCTCCCGTATCTCGCGGTCGTCGTCCCGGCCGACGTCGTCATGCTGTACGCCGCCGCGGACGCCTTCGAGCGCCCCGGACACGCCCAACGTCGACTCAAGATAGGGATGTTTCTCGCCGCCGCGGCGTTCGTCGTCGGACGGCTCGGCGTCGTCGTTTGACGACTGAGCTCCGGATAATCAAAAAGCATTTAAGTATATCGGGGCATCTTTCCTCCAGATGCCTGCCGGGCAGTCACCACAGGAACGGCCTCCGTTCCGCGAGCCAACGGTGGGGGAGTTCCATGTATGAACTCGGTGACGCCTTCCCGGAGGCGACGGTCGAACCGGGGACGAACCTCCTGATATCGGGGCCGCCGATGACGGGGAAGAAGCGCCTCGCGTTCGAGACGCTCGCTCACGGAACCCGAAACGGTGAGGGAGCAATCGTCGTCACGACGAAGGATAGCGCCGACCGCGTTTTGGAAGACTACGCCGACCATCTCGGAGAGGGGGTCGGTGACCTGCCGGTAGGGGTAGTCGACTGTGTCTCCAGACAGCAGGGTATGAACGCGGAACGCGAGACAGACACTGTTCGGTACGCTTCCTCGCCCGGCGATTTGACCGGGATGGGGATCGAACTCTCCGAACTCCTCCGTGATTTCTACCAGGGGCGTGGCGTCACGGAGAATCGGATGTTCCTCTACTCGCTGTCGACGCTGCTGATGTACTCCGACCTCCAGACGGTGTTCCGGTTCCTCCACGTCTCGACCGGGCGGGTTCAGAGCGCCGACGCGCTCGGTCTGTTCGCCATCGACTCGACGGCCCACGACGACCAGACGATGTCGACGCTCAAGCAGTTGTTCGACGGCGCCATCGAGATCCGCGAGACCGACGACGGCCGGGAGCGCCGCCTCGTCGGCCTCGAAGACGGGGCGGGTTGGCAGGAGTTCTGAGTCGGCCGGCACACATTTCTCCGCGGCGATAGTACACACGCGTATGCCAGTCGACACCGACGCGGAGCTTCGCGAGCTGCTCGCCGCCGACCGCATCGCGGTCGTCGGCTGTTCGACAACACCAGGAAAAGCCGCCCACGATGTGCCGGCGTATCTCCAGGAACAGGGGTACGAAATCGTCCCGGTGAACCCCTACGCCGACGAAATCCTCAGCGAGACGGCGTACGACTCGCTCGCGGACGTGCCCGGCGAGATAGACATTGTGGACGTGTTCCGGCCGAGCGAGGAGGTCGCGGGCATCGTCGAGGACGCGCTCGAACGCGGCGGCGTGGGTGCCATCTGGTTACAGTTGGGCATCCGCGACGACGAGGCGGCCGCCCGCGCCGAGGACGCCGGCGTCCCCGTCGTTCAGGACCGCTGTATGAAAGTCGAACACGGGCGACTGCGCTGAGTTCGGCTTCGTCCGTGTCGTCCGCGCCGAATTACGCTCCGCCCGTGCCGTCGGTGCCGTCCACGTTGCTCGCGTTGTCCGTGTTGTCCACGCTGTCCGTTTCGTTCACACTCTCCGTGGCGTCCGCGCGGAGCGCTGCCACGTCGATACCTTGCTTCTCCGCGATGGCTTCGAGCACGTCGCGCTGGGCCGCGACTTCGGATTCGAGGCTCTGAACGCGCTCGTTGGTGTCGTCGACCCGCTCGCGGGTCGCCGCGACCTCCTCTCTGAGCTGTTGGAGGCGCTCGTACAACTTCTCCGCGAGGTCGGCCATCTGCTGGACTTTCTTCGCCGTGCTTCCGAGACCCATACCCGCAGTTCCGGCCGCGGCGGCAAAGCCCTTCGGTTCGTCCGGGAGACTTATCGGGCCGCTCGCCCCAGCAGTCGGTATGGAGCGACACGCCGTTCGCCTCGCCGGAGTCGCCGGAATCTGCTACGCCGCGCTCGCCGTGCTCCCCTACCTCCTCGCGGACCCCGCGGAGGTGAGCGTCTACTACGCGAACGCCGGTGTCGTCGGGCCGCTCGTCCTCCTCGCGCCCGTCGGCGTCGCGCTCATCGCTGTCGTGTCGGGACGGCGGCGTCGCTCGGACCCCGCGACGATGGCCGGCGTCGCCACCGTGATGGCGCTGCTCACGGCGCTCTTTACACTTCTGTGGGCGCTCCCGGCCGGCGAAATCGCCGGCGGGATGGCGTCCGTCTCCGCGACGTTCGAGTATCACCGCTGGGCGCTCCTCGCGGCGGCGCTCGCGCTCGCCGGCACGTGTGGAACGTACGCCGCCGCCGTCCTCGGCGTCGTCGGGGAGTGAGACGAAAGGCGTTTATGTCGAACCCGGGTACTAATCGATGGACTAGGTCGGGCGGTTAGGCCCCGCCCCTCGCCCGTACTGTGGCCTTGAACGGGGACCGAACGTCGGGCCAGTCCGGATTCGTCCGGAACGGGCCCCGGAAGCCAACAGAGAAGCCTCGTCCCTCGAGGACAGCGGTCGTCGACGCGCGCCTGCAGGGGCGTCGTCGTCGGCGTTCGCCGCCGCCACCGGGTCAGGCACGGAAGTGAGCAGCCCAGCGACGGACGCCTGTCGCCCGAGGGGTCGCGGGGTGGAGAAGGCAACCGGGACTACCCGCTCCGGCGCTCCGGGCGACCCCGGCTGTCCACTATTCATTCCGACATTCGACGCCGAGCGCGACGCTTCGGCAGTAAAACGGACGCCAGATTTACATGAAGTTCCCGAGGCCGGTCTGGGTCTGTCCCGTCCTGACCTCCTGCCAACTCACGTCGAGCGCCTCCAGTACGCGCGATATCGGGCCCTTTAGCGTCTTGTCGAGCATCTTCTCCCAGTCCACCTCGAACTCCTCGGGCACCTGGTCGGCGTACTCGAAGCAGATGACGTCCGGGTCCGTCTTGAACGCGAGGTAGCGCTCGTCGTCCTCCAGCTCCGGGCGCTCGGACTCGATGCGCTGCCAGAAGTCGGGGTGGACCTTCTTCAGGTACAGTCGCTTGGGCTTCGACCCCCGGTCGAAGTTCGTGCCGAGGAGGAGGTTGGCGTACTTCGCGCCCCGGACGTGGGCGGTGTCGGTGTCGTAGTTGTCGAGTCGCTTGCCGATGCCGCCCGGAATCGCTACGTCCTCCAGTTCGATGTCGCCCGCGGCGACCTCCTGGACGATGTCGTGGACGTACTCCTTGACCTCCTCAAGGTCCTCCCCGGTGACGATGCGCTCGATGACCTCCCGCTGGACCTCCTTGGTGATGTGTGCGATGTCCGAGCGGGTGTACTCGAAGCCGGTGATGTCGATGTTGTCGACGTCCTTGCCCTCCTTCCAGACGATGTGGCCCGCGTAGCGCTTCTTCTTGCCCGCCTGGAAGAACCGTCTGTACAGCTTCTCGAACTCGATTTGGAACCGGTGGTTCCGGGCGTTGAGCTCCTCGCGGGCGAACTCGTCGTAGCGGCCGTTGATGTACTCCTCTAGCTGGAAGGCGTCGTCGATGGCCTCCTCCTTCCCGACGCCATCACCGAGTTCCAGCATGACCGAGTCGGTGTCGCCGTACACGACTTCCATGTCGTGCTCGGAGGCAGCCCGCTCGGTGAACTCGATGACTTCCCGCCCGGTGGCGGTGACGGCGGCGGCGGAGTCCTTATCGTAGAGGCGGAAGCGCTCCCACCCCGAGACGCCGTACAGCGAGTTCATGATGACCTTCACCGCCGCCTGCTGGCGGTCGAAGCGCTTGTACGCCTCGTCGTCCGGGTCGTACTCGTCGCGGGCGGACTTCTTCTGCTCGCGTTCGGTGAGCAGTTCGTCCACCATCTCCCGGATGATGCCGTCCGGCTCCTTCCGGAAGTGGATACCACCCGGCGAGGTGTACGTCGGCCCGTCGAACTCGTTGGGGTCGACTTTCGTCTCCGGGGAGGCGTTGAGCGTCACCATACACATCGGATACAGCGATTTGAGGTCGAGCACGGTGACGTTCTCCCGGACGCCCGTGATGGGGTCGAACACCGCACCGCCCTCGAAGTCCTCCGACTCCACGGTCCCCTTCGAGGGGAGCGCGAACCGGCCGTGGGCCTTGTGGAGGACGTACATGTCCACCGCGTCACCCGGCGTCGTCGCGTCCTCCAGTTTACAGCCGACGAAGGACGCCGTCTCCTCCCAGAACGGGATGATGGCCTGCTTCCGGTCGATTTCGACGCAGAGCTCCACGTCCCGGAGGTTGTACTCCAACAGACGCTCGGGCTCCTGTTCCCACAGGTCACCGATGTCGCCAGTGTAGCGCTCCTTGCCGACGCCCAACTCGGCCTCCGCGACGGCGTCCAAGCGGTAGGATTCCAACTCGGAGCGCTGGGTGCGCTGGTAGGCGTACAGCAGGTCGAACACCACGCGGCCCTTGATGTTCGGGCCGCCCCAACCGCCGTCCCACACCTCGTCGATGCGGGAGAGGCGGTCCGCGTCGAGACCTACTTTTCCGAGGCGCGCGACCAGGTACGGGGCGTCGAAGTCCTCGAAGTTCCATCCAGTGAGTACGTCCGGGTCCGTCTCCTCGATGTAGGAAAGGAAGTCGTCGAGCATCGCCGTCTCGCTGTCGAAGGCCCGCACCTCGTGGGCCGCGCCGTCACCGACGTACTCGTAGCCCGCAAGCGATTCGGGCGGGGCGGCGTCGCCGTCGGGCGCGTCGTGGAGCCAGAGCACGTACTCGTCGCGGTAGGAGTCGTGGCTCGTGAGACAGACGATGCGCTCCTCGCCGTCCTCCGGGAACCCGTTCCGGTCGTCGACCTCGATGTCGAAGGTGTTCACCCGCAGGTCGCCCGTCGCGTCCACGGATTCGAGTTCGTCGTGGGGCACGTCGATGACGCCGCCGTCGTTCCGGCGCGCGGGCACGCGGACGCCGCTCTGGATGTCCTTATCGATGAGTAAGCGATTCGGGAACAGGATGTCCGCCTCGTAGTGTTCGAACTGCTCCCGGATGTTCCCCACGTCCCGGGGCGTCTGTCCGAATATCTTGGTGAGCTTCTCCCCCCGAATCGACTCGTAGGGCTCGCCGTCGTGGTCCTCCTCGCGCCACCCGGTGATGGCGTCCTCGCCGGCGAGTTCCCCCTCCGAAAGCGTCTCCGTCGGCGCGTAGAAGTACGGCCGGAACCCGTACACGCGGATGTGTTCGGCCCGCTCGCCGTCGCGTCCGAACACGTGGACCACGGGGTACTCCTCGCCGTCGCTGTCCCGCTCGACGGTGTAATCGACCTGCGTGACCAGCAGTTCGAGTTCCCCCTGCGAGTCGGGGAAGCGCTCCTCCTCAGGGTCGATGACGTCCGAGACAGCCTCGTCGCCGTCAGCGACTGCCGCGGCCTCCGCGTCCGGGCGCTCCTCGAACTCGGAGAGGTCCGCTTGTCCCATTACAACCGAATTGGGTACTGCGGGCTAAAAACTCACGCCTCCCCGCCGTAGCCACAAGGGATATATGCGTGGTATCGCTTACCAAACTCTATGTCGGAACACGCGACGGCCGACGGGGTGGACCGCGACGGAGCCGAGGTGCCTGCCCTCCCGGGCGAGGCGGACCCGCGGAACTCCGTGGAGGCGTACGACACCGACGACGGGGTCGTGTTACAGGACGCCGACGAACCGATGGCGTGGGTGCAGTCCTCGCACGCCGTGGACATCGTCGAGTCCCGATAGGGTTTTTTCGGGGAGGGCCTTCCTCCCATCTGTGTTTCCGCCGGACGAGGACGACGAGGAGGACATCATCCCCTCCGTCGACATCCCGGGCGAGGACGACGAACCGTCCGCCGCCGACGCGCCCGACCCCGCCGACAGCGTCCCGTCCGTCGACGTCCCGGACGCGGAGTCGAAGATACCGTCCGTCGAGATACCCGACACCGATGACGTGCCCGCGGACCTACAGCAGGCGTTCTGGACGCTCGTGGCCGTCGTCGACGCGGCCATCCTCGCGGCCGGACTCGGCGTTCTGTTCCTCGTGTTCCGCGGCGAGACGGCCCTCGCCGGCGGCCTGTTCGTCGCCGCCGCCGGCCTTCTCTTCTACGCCCGCGAGCGCTACCGGAGCGTCTCGGCGCGGGAGTTCACCGAGAGCGACGATACCGGGGACGGAACGCCCCCTGAGAGCGCCGACGCCGAGTCGGAGCCGAAAGACGCCTAACCGCGACGCCCCTGTGCTCCCCCATGCGCGCCGTCGACGGACCCGAGGGAACGTATCTGCTCGTCAAGCGCTCCGAGGAGTCGAGTCTGGTCCGCGACCCGGAGACCGGCGAGGAGCGCTACGTGCCCACCGACGAACTCGAACCCGCCGGCGACGACCCCTTAGCGCTCGCCGCCGAGCGCGTCTCGCCGGGCGCCCGCGCGCTCGTCCGGGGCTGTCACGACGAGGCGACGCTGGGTCTCCTGCTCGAACTGGAACGCCGCGGCCCCCTCCCCGTGCGCGAACTCCTCTCGGTCGGTGAGTCCTGCGAGAGCGACCTGAACGGCCTGCTCGCGGAGCTCCGCGTCGCGGGCTGTATCGAAGAAACCGAAATCGCCGGCGAACGCGGCTACCGGGTCACGGACGGCGTCGCGGATGTGCTCGGGGCGCTCCGGGACTGAGCGCCCTACTCCGCCGACTCGGGCGACTCCGGCGACGCGGTGCCGGTCGGCACCGGTTCGCGCTCCGCCACTGAGCGGTTGCTCGTGGGGTCCTTCGAGACGCGCACCAGTTCGTCCGCCGCGCTCACGAGCTCCTCGTCGTGGCTCACGACCAGAATCTGCTCGACGCCGAGCGAGCGCATCGCGTCGACGAGTTCGACCAGCCGCGAGACGTGCCCGGAGTCGAGGAACACCGTCGGTTCGTCCAACACGAGCGGCGGCATCGGCGCCGCGCCGTCGATGCCCTCCGCCAACAGCCGATAGATGGCACACCGCAAAGAGAGGTTGAACACGGCGCGTTCGCCCCCCGAGAGCTGGGTCGGTTCGAGCGGCTCGCCGTCCTGCTGGTAGACGGTGAGTTCGTAGCGCTCGTCCACCTCGATGCGGGTGTACGTGTCGTTCTCGTACACCAGCGCGAACGTCTCGTTGAGCATCGTCTCCAGCGTCTCGACGTTCTGCTGGCGTAGCTCGGAGCGAAGGTCACCGTACATCGTCTCCAGGTCGTCGGCTTCCCCGCGCAGCGAGCGGACGGCCGCGACGCGCTCTGCGACCGCCGCGCGGCGCTCGCGACGCTCCTCTAGCTCCTCGATTTCGCCCCGCATTCGTTCGATTTTCCCGATGAGGCTGTCGCGCTTCTCGCGTAAGGTTTCGAGCTCCGACTCGACCCGTTCGAGGTAGTCGCTCGCCCGCTGCTTTTCCTCCTTTGCCTCCTCGATGCGCTCGGCGTCGAACTCGTCCTCCAACTCCCGTTTCTCCTCGCGGCGCTCCGAGAGTCGCTCGCGGCGTGCGTCGTTGTTCTCGGCAAGCAACTCGTCTTTCTCCGCGAGATTCTTTGCCTCTGATTCGGCTTCGGCCGCCGTTTCGAGCGCGTCATCGAGGCGTTCGAGCGCGTCGAGGCGTTCCCTGACCGCCGCATTGCGGCGGTTGAGCGCCCCGATGCGCGCGCGGCCCTTCTCCGCGCGGGCCGCCGCCTCCTCGGCTGCCGTCTCCTTCTCTTTGATTTCCGTTTCGAGTTCCGCGGCCGCCTCGCGGGCGTCGGCCGCGGCCTCGCGCTTCGATTCGGCCTCCGCCGCGCGCTCCTCGCGGCGCTGTTCGAGGCGCTCGCGCTCGCTCTCCGCCTCCCGGAGTTCGTTCTCGGCGTCCCGGAGCGCCTCGGCGCGCTCGACTCGCTTCTCTTCTTTCGCCTCTTCCTCGCGGGCGGCGTCGAGTTCGGCTTCGAGTTCCTCGCGCTTCTCGCGGCGCTCCGCGAGCGCGTCGACGTGGGGTGAGCCCTCGACGGGCTGGCCACACTCCGGGCACTTCCCCTCGGATTTCAACTGCTCCGCATCCTCGATGCGGCTCCGGACCGGCGCGAGTTCCTCGCGGACGTCGCTGACGGCCGCGCGGGCCTCCGAGAGCGCCTCGCGCGCCTCCTCGACGAACGCCGCCGCCTCGCCCGGTTCGACCGGTGCGTCCGCGAACCGCTCCCGGAGCGTCTCTACCTCGTCTTCGAGCTCCGCCGCGCGCTCGGCGGCCGTCTCGGCTTCGTCTTCGAGGGCTTCGGCCTCGTCTTCGAGCTCCGCGGCTTCTTCCCGGCGCTGTTCGGCTCGCTCGCGGCGCTCCCCGGCGCTCTCGGCGGCGCTCTGCGCCTCCCCCTCCCGCTTCTGAACGCGGACGCGCTCGTCCTCGATGTCCCCGCGGAGCGCCTCCGCCTCGGTTTCGAGTTCGGCCACGCACGCGGCAACAGATTCGCGGTCCGGGTCGTCAAGGGAAACCGAGTCCGCGAGTTCCTCGGCCCGCTCGCGGGCTCGCTCGACGGCGTCGAGTTGCTCGCTTCGCGCCGCGGACAGTTCGTCTCGTTTCGCTTCCGTCTCCCTGATTTCCGTTTCGAGCTCCTGGATTTCCGCCCCGAGTTCTTCGAGGCGCTCGCGCTGTTCGGCCGCCGCCTCGATGCGCTCGCTCGCCGCTTCGAGCGTTGCCTCGGCCTCCTCCTTGTTCGACTCGTGGCGCTCGATGTCCGAGTCGACGTCCGACAGTTCGGTTTCGAGCGCGTTCAGCCGCTCGTGGAGTTCCTTCGACTCCTTCTGTGCTATCTGCTCGTCGAGTTCCTCGACCCGCCCCTCCTGGTCATCCAGCACGGAGTCAACGGCGCGACGGGCCTGTACGGCGCGCTCGCGGTACTCCTCCAGCTTCCCGAGTTGGAGCAGCTCGTCTATCATGTCCTGGCGCTCGCCGGCGTCGGCGTTGATGAGCTTGTTCACCTCGCCCTGCCGGACGTACGCGCAGTTCCGGAACGCGTCGGCGTCCATCCGGAGGAGCTCAGTCACGTACCCCCGCACGTCTCTGGCACCCGAAACCGTCTCATCGGGCGCTTCGAGGACGCACTCCGCCGTTCGCGCGCGTTCGTCGGTCATCCGCACCCGTCGGCGGAGCAGGTAGTCGTCGCCCTCGTGGACGAAGGAGAGTTCGACGATGGCCTCCTCGGCGCCGATGGAGACGATGTCCGGGAGGTCCCTGTCGAGGGCCTTCGCGCCGTACAGCGCGAAGAAACACGCCTCCAAAAGCGAGGACTTCCCGCTCCCGTTGCGGCCGTGGATGACGGTCACGCCGGCGGAGAGCGGGAGGTCGGTGTCAGCGTAGCATTTGAAGTTCTGGAGGCGGATGTCGGTGAATCTCACGAGTAATCACCCATCGTCACCTGGCCGTCGCCCGGCGTGGAGTCGCTTTCATCGCTCGACGTGGCGCTGTCGTCGTCCGGTGTGGGTTCGGCTTCATCGTCCGATACCGCTTCGGCGCTGTCGTCGTCGGCTTCGGCGCTGTCGTTGTCCGATTCTGCCTCGCCGTCGCTCGTTTGCTCGTTCTCGACCCCCTCGAACGCCGCCAGCTGCTCGGACGCGAGCAGGTCTTTCACCTCCTCCTTGACGGCGCCCCGGACGTTCGAGTCGGCCAGTTCGTCGCCGCGGACCATCGAGTCCACCGTGCGCGCCGCGTCGCTGAGGCCCATCTCTCTCACCCGCTCGCGCACGGCGTCGTCCGGGTCCGCGAAGGAGACGCTCGGCGTCGCGTCCGCCTCCGTCCCCTCCCTGCGGTCGTTCACGCGGACGATGAGCGCGCCGTTGTCCTTCCCGAAGCGCTCGATTTCGGCGGGGGGAACCCGTTCCCCCTCGCCGGTGAGCGTCACGATGACGACGGCGTCGGCAAGCGACTCCTCGCGGAGGCGCTCGCGCACTCGCGATTCGCCCTCGCCCGCCTCAAGTTCCAGATCGAGGAACACGAACGGGCGCGTCTCGATGCCACGCCGCGAGAGGCGCACGCGCCCGCTTTCGGCGTCCGCGCCGAATCGGACGACGTTGTACCCTCGCTCGTCACGCTCGCTCGCGCTCGCGCGCTCCGTCGACCCGCAGTAGGTGACCGGCGTCTCTCGCACTGTCTTCCGTCCCGGCTGGTGGTTGTCCCCCAGCAGCACCGCGTTGAAATCCACGGGCGAGGCGTCGAGTATCGCGTCCGTCTCCCAGGAGGCGTGCGCGAACGGCGTGAACGCGCCGTGGGCCACGAGCGCGGCGCAGTCGGCGTCGTGTGCCTCGAAGTCGTAAGTTAGCTCCTCGCGGTTCGCTTCCGGCACGAAGTCCTGCCCGTAGAACGCCGTGTCCCCGACGATTCGAGGCTCGTAATCCAGGCGCTCGGCCAGCGAGAGCGATTCGAGCAGGTCGAGCCACTGCGCGGTTCTGGTGCCCTCGTGGTTCCCGACGACGGCGAGGAAGGGAATATCTCTATCATCGAGTTCCCGGAGCACCGAGACGGTCCCCATCAGGTCCTCCAGGCCGGGCGTCCGGTCGTGGAACAGGTCGCCGGCGTGGACAACGGCGTCCACGTCCGAGTCGATGGCGTCCCGAACCACGCGCTCGAAGGCGTCGAGGAAATCCCCCCGTCGCTCGGGGGAGTGATACTGCCGGTAGCCGATGTGGGTGTCCCCCGTGTGGATGACCCGCGTCATTACCGGGTATCGGCGCTCGGGGTTTATATGCCCGGCGTCGTTCCGGGGACGAAAACACCCCCACCCGAAACCTCTTATGCGAACGCGGCCCTAAAAGAGGTCAATGAGCGATACCGTCGATGACACCGATGCGGACGCTACTCTCGACGTGGAGGTGCCCTACTCCGAGGAGGACTCCCAACAGGAGAAGATAACGGCGCTCCGGGAACGCTTGGAGACTCTGGAGGACCAGAACGAGGAGATGCGGGACCGCCTGCTTGACGCGAACGCCGAGAACAACAAGTTCCAGCAGAAACTCGAACGCCTCTCCCACGAGAACAAGAAGCTCAAACAGTCCCCGCTGTTCGTCGCCACCGTCCAGGAGATAAACGACGACGGCGTCATCATCAAACAGCACGGCAACAACCAGGAGGCGCTCACCGAGGTCACCGACGAGCTGAAAGCGGAGCTTGAACCCGGCGCGCGCGTCGCCGTGAACAACTCCCTCTCCGTCGTCGACCAGCTCGAAAACGAGACCGACGTGCGCGCGAAAGTGATGCAAGTCGAGGAGTCGCCCGACGTGACCTACGAGGACATCGGCGGCGTCGAGGAACAACTGAACGAGGTCAGAGAGACCGTCGAGATGCCGATGGAGAACCCGGATCTGTTCGACGATGTGGGCATTAAGCCCCCGAGCGGCGTCCTCCTCCACGGCCCGCCGGGCACGGGGAAGACGATGATGGCGAAGGCCGTCGCGAACCAGACGGACGCGACGTTCATCAAGATGGCCGGCTCCGAGCTCGTTCACAAGTTCATCGGTGAGGGCGCGAAGCTCGTCCGGGACCTCTTCGAGGTGGCCCGCGAGCACGAGCCCGCCGTCGTCTTCATCGACGAGATAGACGCCATCGCGGCGAAGCGCACGGACTCGAAGACGTCGGGTGACGCGGAGGTCCAGCGCACGATGATGCAGTTGCTGAGCGAAATGGACGGCTTCGAGGAGCGCGGCGAGATTCGCATCATCGCCGCCACGAACCGCTTCGACATGCTCGACCGCGCGATTCTCCGCCCGGGCCGCTTCGACCGCCTCATCGAGGTGCCCGAACCGGACCAGGCGGGACGCGAGCAGATATTCAAGATCCACACCCGCAACATGAACGTCGCGGACGACGTGGACTACGCCCAACTCGCGGCGCTTTCGGGCGACGTGAGCGGGGCCGACATCCGCGCGGTGTGTACGGAGGCGGGGATGTTCGCCATCCGGGACGACCGCGTCGAAATCACGATGGCCGACCTGCTGGCGGCCTACGAGAAGGTGACGACGGACGACGAAGAGGAGAGCGGGCCGTCGAGAGCGTTCGCCTGAGCAAGCCCTCGCCCTTGTCGATTCCACCAGGCCGGTGCCTGTCGGCACCGGCGCGGTTGGTTGGTTAAGCGCTCCCGCATATTCGGGGAGCGGGGTTCTCAGCCCGGCGATTTATTAGCAGGGTCGGAAAACTCGGAGTATGGTCTCCCGTGAGAACCGTGTCCTCCTTGTCACGACGCCGCTCGCCTTCCTCGCGGCCGTTCTGGTGTCGGTGTACGGACCCACCCCATACAGCACGTTCCTCGGCGCGCTCGCGTTCGGCGGGAGGACGGAAACGCTTCATACGGTGTTCGGCGCGGCGATAACGGAACGGCTACTCGTCGTCGGACTCGCCACCGGGCTGGTCGTCGGGTTGCTCGCCCACGACCTCCGCGCCGGGTTTCGGCAGGGCGTGGAGCGTTCCGACGGGTCCGCGTAATCGACGGACACGCACAGTAAAACGCCACGCGCAGCGTCGGCACCCGATTCAACGCCGGGTCCCGTTCTCAGGCCGAGGCCGCCAGAATGTCCCCGATGCGTCGCGGCTCCCCGGAGAGTTCGGGCTCCTCCTCAATCATCTGGAGCACCTCGTGGTCGGTCACGTCCTCGTACTCCTTCTGGATGGCGTCCTCGACGAGTTCGCGCTCCAGTCGGAACTCGGTTCCCCGGTAGACGGCGTCGACGCCGTCCTCGTCGAACGAGAGGGTAGTCATGTACTGAAATCGGAATCCGTCGTATAAAAGCGCCGCGTTCGTCGGAGCGTCCGGGTCGCCCACCAGCCCGTCGGACGCGCGCCGAACGGTTCGGGGGGTTTATGCCCGGCGGCGTCCACCCCCACGCTGTGCTCGGCTCCGACCCGCTGTCCCGGCTTGCGCTCCCCGACGGCACCACCGTCGAGGAACACGACCTGGTGACGGAGAGCGACGTGCTGGTCGGCGGGCAGAGCGACATCGACCTGGGAATCCGGGGCCGGAACGTCGTCGCCGGCGAGCGCGTGCGCTTCGGCGGCCACATCGAGGCGGAGGGCGACTGCCGACTCGATATGTGGTGTGTCGTCGAGGACAACGTGTTGGTGGGCGGCGACGCCTATCTCGGTGAGCGTGTCGAAATCGACGGCCGCCTCGTCGTCGCCGGCGACTTGGACATCGGTGACGACGTGGACATCGAGGAGGGGTTCGAGGCGAACGGGTGGATCGTCATCCGCAACCCGCTCCCGACGGTCGTGTTCCTGATGATGTACCTCTCCCATCTCCTCCGCATCGGGGAGGAGGAGGCCGCGGAGCGTTTCGCAGAGCAGTTCGGTGACGAGGACGACGAAGACCGCGACCCGGTCGTCATCCCCCGGAGCGCCACCGTGAACGACGACGCGTGGCGCGTCTCGACGCCGGCCGACATCGGGGACGACTGCCGCCTCCACGGCAACATCCGCGCCGAGGAAATCGAGGTCGGCGCGGACTGTAACGTGTTCGGCAGCCTCCGCGCTCGCGGCGACGTTCACGTCGGCTCCGGGACCAGAATCCACGGCGACGTGACGACGCGGAGCGGGAACGTCAGCGTCGCCGCGGACGCCGAAATCCTGGGCGACATCTCGGGACAGGACGTGGCAATCGACCCCGAGGCGGACGTGGACGGCGTCATCCGCGCCCGCGGCGAGACCAGAGTCGGAGAAGGCGTCCGGCGTAACGAGGAGTAGCGGGGCTTTTGGCGCTCGCCGCGAGTGGTGCGGTATGGACGCCCACCACTTCGGTATCACCGTTTCCGACCTCGGCACCGAACTCGCCTTCTACCGCGACGAACTCGGACTCGACGTCATCTCGGAGTTCAGCGTCGGTGGCGAGTCGTTCGCCACCGGCGTCGGCGTGCCGGGCGCGTCGG